>Ga0068855_100000476_pt1 | contig 49266 bp, 39 predicted proteins | sample KBSCornC52_FD_66592 | JGI IMG/M metagenome (GOLD analysis project Ga0068855, IMG submission 66592) | Corn rhizosphere microbial communities from Kellogg Biological Station, Michigan, USA - KBS Corn C5-2 | ecosystem: Host-associated > Plants > Roots > Rhizosphere > Soil ... | reverse complement strand
CGCTCGAAAGGATTGTCATCGAACAACACCAGCGCATCGAGACCCAAGTTCAGGGCGGCGGCGATCTCGCGGAGATTGGCGCTCTTTTCCTGCCAGTTGATGCGCATGACCGCGAAGTCCTCGCGATGCAGGATGCTATCCGTGTGCTGATCGAGCACCGCCAGCACGTCGGCTTCTTCGTTCTTGCTTGCCAGGGCCAGCAACACCCCGCGCTCCTTCAAAGTGCGCAGGTGCTTTTGAAAGTGCTTGAAGACATTCCCCGGGTATTCATCGCCCAGCGCGATTCCACCCAAGCCCTCCTCACCGACCACGCCGCCCCACAAGGTATTGTCTGCATCGAGCACGAGGCATTTCGCCGGCGAGACAAAGGCCGCGCGTAACGTGCGAGCCAGCGCACCGCTCGTCGCAATCTGCGCGGACACGCTCCATGGCTGCCGCGCCAGGGCAAACATGCGCGCATCGTACCAGCCGCGCAGGCCATGCTCCGCGACCACACGCGCGTAGTCGAAAACGAATGCCCCCGGCACCGCGCGGCAAGCTGCCGCGAGCGCGACATTGGCTTTCTCCACGGCGGACACCTGCGAGGATTCCAACATCGCATCCCCCACCCCGGCCGTCAGCCGTTCCGGTTGGGCAAAATTTGCGATCAAAAGCGCGGCTGTCGTCCGTTCACGCAAGCTACGGAGCAGATCGCGCAAACGGGCGACCACGACGTCGAGCGACACGGTTTGTTCAGAGAATTCCGGCGCCAGTTCCTCCAGGCGGGCAAGGACCACGATGGCTTCCGAATTCTGTGCGTAGAGCGGACCGTCCGCCGCGAGCGCCGTGACTTCCAATTGGCCGAAGGGCGCGAACCAGCACGTCATCTGCAGCCCGCGCCGCGCACCTTCCACGATGAGAAAAGGCTGCAGCAATTGCGCCGACACGGTGGACAACACCGCCACCCGTAATGGACGCAAGTTTGGAACCTCACCGGCCTGCACCCGGCGTGAGGCCTGCAAGTAGGCCGCCGGCGTCGGCGCAAGATTTTGCGTAATGGAAGGAGCCGCTGTCATGCTTCGGCCAGTTTCCGGGAAGCATTCGTTTCCACCGCCCTCACCACGGCGCGCGAGACCGCGTCCGGATGAATGGCGTGCAAACATTTCAATTCAAAAGGGCACGGCGTGGTCAGCCAGCACGGCGCGCAATCGACCGGCGTGAAGAAGCGATGCGCAAACGGGTAATCGAACCCATCGGGCGCTTCGTAACCACCGAAGAGCACCACGCTGGGAATTTTGTAGGCATTGGCGATGTGCATTCCGCCCGAAACCGGCCCAACGAACACCGCCGCCTGGGAAATCATCCAGATGAAATCCTGCATCGTCGTCTCCCCGGCGAACGAATGGAAACGCGGGCCGAATTGCTGCTGGGGAAACATCGACTGCGTGCCGACTTCGATGACGTGGTAGCGCTCGACCAGCATCTCGACCAACCGGGTCCACGAGGCGAAAGGCCACTGCTTGTTCGGCGTCCATCGACTGGCCTGCGGCTGAATGAGGATGCGCGGCTCCGGCACCTCCGCAATGCGCGCCTGGATGGACCCCGAAGGATCGATGATCGGCGGTTCCAAATGGCTGGCGGACAAGTTCAGGCCCACGCATTCCGCCATCAACGTCACCAACGGCCGTGGCGGAGGCAGCACGAGATTGTATTGCAGATAAATCGCATTCGCCGCTGCGGCAGGAGTGAAGCGTTCGACCGCGGAGAGATGCGGATTGCGCGCGAAGACCTCCTGATGACGGCTGAGAAAAGTGATGTGGCAATCAGGATTGAGCCGCCGGATCTCGCGAAAGATCGGCGTACACATCAGTTCATCGCCGATGCCGCCGCCGTGCGAACAGAGCCGCAAGCGGGCACGTTGCCAGGGCTTCTCGAACGGCCACGGCCACCGCCAGTTGACCGTCCCCCGGGCTCCACGAAAAATCATCCAGCGACGAATGAGATTCTCGGCCCGTTGCCGCTGCCACCCAAGGGAGGCAATCAGGTGCGCGAAGGGATTCTCGTCAGCCATGGAAAGACGGGGGCAAAAGAGGCCGGACGTGCATAAATCGAACTTAAAGATGCGGCGAGTTTTCGACAAGAGTGCGCATGCCGCCAAAAGCAAACTTGGGGCGTCGCTTCTCCAGACCACGCTTCATGTATGGGGTTTCGCGTTCCCGGAGCGGGCACGGCGCCGCGATTCCAAGATGACTCCCCATGCCTTCGACATCGCGATTTCCGCCCGCAACCAGATCGGAGCGGGGGCCAGATATCGCGTCAGTCCGTAAACCAATGCGTTCCACAAAAACTGCCGCCAATAATAGCGCGACACGCCTAGGATGAGATGGTCGCGGATGACCTGGTTGAGCCGCACCTCGGTCATGCCATCGCCACAAAACCATTTTCGCACATAAGCTTCGGTCATCCGACGTGCCGGAATGTGATGATAGGTAATGGCTTGCGGTAAATAGCATCCCTGGCCTCCTCTATGCCGCACTCGCCTGATCAGGTCGTTCTCTTCGCCGCCCACGGTGCCCGAACCTTGCCGCCCCAGGTCGGTATCGAACCGTAGGCCCTCGATCGCCGAACGGCGAATGAGCATATTCCCGCCGCCCAAAGCGTACGGCAGGACGCGCTCCTCGTCACTAAAATGAAGATAAGCGACCACTGGCGCCAAAACTCCGTTCGCGTGAGCGGCGAACCAGGAAGGCGGGTCGCAGTCGAAATATAACCGAATCGCACCGCCGAAAAAGCCGAACTCTTTCAACCGGTCGGTCGCGTCCCAGTACGCGGTCAGCCAGTTTTCGTGAAGCTCCATGTCGTCGTCAGTAAATAACAGGAGCGGGGCTTCGGTTTCCTCGAGAGCCCGATTCAGAGCGAAGCTCTTACCTTGTGTCTTTTCCAGGAAATAACGCGAGGGAAACGACAGCGGCGCCTCCCGGCATACCTCAGGCGTGTGATCCGAAGAGTTATTGTCGACGACAATCAATTCCACCTCAACACCCTGAGGAAGATTACACCGCGCCAGGGATTGCAAGGTCCGTCGCAGACTTTCCGCCCGATTATAGGTGCAAAGAATAATAGAGATATCCATGGGTCGGTCGGTGGCCGGCATCCCTGGCACTTTCGTTAGGCGATCGACCGCAATCTTGCGCCTTGGGGTGTAGAGATCACTTCGGTTCGTTTGACGAAGATCATGGTTAGCGGCGTCCGACAGAACGGAGCGTACCCTTTTTCCCCAAGAAAGATAGCGAGTTCGGACTGCGGGAGCTGATCCAAGGTCAGCAACGACGCATCTTCGATAAGAATGATCGTCGGCTGGTATTTCTCCCAGTCATTGGATCTGAGCACATTGAACTCATGTCCCTCCACGTCGATGCTCAACATATCGATACGCTGGCCGGGCGGCAGATGTTCAGCCAGGATGTCTTTCAGCAAACGCGCCTGGACGTTTTTTTTACCCAAGTACTTAAATTTGAAATCGGATTTGGGCCCATCGTGATAAGACATGCGCTGCTCGACGACTTCGTCGGAAAGCGTATTGATTCCTCCGCCCTCGAACTGGTGATAAGCCAATGTCTGTTCCACATCCGAGACGGCCACTTCGAGGTTAATGTCGCGTGGGCGAATCTCGTTGAATTTAGCCATGATTCCCGGCAACGGATCGATGTTAATCCCGCGCCAGCCCTTTCGATAGAGCAGATAGGTATTGGAATACGCGCGCGGATGGTGCGCGCCGACATCGACATAAAATCCTTCCGGCTGGCGATGGAAAATACGTGCGAGGATCATGTCCTCCCCTTCCTGCGCAAAGACTTCAACCGCGTCAGGCTGCAACTTCCGCGGTCCGCGCAATTGTGCCTTGATCGACTCCGGAATCATTCGTTTCAACAACTTAAACATCGAAGGAATTTTCTAGTTAACTAACACGAGCGGACGGATTGAGTTCCCATTGGGTTCGCAGCAGGCATGCCGCGGCATTGCCCAATTGGCGGCCATTGCCGAAAAAGTCTCCGGCCTGAATCTCGAAATGCATCGCCGACGGAACGTGATCGGCGCCCGCCTCGTTGACCAGGGCAGCCAATTCGACGGAGTAGCGGCCGGGAGTCAGAGAAAAATTAGCGGGCAACGTCAGTTCCAAGGAGCCGTTTTTTGGAAAAGGACCGGACAATCCTCCCGTCAGCGAGTCCAGGGAAAGCAAACGGAACTGCTGGGCGTCGTAAATATTCACGAAGAAACGCGCGGGCACGTTATCGGTATTCCCCTCGTAACTCAGCCGGACGCGCAAGCCGCCTCCCGCCACCACTGACTTGGAGCCGTCCAAGGACATGATCTGCAGATCCGTAAAGCGCACTTCGCCGGTCCCGCGAACGTCGCCGCGCTTGAACTGGCCTCCCTGCGCCCCCGGTAGGGCATCCCGCAGATAGATATTCGCTACTTCGTCGATGGGCCCGGTGGCGGCCACTTTACCGCGCTCGAGATAGATCCCCTTGCTGCAGAGCGCGCTCACTGCCGCCATGTTATGGCTGACAAACAACACCGTCCGCCCAGCGCGCGCGACTTCGCTCATCCGGCCGAGGCACTTCTTCTGGAACGCCGCATCTCCCACCGCGAGCACTTCGTCGATAATCAAGATCTCCGGATCGAGGTGAGCCGCGACGGCAAAGGCCAGCCGCGTGGTCATGCCGCTGGAATAATGCTTCACCGGCGTATCGAGGAACGAATCCATTTCCGCAAAAGCGGCGATCTCATCGAACTTCCGCAGGATCTCCGCGCGGGTCATGCCGAGGATCGCGCCGTTGAGAAAGGTATTCTCGCGTCCCGTCAGCTCCGGGTGAAATCCGGTGCCCACCTCAAGCAGACTGGCGATGCGCCCTTGGATGCGAATCTCGCCCTCCGTCGGTTCGGTGATCTGGCTGAGAATCTTCAGCAGCGTCGACTTGCCCGCGCCATTGCGGCCGATGATGCCTACGCAATCGCCCTGCTCCACGTCGAAGCTCACATCACGTAACGCCCAGAATTTCTCGACCTGTTTCTTTTTCCCACGAAACAACGCCGTGAGCTGGTCGCGCAGCGTATCGTGCATCTGCGCGCCGAGCTTATACTCCTTGCCGAGCTGTCGAACGGAAATAACAGCCATCGTCAGATAATATCGGCGAAGGTTTTTTCGGTGTTGCGGAAATACATCATCCCGGTCACCAGCAGGACGAATCCGACTCCCAGGCTGAGGAAAAAACCCGGCCAGTAAGGCTCAAACTTCGGCCCGAGCACGCTCCAGCGGAAGCCATCAATCACGGCGACCATGGGATTCAGGCAATACCACATGCGCCAGCGTTCCGGTACGATATCCATCCACAGAAAGGGCACGGGGGTGACATACATGCCCAACCGTGTGATGAAAGGCACGATGTAGCGGATGTCGCGATACTTCACATTCAAGGCGCTGAACCACGCGCCCGCCGCGAAACTCACCAGGAAGGTCAGCAACAAAAACACCGGCAGGAGCAGGAGCAGTGGCTGTACTGGCACGTGGTAAATCGCCATGAAAATCAAGAGCAGCACGAAGGAGATCGCCGCCTCGACAAAGCCGCTGCTCACCACGCTCGCCGGGATGATGAGCCGCGGAAAATAAACGCGAGAGATGATGCGCGCAGAGGCCACCATCGAGTTGCTGCTCTCCGAGAGCGTATTGGAAAAGAACTGCCACGGCACCAGCGCGGCAAAGGTGATCACCGCGTAGGGCGCGCCGTGCGTGGGAAATTTCGCCACGCTGCCGAAGAGGACGGTGAAGACGACCACCATGAGGACGGGCTGCAGGATCACCCAAGTGACGCCGAGATAGGTCTGCTTGTAGCGCAGCAGGATGTCGCGCCAGGCGAGGAAACCAAATAACTCGCGGTAGCGCCACAGCTCGCCGAAATTGATGGTGATGAATCCGCGTTGCGGACGGATGATGCGCTCAGGCACCGGGCCTTGATCAACAGACATGGAAAAAACGTGCAGTAAAACTGCGTAAATCGATCATGGGGGCGAGACGCTTAGCTGTTCGGCACGACCAGCGGCAAGATTATTTGCCGGGGCGGTGGAAGATAGAGGTTTGCGTCCGATGACGATCGTCGACAACCCACTGATCGGCAGGATTCCATCAAGGACGCGGAAGATCGGCGTGAGGATGCCGTAGAGCCGCAGCTGCCAGGGTTTGAGCGCTTTCTGGCCGCCGATTGTGTTCGCGACATACCACGCCCACACGCCGACTTTATTGAAAAAAAACTGCTTCTCCACCTCCAGCCCGGCCGCGCGCATTTTGTCTTCCAGCTCGCCTTTCGAGTAGCGCCGGAAATGCCCGAGCGCCCGGTCGAACTCGCTATAGAGCTTCATATTGTAAGGCACGAGCACCACGATGCGGCACCCGGCCGGAACGGTATCGAAAAGATTGCGCAATACCGCGCGATCGTCCTCGATATGTTCCAGCACATTCAGGAAGACAACGCTGTCGGGCGCAAAGCCGCGCAGTTGCTCGTAATCCTCGCGCTGCGCCATATCGAGCTTGCCGATCTGCAGATTCTTCTGCGTCGACCAGCGGGCCTTCAGCTCGGTGAGATAGTCGATCCGATAATCCGTGAGCAGGACCTGCTCATGCAAGCGGATGTGCTTGCTGAGGTTTCCGCGGCCCACGCCGAGTTCCGCCACCCGCTGACCAAGCCATGGCTTCACGCTTTCGTACATCCACAGGTTGAACTGCGGCGCCTGTTCCAGCGCATCGAGCGTCACCTTGCCCGCGTCAGAATAGTTGCTGGAGAACCGGTACTTGATGATGAACCACAGCGCCGCCATGCCATCGCGCCAGGTGATCTTTTTGCCTTCCTCGTAGCTGCGCCCGTTGTAGCTAATCGGCACCTCGTACATCCGAAGGCGATTGCGGGCCACCTTGGCGGCGATCTCGGGTTCGATGCCGAAACGATTCGACTCCAGCGGAATCATCCGCAGCGCGGCAGCAGTGAACGACTTGTAGCAGGTCTCCATGTCGGTGAAGTTCGTGTCGTTCAGCATGTTCGAGAGCAGGGTCAGGAACTGGTTCGCCTGCGTGTGCCAGAAATAGAGCACCTTGCGCTCTTCGCCGGTGAAACGGCTGCCGAAAACCACGTCCGCCTTGCCCTCAATGATCGGCCGCAACATGCGCGGGTAATCCTGCGGCTCGTACTCCAGGTCGGCATCCTGGAAAATCACCAGGTCGCCGGACATTTCCTGAATCGCCCGGCGCAACGCCGCGCCTTTGCCCATGTTTTGCGGCTGCTGGAAGATGCGTACCTCGGGGTGATCGGCGGCTAATTTCTGGGCAACGTGCCAGGTGGCGTCTTTCGAGCCGTCATCCACCACGATGACTTCACGCGTCAGGTCACCCGGCAATTTTGCCGCGAGGATCGCCTGCATGCAGACAGCCAGCGTCTCTTCCTCGTTGTAGGCGGCCACGAGGATGGAAAGTTTTTGGAATACAGGCGTAGGAGACATCGCGCGAGATAAGGACAATGTGCGAAACTATAACCGTCGGTGAAAATCAATTGTTGGACCGAATCATGTAAAGCTTTGCTCTCTCCAGACGGAGTTCACCGCCGCGGTAGAGATCGGCTTGGGCGAGAGGGAAAAAGAAATCCGGATGCGCCGCCGTGACCCGCTGGAGCTGGTCATGATGCTCACGGCGATGCTCGCCGGACACCGAATCGTCGAGAATGAGGAAACGAATCTTGCCCGTGGTGAGGAATTTGAAGACTTCGTCGTCCTTATCGAAGGCCGGCGAGTATCCGCTGCCGCTCCACGTGCTGCTGGCCAGCGATTTACTCGCCCGCTGGATGATGTGGCCGGGGCGCTTTTCGTGGAGCGCCACTTCGGCAATGAACATTCCCTCGCCCGTGGCATCGGAGGAAACCAGGGCTTCGTCATCCGGTTTGGCGTCGGCCAGCATGATTTGCGCAAGCGGACCGAAACCGAAGGCCCCCTTCGAGGTGATCGGGAAAAATTTCCAGGCCGTCCCCGCGAGGATGAGCGTCGCAAAAATGGCGACCCGCCAGCAGGCGCCCAACCGTTTTGCGATGAAATCGAAGCCCGCGGCAGCAAACATCAATCCCGCCGGCAGAATGGGAATGAGATGCCGCGCCTCGAGCCCCACCGGTGCGATGGATTGGAAAATCAGCACGGCCAGGATCAAGGCTCCGGCCGCCGCCCATCGTCCCGGATGCTTGGAGCCGCCTCCCAACCGGGCAATGACCCCGATCGCGAAGAGCACCATCAGGACCACGCCGAGCGAGAGCGCAAACTTCTGGGCGTAGTATGGGATCGCCTGCGCGGTGAAGCTCCACGAAGGATTAGGCTGCAACCAGCCGCCCTTGCCCAGATTCCGCGTTGCCCACGTCCACGGACCGGCCACGACCGCGACGATCAGCACCGCACCCCAAAGCGCGGGGCGCTTCAGCAGCGTAAATCGGCGGGTGAATACCAAAGCGAGCGGCGCCGCCAGCGCCAGCGCCAGACCGGTACCCTTGGTGAGAATGGCCAGCGAAGCGAGGATGCCGAACCAGATCGCATCGGAGCGCTTTTGACGGTCCAGGAAATTGCCGAAGGCCATCGTCGCGCCAAACATGAGCACGGCACTGAGCGTTTCCGCCATGACCATGCCGTAGTAGCTGCGGACGAGCGGCAGCGAGATCAAGACCGCGCCGGCAACCGCGGCGACGACGACGCCCACCTCGTCGCGCAGAAAGCGATAGAGCAGCCACGCGAGAATGCCGGCCAAGGTACAAAGCAAAAACAAAAGCGAGCTCCGCGATACTCCGAAGGGGAAAGTCCACGCGGATTGAACCAGGTAGAAAAAGGGCGGCCAGACGCCGAGGCCGATCTTCGGATAGTGCGTATAGTAGCGGTCGGCGAATTCCTTGCCCACGCGAATGGGCGAGCCGTGGAAACCGCTCGCCGCGTAGTGCCCGGCTTCGATGACCGCGTCGTGAATGAACAGGCCGGTCACGACATGCGCGGCCTCGTCGGGATGGCCGCCGAATTCGCTTTTATAGGCATCGAATTTCCACTGCCAGAAATAGGCAACGTCGAAGACGAGGACGAAGATGATGAGACTGATGACCCAGGGTGGGGCTTTCTTTTGCATGATGGGAAGTCTGCCTTTAGCTCATCGGCGTCGGCGCGAAACGCGCGAAAACCGCTTTGTGCTGCGATTTACTGCCGGGCTCGGGGCGGCATTCCGTGACACGCCAACCCTTGCCAGTAAAGAAATAGTCGATGCGCAGCCACGGCCCGAAAAAGGAAATGGGGTTATGCGTGGAACCCGGAAAGGTCAAGCCCCAGCCGCGGCCGGCGTGCGCAAAGCAGTCGGTCATCTCACCGGCAAAGATGTGGTAGACGTAGCCGTGATCGGGCGTATTGAAATCGCCGCCGACAATCATCGGCTCCTTTTCCTCCGCGAGTACTTTGGCCAGCGCCCGGGCCAGGCCCAGACGTTCGTGGACCCAATCGCGGAAGTCGCCGTAACCGGCCTCGCGATGACCGTGACCAGCGAGATCGCCCAGGATGTGGCGTCCGCCGAGAAAGCGGGAAAGCTGCTGCCGCGGTGTGGGCAGGTGCACGCTGTAGATCGCGATGGCGCGGCCCTGGTATTGGATCTCGTAGCGCGCGGCTACCGGCGCGCCGTGAATTTTCACGCTGTCGACCAACTCCGCCTTTTGGATGGGAAACTTGCTCAAGAAAGCGAATTGATCGAGGTCACTGAAATACATGCCCGAAGTCTTTCTTCCGAGGTCCGCGCCGCGACCTTTCGCGTCTTGCATGAGGACAATATCGGGCTTCACCGCGTCGAGAAACGACATGAACTGCGGCCGATTGCTTTCGCCGAAATTGAAAGTGACCGCGCGCAGTTCCAAACCGTTGGGTGAAGGCACGGACGACCAGCGGAAAGTCATGTAGACAAAGACCAGGATAAACGCCGCGGCGAGGTGCCAGAGCACCAATCGCCAGCGAAACAGCAGACACAACGGCGTGAGAACCACGAGGGGAAGCAGGGACGTCTGAATTGGCGCGTAGAGCAGTACGGTGAAGAACCAGGACCGCTCTCCCCACCACTCCATTCCGAGGAGAAACAGCAGAAGACCGACTACATAGAGCAGCGTCGCCCAGCCCAGCGCATGGCGAGTCCACTTGAGCACGCTGTCGATCGTGCCCGCGGTAATCTGAAAGAGAACCTGATCCCGGTTCAAGGGGGTTCCGCGGCCGGATGACGCTCCCTGCGGAGAAGAAGCCGGTTCGCTCATGGTTCCTGCAGGAGCCATGCAGCCGGCAAGTCGAGTTGCGGCTCGGGCGAGTTGGACATCAGGGTCAGCACGAGAGGATTGGCTTTGACCTGCTGGATATTTGGCAAGGCTTTTGCCGAAATATCGGTGTCCCCCAACCGCCGGGCGACCTGGAAACAGAGTTCGGCATTATTAAACCGATTCTGCAATTGCCAATGCAGGCCATAATAAGCGTAAACATTTTGAAAAAGCGGGTCATACTTCAGCAAAAGCTGAAAAACCTCTTCCGCGGCGGAAAAACGCCCGAGGAGATCGAGCACTTGTGCCTTTTTCAACAACAGGCCAGTATCCTGCGGAAAGAGTTTAAGGCCCGAATCATAGGCCTCAAGCGCATCTTCATGCAATGCTCGCACGCTGGCCGAGTCGGTGTTGCCCTGAGTAAGGAAATGCTCGGCATCACCAAGATAGCCATAAAGGAAAGGATTCTTCTTTTCCCAAGCCAGTCCCTGCCGGGCAAAAGTGACCGCATCCGTATTACGCTCGTCACGCAACGCAACCCGCGCTTTCTCCGCATAGACTTCACCAGGTAAAAGGCGCAGCGAAAACACTAGGGTGACCAGCGCCACCGCCGCGCCGAACCAACGCCACCATCCCGCGGGTTGCGACGCCGGGGTCTCCTCGAAAACGAGCGTGCCCACCGGGCGAGCCATCAGGCCGAAAAGAAACGCCACGAACAGGGCATTCGCCGGAATGTGCATGTTGAAATCAACCACGGAATGTATGAGCAGGGCGGCGACCGCCGAAAACGCACCGATGAGCAGCGCGAGATCATGACTCAAACGCGGTGCGCCGGGTGGGATTTGCTCGCGCGCTATCTTCCACAAGCTAGCCATGCCCGAGACGAGGTGCACGATGAGAAACAGGCCGCCCAGCGCTGCGCCGATCACGCCATATTCCGCCAACAGTTCGAGGTAATCATCGTGGACGTGCACCGGATCGTTCTGCACCATGGGAAAACGAAATTGGCGGCCGTAATAAAGATAAGTGCCACTGCCAGTGCCAGAGATCGGATTGAGGTGAAATTGCTTCAAGGCCGCTTGCCAGAGCAAAAGACGGGGATTGTGCGGCTCGTAGATCTGCCCGAGACGAGCGTGGAGCGTTACGCTCTGGGACATGAAGAGCAAACCACCGCCGACGAGAATGACCGCACTCAAGACCAGTCCGGCAAACATCAACCAAAAGCCGCCACGGCGGGTCAATCGCACCGCCAATAGGCTGAAAACGCCGAACGCCCCGAGCCCAAAGACCACCGAGAGATAACCGCCGCGGCTTCCGGTAAGGGCCACGCCCGCCATGCACATCAACGCGCTGTAAGCCGCCAGCACCCGCAGGGCGGGCCGGCTTGCCCCCCAACAGGCCTGTCCCAAAGCCAGCATCGCGATCATTTCCAGTAGTCCCGCAAGATGGTTGGGACAGATGTAAAATCCGCTCGCCCGCCATCCGTACGAAGGCCTCATGATTCCGGGTAGGAGCATGAAGTTGTCGGCTTGTTTGAACTGGATGCTGCCGATGGCGACATGCACCAGTGCCAGGACCAGCAACAACGCCACGAGCGTCAGCCGCATTCTGGTGTCGGTACAATACATGACCGTCATCAGATAGACGAGCAGAGCCCCAAGAATCATGAACAGATCGGTGCGGGCGAGATATTCCACCGGGGAAGAAAGCGCGCGTGCAATCACCCACCCCGCCAGCGCTAGAACGAGGGCGAGGCAAACCACAGGCGGCCGGACCATTTTCCTCACCGCCAGAAACGAAAGGAGCGCTCCACCCGCCAGAAGCGCATAGCTGGGAAGACTGAAGACCAACTTGGCTCCGCCGATGAAGAGTTGAATGCAAATCAGCGCCAGCGCGAAAAGGGTGAAAGGAAGATAACGCACGTCGTTAACGAGGAAGGGAGTTTAAAAAGGCACCGGTGCTTTCGCCACCAAATGCGGAGGCTTTCGTACCGGCAAAGCAAAACGCCCCTGCAACGTTCGTTGCAGGGGCGTCGCAAAGGAACTCAACGCAATTACAGATTGAAGATATCCGTGACCGGGGTGCCGGTGGCACTGCGGTGGATATAGAAGTCCGAATTGTTGTTGCCGATGGCTTTGACCACCAACGTGCCGTTGCTGTTATTCATGTTGGTGGCATTCAGACCGAGCGCACCGGCGCCAATCACGCCACTTGCCGCTTGGGTAATACCGAAGGCAACCGCGTTCTCGAGGTTGGTGAGAGTGATACCGCCGAGACCGGCGACCGTCGTATTAATCGCACTGGCGATGTCGAAGATCGGGTTGCCAGCAGCCATGCTACCACCGGCAGCAGAGGTCACGTTGGTGCCCCCCACCCAGCGCAACGCCTGGCCGGCCGCCTGAGCCATTTCCAGCGCGTAAGGACGGGCATTGCCACTCACGGCCGCGGTTAACACTGCAGCCGTGATCGCACTGATCGTCGAGTCGCCATTGTTCGTCACCTCAGCAATATAACCCGTGATCGCACCCGCCGCACCGTAGGTCTGCTCGGAACGGGACGTGCCAACGCCGCCATCGCTTTGCTGGAAGGTCTTGGCGGTATCACCCGTATTATTGAACGGATTTACCGGACCACGAAGCACCGTGTTGTTCTGCACGACCGACGCGATCACCGCTGCCGAGATCGTCGAAGTCAGCGCGTTTTTCGTATCCGTCGTGGACAAATTCGCTTCCAGGATGCCCGTAGCCAAAGCGGCGGTAATTGCCGCTGCGGCCGCAGGCTGGTCGATGACCACACCGATCGAACCCGGGAAGGCTTTCGTCCCAAGCGCACCGGACGGGTTGACCAAGGAAGGCAGAGCCAACGGCTGCGGATTGGTGATCTGCGCGTAGGTGAAGATCGAACCTACCGACGCACTGGCCTGCAGCGGGTTACTGAACGCCACCGAACCGGCAATGTAGTGAGCGTGATCCGGATCGATCACGGTCGCTCCAATAGCGATGTCCCGAGTCAACGAAGTGTTGGTCACGATCTCGTGGCCGACGAAGTCGAACAAGTCACCGATATTCCCGGCGAGCGCTTCCTGTTTGACATGGGTTACAACCTTCCGCACTTCCTGCAGAGCCGGATTCAAGCCGAGGAAGGTCGAATGAGAGGTCCGATACGCATCGCTGGCCACGCTTACCAGAAGCGAATCAGATACCGAGGACTGTTTGATCGCCACCGCAAGGCCGGCGTCGGCCTCGTTGGGGTTCGCCAGCACCGCCGCGTAAAGATCCGAGATCACGCTGTTGGTCGGGCTCGAATTCGTGGAAGCCGTGTTAAACGCGCTGAGGGTGTTCGTGTAAGACTTGCCCGCACCGCCGGTCTGGATCGCCTGAACCAAGCCCGCACCGCTCTGGGCGGCCGTCACATCTCCCCCGGTGTTACCGACCTCGGCAAAGCCCGCCGTTTGGATGGCGCTGCGGTTGACCCCGAAGGCATCTCCGGCCAGCGCGGCAACCACCGCGACGTAGGAAGAACCGCCTGCGGTATTGACAGAATCCACCGCTTGGGTCACGAGAGCCGCGCTAATTCCGGCAGTGTTGCGGGCCACGGCTTCGGCCTTGTAGACGATGTCCGCAAAAGCGCCCGTTTTCCCCGCGCTGGTTGCCCCAGTGATCGCGGCATTGACGACGCTATTGACGGTGGCTGAATTCAGCGCCGTAGTACTGGCGCTGGTATACGTAAGAACGTTTGCCACCACGGTACCAATCTGCTCAATGGGCGCGGCCGTAGCGCCACCCATGGCGATATCCGCGAACGTCGCCGACCCATAAGGCGTACGGGCCGTAGTGTTGATCGCACCAAGAACGGTGGCGATAGCATTGGACTGATTGGCGTAGACAGCCGCAGCCACCACGCTGCTGGGAGACGCCGATCCGTCGACCAGCGCCCACTGGACGATCACCGGCGAGGTCAACGCGCCCCGGACCGTCGCGCCGGACGCGATCGCGTCTGCGAAGCTGCCGTTGGCAGTCACATAGGCCTGATATGCCGCGAGCGTGCTACTATTACTATAACCGGCGACAACCTGATTCGTATAGTTAGCCGTCGCGGAGTTCGCGGCAGCCACGATCGAGGCGATCGTGCTCGCGTTGCCACCTTGGGAACGAAGCGCACCGTCGACCAGCGAGCCGATGGTCGCATTCGTCTTGGTCGGCAGAGCGGCAACAGCGGCATTCAGAACCGCCGTCAACGAAGCCATGCCGGAGAAGCCGCCAAAAGTGAGATTCTTTACTTCGATATCAATCAGGGCCGGATTGCTATTGGCCACCGGCGCACCGAGCAGCGCAGCAATCATGCCCGTACTGGGATCGGTGAAAGCGGTCGTTTTCTGCGTCGCCGTCAAGGTTGACGCACTGATGGCTGCCAATCCGGCATTTACAATCGAGTTTACGCGAGTGAAATCCGTCGGGACATCAGCCACCGCAGTCGCCGTCAATTGAGGAATACTCGAAGCGATCGTGGTGTTCGTGCTCGCTCCGGCAGCGTTAAAGAGACTCGGGACGATCGAATTGATGAGCGACGGCTGCGCCTTCGCGAGCGCGTCGGTCACTGTATTCAACGTCGCAACAGCCGCACCGGGGGTGGCGCTATAATTGATAATGCCTTGGGAGAGAGCCGTCGTCGTCGCTGCATAATCCGAAGGCCGCCAACCCACCGCTTCGGCAGCGAGGGTGTTGATGGTCACCCCAGGAAACACCCCTGGGTTACCAGTGACAACCAATTGCGCCGAGAGAGCGACCGCAGCACTGTACTGCGCCGTAGTCGGCGCCGTCGCCCCCACAGGAATCGGAGATTGAAGGGTCACAGCGGAACCGTAAAGACCTTGAAGCGACTGCTGCAGAAGTCGCAGATCAGGGTTGGAGTCAGACGTAACCCCCGTATACGTACTCCCATACGGTGCCCCGGGCGGATTGACCGGGTAGTATTGCCCCTGGCCGGAGGCACTCGTAGCCAGCACAGAAGCCAGCGCAATTCCACCCAGCCCGCTCAACATCGAATGCCGCAAGGATCGGAAGCCACGAGACGAAGCGGTTGCCGCGCGGAGTTTCTGTTTAGAATTCATAGATTTTTGCTGGTGAACGATTTTTCGTCATTGCGGGCATTTTCACGGACAACCAAGGGCCGGCGCGAAAACAACCGTAGGGGATGGGCGCAGATTAACGAGATCAGCCGCCGGCCAGTCAATACATTCTTTGCAAACTTTAGAAGAATTTTACGTAATTTTCTACGTACAGAATACGCATTCGGACCTATTTTTGCTTTACGGAGGGCCATGAATTACCACAGAAAGGTCCGTCGGTGGCTTTCCCCCCTTTTATTATTACCTTTAATCCTACCCACAATTTCCCCCTAACGTCCGTTAAAAAATGAGTGAACTTCTGAACCGATTCAGCCTCGAGGCCGCCAAATTCAACGGTCAGGTCTTCTTGTCTCTGCTTCTGATTTGGATCGCCCTTGTCTATTGCGCGGTGATCAGTCTCCGGTCCCAAGGTTTTAGCGACCGCCAGCGTCGTCTATGGACTTGGATCATCATGGCCGTCCCTCTGCTCGGGCTGCTGGCTTACCTGCCATTTTCCGTCCGGCGGGAGGATCTTCCCCAAGTCTTCCTGATGAAGATCCACAAGGATCGCACCCTGAAGAAAGTCAAGAACGGCGCTTTTTCCGGAGAACACACGGTTTGAGACGACAATCCAAGCGAGGGCCTGGCTTTCATCGAGCGCCCGCCAGACAAATCCACACCCCCGGACGATTTTTCATCGCCCGGACGGCCGGAATTTTTTGTCTGGCAATTTTTTCGGCACGCGTTTCCGCCCAGCAGGATGCCGAATCGGCCCGCCCGCAATTCCGGACCGGCCAACCTGCGACAGTCGCCGATTCCGACGGCTACCGCGCCATGGGCCCGGGCTACACCGGCACCCAAGGCCTCACCCAGGTCCCAAATGGCGCATTTCAGCCCGATCGAGTCGGTGTTTCGCAAGCATCGCTCTTTCGTAATACGACGTTCCCCTATGGTCCGCTCGTCACTCTCCCTGATGTTGGACCCTCGGTGCGCTCGGAATCGATCACCGGTGATTTCAAACTCAGTCTGCCGAACTTCTCCGGAGGCGTCCCATGGGCCCAGCGTGGTTTCGAACCGCAGGACGCCGACGTCAAGATCGGTCCGCTCTATTTGAAACTACGCGCCCTCGAGGCGGCGGTACTTTCCAGCGATAACATCAATCTCACCCCCGACCATACCGAGTCCGACACCATTGCGTATGTTGGAGCGACGATCGAGGCCGTGGCCCAGCTCACCGAGGGGCTGAGCATCACCACCGCCGGCACCTTCGTTTACCTTCCCACCGAAGGAAAGGCCGGCATCGCCGGGTTCGGCCTATCCGACATTTACGACTTTGGCTGGCTGTCCGGCCCGCTGGTGCGTGCCCAAGTCCAGTGGCAGACGATGATTGGCGGCTGGAACGTCGTCTTCGCGGATGACTTTGAAATCCAGCACGCGCTCTATTCGGACGACTTTCGGAGCGACGACGTTTTGTTTCAGGGCGCGGACTTCAACAACCAGCAGACGGCGGGTCGCTACATCTTGCGACCAGATCGAAACTTCATCTTCGATAACGCCGGTTCCAACAACAACGACAATCACAATCGCAACCTCCGTGACGATGTCCTCGTCTACTCGAACACCGTCAGCGTCGGCACCGAGCGCCTGCTGCCCGGCTCCATTCGCCTGAGCGCGTATGCCTATCACGAAAATCTTTGGTACAACCAGGGAAATCGCGGGCAACCCGACTTGCGCGACGCCGCCACCGTCGCCCTGCAGGATGTAAACGAGAATACGCGTTTCAAGCCGTACTTTATTTACCAGGCGTTTAGCACCGACGAATTCGACAGCATCCAGAATATTTTCCTCCTCGGCTTCCGCGGCCCCATCACCGACCAGCTCCAACTCTGGGTGGAAGGCGGATACTATCAGGGTGGATTTTCCAGCGACGACAATGGCGCGCTCTGGCGGATCGAACTCGACCACACCGCCGGCCCCTACACCACGCAGTCGGTCTTTTATTCGCGCGAGTTCAATTATTTCCACAATGAAATCGACGACATCTTCGGTTACAACCTGCACCAGATTCTGGGACCGAAGCTGGATTCGGACTTCTACGCCTACCAAATCCGCGTCGAAGAACTTTACCACGATGGAACATTTACCGACGAACAATGGCGGCTGGGCCTGCGTTTCACTTACGCGGTCGGGCCGAAAACAACCCTTCGCCTGACGGGCGAATACGACTCTGGAGAATCCGACAACACGCAAGCGTGGATGGGCCGGGCGGAAGTCGGCTACAATTTTTCCGACACGCTCCTTTTGCAACTTCTCTACCAATATCAGCAGAGCAAATCGGATTTCTTCTCGCGTAACTACTCCGAAAATCTCATCTACGTAAGTCTAACTAAATATTTCCGGTAATCTCGAACAGAAAATGCTACGCAGAAATCCGCAAATTTGCCACCACTACTGAATTGACGGTTAAACCGATTTCGATACAACACGACCCGACTGTGACCCCTCATCATTCTTCCAAGAAAAAAACCGCTGGTTTGACTTCACGGCCATTTATGCCCTCAACCACTGCCATTATTACTGCCACTTATTTGCTGGCGCTTTCGACTGGTTTGGCTGCAGACCCTACTGGGAAGTCTGGCCTCTCCTTCCGTCAGCCCCAAGTCGACCTGGCTTCCACCAAAGCGGGTAGCGCCGCCCCGGCAGTCACGCCAGCCGCTGACCTCTCCGCCAAGCGCGACATGGAGGATCTGGGCGAAAAGCGGCAGACCCTGCAAGGTGAAGTCCGCTACGCCAAGGCCAAGCTGGAAGCGGCCCAAAAGCAATTTGCTCTTCAGACCGCCGCCGGTGATCTCGAGAAAGCCGAGCACCTCGACCAGGAGGTCAAGGATTGGCAGGCCCGCTACACGGCGGCCAAGGCGCAGTTGGATGAGGTGGATAAGCAATTTTCGGACGTCTCACAAGGTCATACGGTCACTGCGGAAGAAGTGGTTGTGCCCGGTGAAAATTTAGAGGTCTTTGTGAACGAAGACCCGTCCTTCAACGGCATCTATCAGGTCCGCCGCGGCGGCTACATCATCATGCCGCAAGTCGGGCGCATCTCCGTGGCCGGCAAGTCCCTTTCTTCCGCCGAAGCCGCGGTAAAGCGCGCACTGCAGAGCTCTCAGCTCCACAATGCCTCCGTCATGATCGAGCGCAAGCAAGGCGCCGACATCGAAAACGGGCCGCTCATCTATCTTTCGGGTGAATTCCATGCGCCCGGCCAGTGGCACATTCCCTCGGGTATCACGCCCACGCTCGTCAATGTCATCCTCAGCGCGGGTGGCGTGACCGACAAGGCCGACCTCACGCGGGTACGCGTCATGCGGATCGCCGCCAACAAGAGCGTCGTCGAGGAAGTGAACGTCGACAAGATCCTTCAGGGCGGCGGACTCACCTCCGACATCACCCTCGGCGAAGGCGACGTCATTACCATTCCCGCCGGCCCCTCGAATCTCGTTTACGTCACCGGCAACGTCTCCGCACCGGGCGGCTTCCCGCTCAAGCAAGGGGAGCGCATCAGCGCCTATGCGGCGATCCTCCAACGTGGTGGTTTCGCGCGTTTCGCCGACCAGAAACGCGTCTACGTCCTCCGGGCACTGCCGGATGGCACGAAGGCCAAGCTGCCGGTGGACATCAGCGCCATCAAGAAGGGCCAGCGGCCCGACGTCCAACTCCAGACCAACGACATTCTCGTCGTGCCGGAGAAGTGGTTTAGCTGGTAATCCACGGAAACGCTTTTGCCGCTCTTCCTCCATTTTTACGATGGAGCCAGCGGAGCCGATAAACGTCGCGCGCATGCTGCAGGTATGATCCCTGCCTTGTTCGCGACGTTTGTCTGTCCCGGTTGAATCGTATTTCAATCTTCTCCGCGGATTCTTCACTCGCGCTCTACGTGGAACCTGCTAGGATATCTCTTTCCGTTCGAAACGCCCCGGTTGATGCCGGCGCCTGTCCCATTTTTCGACTACTCACATGATTCCTGGAACGAAGAAGCCCGCTTTCACGCTTCACGACATTTTCCTCTATGTCGCGATCGCCTCGAAGCACGCACGGCTCATGGTGCTGCTCATCTGCTTCGCGCTCACCGCTGGCCTGACCTACTACGTCTTCGCCAAGCCCGTCTACTACTCGCACGCACTCATTCATCTCGAATATCTCGCGCGCCCGCTCGATACCGACAAGCTCTACGAGGATGGCCGTCTCTCCGCTTTCGTCGCGCAATTCACCGAGCCGCAGATCATGCTCCGCACCGCGCGCGCCCTCGGCGTCGACACCAATAGCCGCGACCTCGAGCACAAGTATCTCTTCAAGTTTCGCGCGGCTCTCAATACCGAGAAAAATATCGACGTAGAAGCGTGGCCCTACTCTCCCGATTGGGCGCACCGCTGGACGGAAACGATGGTCCAGCAGTTCATCGCCTATCGCCAGGAGCGGCGCAACGAAGAGAAAAATCTCATCGTCAACACCTACTCCGAGGAACTCAAGGAACTGGTCGGCCGGCTGGACCAACAATTCTCCGAGAAGCTCGACTTCCAGGACCAGCAGGACTTCACCAAGACACTCATCCTCGTCAATTCCATCAACAACCTGCCCACCGACCTCACCAAGCTGCAAATGCGCATCGACGAGATCGGTCGCGTCCGCGTGCGTCTGCAGGATCCCGCGCTCGATAGCGTCGCCAAGCTTTCGCTCATTGCTTCCGCCGATGACAATGACACCCGCCTCTCCGTCGGCCAGACCGTAGCCCAGCCGCAATCCGGGCAAAGCGCCGACAAAAAAGACGCGGCTGGGAACAACAGCATCGTCGTCGTCCCTTCGCTCCTCAAATCCCTGCATCCCTGGGACGAGCTCGCGCAGCAGCAGCAGACGATCAAGAAAGAGATCGATGAAGCCTTGCGCAAATACCTGCCTACGGCCGGTAAAATGCAGCCCCTCTACCAGCAACTCGAGGTCATCAACCAGCGTCTCGATGCCGAAGTCGAAGTCGCCATGAACCGCTTCAACCTCGAGTATCAGGAACTCCTCAACAAGAAGCACGACCTCGAGGCCAAGCTGCCCGAATACCAGGAGCTCAGCCGCAAGCACGCCAAGCTGCTCTCGCAACTCTCGATCTTCGACGCCTCGCGCGTACCTTACGACACCTACCTCGCGAACATGCAGCGGGAAATCAGCGAAGTGGAATTCGCCGGCGACAAGGAACGCATCAACCTCAAGTATTCCGGCCTTCTCGAAGTGCGTGACGATCCGGTTTCGCCCAATCGGTTCCGCATCATGCTCCTCTCCTTTGTCGGCGGCCTCGTGCTCGCCCTCGGTATCCCCTTCCTCATCGAGTATCTCGACCACACGATGACCAACCTTGAGGAAGTCGAGCACTCCTTCCGCCTGCGAGGGCTCGGCGTGGTTCCGCAGACCGAAGCCACTGACATGTTCCTGCCGGCCACCGCCATCCCCAGCGATGACACGACGAAGCACGGCCTGGTGGAAAACTTCCGGGTCATTCGCACCAACATCCTTTCCATGGGCGAGCTCAGCAAGCCGCCCCATGTGGTCATGGTCACCAGCGCCATGCCGAAGGAAGGCAAGACCGTCGTTTCCTCGAATCTCGCCGCCTCCTTCGCTCTCACCGGTGCGAAAACCCTTCTCATCGATACCGACTTGCGCCGCGGCCGTCTGCACCGCCTGTTCGGCTATCGCAAGGAACCCGGTTTGAGTAACGTCCTCCTCGGCGAATGCACCCTCGAGGACGCTTTCCGTCCCTCGGGCCAGGAAAACCTCACCGTCCTCAGCGCCGGCCGGCACCTCGACCACGGCACCGAATTGCTCGGCTCCGCCCAATTCTCCGAACTGCTTACCAGCCTGCGTGGCCGCTTTGATCGGATCGTCATCGACACCCCGCCGGTGCTCGGCCTCTCCGAGACCTCCATCATGCAAGGCCTCGTCGATGGCGTGCTCTTCGTCATCTGGACCGGCCAGACCCCGGTGCGCTGCGTCAAATCCGCCATCGAGACCCTGCGCGCCAACCGCGCCAACTTCTACGGCTTCGTGCTCAACCGTCTCGATCTCAACGCGACGCAAAACTACTACCAGTACTACTACTACTCGCACGACTACTACTACCAGCACGCCATCGAGAGCGCGTAGTCGTCGCGGGCAAGTTGACCGTGATCCTTGGTGGTGAAAAGGCGCTCAGCGCCACGACTTTGACCAAGGAACCGCCGAAAGAAACGCGAGAATCGGTATCCAGCGCGCCAACGGCGCATTCCATACCGGCTCGGGGCATCGCCCCAAGATCCGTCCCGAATCATGCCTAAGAGCTGAAGGCCCGAGCCAAGGAATGCCCACATCGCGCAGACACAGGGATGGCGCAGGCTTCCAGCCTTGGTCTTTGGTTGGCTGGCATGCCTGGGGCGATGCCTCAGGCTGATATGAATGCGCCGTTGGCGCGCCGCGCAGCCTAAACACCATGACTCTCCGCCCCCCCGGCGTCGCGGCCGTCATTGGACGACCTCCTCTAGATGGGCTATCGCACCACAATCGAAGTCCCCCGCACTCACACCCACTGGAATAAACATGCCCCAACCAACCACAGCCGAGATCCTTCAATACGTGACCCTTCTCGGCTATACCCAAGGGGCTCTCGCCCTCCTCAGCGGTGGCGTCGTATGTTCCCTACAGATCGGCGCGTTCCACCGACACGGAACACCCAGCTTTCTGCTCCTGACGATCTCCACGATTTGCGGAATTCTGATGCTCGTCCTCGGCTTTGTTCCTCACTTTTTCCCGTCCACCCCCATTTTATCGCTGTGGTTCTATCTGCTGAGCTTTCTATTTTTCTGCGCGGAAATCACCTTGGGCATATTCGGCATCGTGATGCTTTTTCAAGAGTATCGGAAACTCGCGGAAGCCAGTGCAAAGTCTTGATATAACGCCCCTTGGTGCTTCCTCGGGACAGCGGTACCCGGACGATTCGAGGCTGATTCCACAGAATCCCGCCCAGTATACTTTCTGAGACCTTTCATGATGCTTCGCCTTTGCCTATTGTTGGGTCTTGCTTGCTTATGAACCGTAACACCAACCGGATCGCACTGGGGACAGCCCTTGCCATCTTCCTCGTTGTTCTCGCCGGCGGAGCGCTCTTGCCTTCCCATTACGAGCATTACCTCATCGGCAAGATCGACTTCATCATCTGGGACAACCAGCACGCGAATGTGGGCAGCCTTTCCCAGGAACAATTCGTCAGCTACCTGCAGCAATGTGGCGCTCGCACCGATTCATCCGCCTCGCGGTGGACAGTCCAATACAACGGCCTTTTCGACCACAAGTCATGGGCTTTTTCTTTCGTAGCTCCCTCGACAAAAACGCAATGAACGCGTCGAGCGAAGCGCGGCAAAGCGAGTCCCATTCCGCGCGATGAACTTCCTCGGTCTCGCTGGGGTTGTGCTCAGCGTGGTGACCTTTGCGCTCGCTTATCGCTGGCTCCGGCCTCGATCCATCGTGGCTCGCAGTTGCTGCTTTTGCGGCTTTGGGCTCCTGGCAATTCCTTCGATCTGGTTCGCCGCCTACTACCTCCACATTTTGCCAGAGCACGCGTGGTTCTACACGCTCCGCTCGTGGTCCGGGTCCGAATTCCTCGTGGTTTTCCTGGGTTGCGCCGGTGGGGCGGCGGCAACGCTCCTGCCCCGATTGCTTCTCGGTTTGCCGTTATTCGCGGTGCTGCTTCTCGCCGTGACGCCTTATCTAAAGCCGCTGATCGCACCGCTGCCGGATGCCACTTTTAAAGAGCACTGGCGGGGCGACGTCTGCCTCCAGAGCACGCCTTCGACCTGTGGTCCGGCCAGCGTCACCACCATTCTTCGGCGCCTCGGTGTCGACACGACGGAACATGCCATCGCCCGCGCCGCGTTCAGTTATGCGGGCGGCACGGAAGCTTGGTATCTGGCACGCTACGTCCGCAGCCGCGGCCTGTCCGCACAATTTGATTTTCGCGATACTTTCTCCACAACCGTGGGTCTCCCCGCACTGGTCGGTGTTCGTTTCGGAGGCTTGGGCCACTTCATCGCCGTGCTCGATTTCCACGACGACCAGGTCACCATCGCCGATCCCCTGCGCGGCGAAGAGCATCTTTCGCTTACCGAATTTCAACATCGCTATGTTTTCACCGGTTTCCACATGGTCATCCAACGCGCGCCTCCGCAGTGATGGGAGATGCTCCCGCTGTCATTGGGATGGTTCGCTGTCCACCAAGGGGCGGCGGCTCAAAGCGGAAACCCTGGCTCGCCCTCACTGATTTTACCTTTCGTTCCCACGGTTTATCCGTGAGCAATCCGGCTTGCTCCTCGGCCAGATAAAACGTTTTCCGCACGGTTTCAAAACCGTGCGGGAAAACCGTGCGGAAGATGGAAATGAAAGAGGTCACCAGCAACCGCAATTGGCCGAAGTCCACGTGTAACGGCGATGTTTCCTCATGCTTCTTGCCCAGACGGGGCGATTTCCGTAGACGAGAGCCCCACCACTATTTTCCTGCTTTGCCCGAACAGGTTTCCGTCGTCATTCCGGCGTATAATTACGCGCACTTTCTCCCCGAGGCGATCGCCTCGGTGCTCGCGCAGACGTGGGAACATTTCGAGCTGATTATCGTCGACGACGGTTCAACCGACAATACGCCCGAGGTCTGCGCGCGTTACATCGATCCGCGCGTCCGCGCGGTGCGGCAGACGAATGCCGGGCTCTCCGCGGCGCGCAACACCGGGATCCGCGAGGCGCGCTATCCGTTCGTCGCTTTTCTCGATGCGGACGATCGCTGGCAGCCCGAGTTTCTCGCCACGGTCTTGGGCGAATTCGAGCGGCTCGGGCCAGCCTTCGCCGCCGTGGGCACGAGTTGCTCGCGGATGAATGCCGGTGGCGAACCGCTCGCGCCACCGCGGCAGAATTTCCTGCACACCAGAGAACTGACCGCAAAGTCGTTCTGCCTGCGCAATCGTCCTCTCTCCTCCTCGATCGTCGTGCGACGCGCGGTTTTCGAGGAGTGCGGCTATTTCGATACAGAGTTGCGCAGTTCGGAGGACCGCGACATGTGGATTCGCATCACCGCGCGAGGCCATCGCTTCTTTTACCTTGGCGAACCGCTGGCGATCATTCGGCGGCACCCGCAGAACATGAGCAAAAATGCACCGCGCATGAAGCGTAACTCCGGCCTGGTGCTCCGCCGCGCGTGGAAAGCCGGGGCCGTCTCGCAAAGCGATGTCATCTTCTGGCTGCGCGCCGCCGCCATCCACTATTTCCTCGTCGCATGGACGCATTTCGACGACGGCCTGCGGGCGCGCGGCTGGCAATACCTGCTCACCTCCATCGCTCTCTGGCCGATCTTCCTGCACGCCGATCGCGTCGCCGAACCGCCGCTCTTCCGCCTGCGCGCCATCGCCCACTTCCTCCGCAGCCACCGATGAAAATCCGCTCTTCAAAAGCGCGATGCGCCCCTCTGATTGGATGTTGGACGTTGGATGTTGAGCCGAGGCTTTGCGAGACGCCCGTGGCGCCGCGGGGGCAATGTTGGATGTTCGCCTCCCTCCCCTTCCCCAAGGACGTCGCGGCGCGACATCCCTACCACCTGATCCCAGCGGCATGAAAATCCTCCACGTCGTCAATTCGCTCGATCCGGGGGGCATGGAAAACGGAGTCGTGAATCTCGCCCGCGGCCTGGAGGCACGCGGCTTTGTTTCGCACGTCGCCTGTCTGGAGCGACGCGGCGCCTTTTCCGCCCGGCTCCCCGCTTCGAGCCAGGTCTTCCTCCTCGGCAAATCCGGCGGCTTTTCTCCGGGCGCGGCCTGGCGACTGGGCCGACTCATCTCCAGGATCAAGCCGGACGTCATCCACAGCCACAATCTCGGTCCGCTGATTTACAGCGGTCTTGCCACTCTCGGCGGTCGCCGCCGTCCCTTGGTTCAAGGGGAGCACAGCCAGCTCACGAAGGAGGAATTCCTGCCTCGGCGGCTGCGCCAGCGTCGCTGGTTATATCGGGGCTGTCACACGATCCACACCGTATCCACGGCGATGCGTGAGGAATTGATCCAGTGCGGCTTCCCTGCGCCAAAGATCGTGGCCATCGCCAACGGCGTCGATACCACCCGCTTCACCCCGAGCGATCGACTGACCTCCCGCCAGTCCTTTTCCGTCCCGGCGGATTCGCTGTGCATCGGGATCGTCGGGCGCTTCGGCCCGTTCAAGCAGCACATCCAACTGATCGAGGCGTTCGAGCAAATCGTTCCCAACTTTCCCCACGCCAGGCTGCTCATTGCCGGAGGAGGCGGCAGCCAGGAAGCAGCCGTGATCGAGCGGGCGCGGCAGAGCGCCTTTCGCCCGCTCATTCACCTGCTCGGCTACCAGTCGGACCCCGTGGCCTGCTACCAGGCGCTCGATTTGCTGGCCATTCCCTCGGTCAACGAGGGCCTCTCGAATGCCGCGCTGGAGGCCATGGCCTGCGGCGTGCCAGCCCTCGCCCGCTCCGGTTGCGGGCATGAGCAGATCATCAACCACGGCGAAGACGGCTGGATCGCCCCCTTGGAAACCGCCGAGGATCTCGCCCGGAAACTCACAGAAATTCTCTCCGAACCCGTGCGTCTCGTTGACTTCGGCCGAAATGCGCGGAAGAAGGTGATTTCCAAGTTCTCCCTCGAGTCGATGATCACCGCTTACGAACATCTCTACCGCGCTGCCGCACCGCGCTGATGGATCTCGTCATCGTTATTCTCTTTCAGGCGCTCTACTACCTGCGTCCGCAGGAATGGAGCGACACGTTCTCGACGATTCACTTCATCCAGGCGGTGATGCTCACTGGCATCGCCACGCTGTTTTTCCGCCAAGGCGGCTTCCGCCCGCGGGAAATGTTCCGCACGCCGCATGACTGGGCGGTGCTGGCTTTCTGGGCCTGGATGGTCATCGCCTCGCCGGCCCATTGGGCGACGTTCAAGGAGTGCGTCAACCTTTACATCTTCTACATCGTCATTGTGCAGGCGCTGCGCTCCGTCCCGCGGATGAAGGTTTTCGTTGGTTGGTGGGTGCTCTTCATCGTGGTCATCGCGCTGCTCGCGCTAGCCAGTAAATGGGGCTACGATCCGCTGGACAGTCTCTCGCGGACGAACGGGCCGATGAAGGGCCGCCTCGTCCTGAACCTTTCGATCTTCAACAATCCGAATGGTCTCGGCCACAGCGTGGTGCCGGCCATTCCGATGCTCTATTACTACTTGATCTGGAAGCGCCCGACGACCTCGCGCATTATCGGCTGCGCGCTCATGGTCATTCCACTGGCCTGCATTTACGAGACGGTCTCGAAAGGCGCCTTCCTCTGCGCCGGTGTCACCCTCTTTGCGACCCTGGCCTTCGGCCGACCGAAGAGCGTGCAGATCGGCCTCGCCATCTTCGCCATGATGTTCGGTGTTTCGGCGCTCTTCCTGTTGCCTCGCATGAACGAGCTCAGCAAGGCGAAGAGCGACGAGGCGATCCAGGGGCGCGTCGAGGCGTTCAAGCACGGCTATGGATTGATGCAGTCGCTGTTCCGCGGCGTCGGCAAGGGCAATTGGAAGGAAGAGGCGTTCATGACCGACTACATCCGGGTGGCGGTGCCGCCGAAGTCCGGTGACAACAGCGACAAGGGGCACTACATCCTCAGGCCGGTTCATTACAACAAAGCCCCGCACTCTTCCTACGTCTGCACGGGCGCCGAACTCGGCAAGCCGGGCCTGTTTCTCTTCATCGGCGTGCTCTACTGTTGCCTGCGCACGACGATGACGGCCAAGACGGCCACGCCGGATGAAGAACGCATCCGCCGCATGCTCTTCGTGCTGGTCATCTCCTTCATCGTCTCGTCGTGGATGGTGGATTTCGAATACCGCCCGACGTTCTTCATGTTCACCGCGGCAATCGCCGCCCTGCACCGCCATCTCATGGGAATGCTTGGAGAACAAGAGAAGGAAGGGAAAGGAGAAGCGCCAGAGGATCAATCCGCGTTGCCGGTGTGGCATCCGCCCATTCTGGCGGCGCAACCCGAGCTGGCCGGGGCGCTGGCGCAATCCCGCGTCGCCCAGCAGCTTCTCGAACCGGAAACAAAGGATGACGACGTGATCGATGTGCGGCCCCAGCGCGTGACGGGAATCGGCTGGAATTGGAACCGCCTCGGGTGGTTCGATTTGGTCGCAGTCCTGGCCCTGACCGCTGCGGCCATCCGTTTCTGGGCTTACATGATCGTCCGCATGTAGGCGCAAGGGCCGCTTCGCATCATGCTGCTTCACGTCATCGCCGTCTTCCTGTTCTGGGTTTCCTGTGGACTCCTGTTCTACACGTTCGCCGGTTATGGCTTTCTGATTTCCGCGCTCGCGCGGCTGCGACCCAAACCCGTCGTGCCCGCCACTCCCGACGCCCCGCACCCTTCCGTTTGCATCGTGCTCGTGGCCAGCAACGAGGAGAAGCGGATCGCCGAGCGCCTCCGCAACCTGCTCGCATCGCAATATCCGGCGGATCAGTTGAGCGTCCTGCTCGTCTCCGATGGTTCGACGGACGGCACCGTCGTGCAGGCGGGTTCCTTGCAGGATGCGCGAGTCGCTATCGTCGAACAACCGACCCGCTCCGGCAAGGCTGCCGGCCTCAACCTCGGCGTATCGCACTGTACGGCGGACATTCTGGTCTTCACCGACGCGCGGCAACGTTTTGCGGAAGACGCCATCGCGCGGTTGGTCGCCCACTTCGCCGACCCCGCCATCGGCGCCGTCAGCGGCTCGCTGGAAATCGCGCCGGCAGCCAGCGCCACCGGCGCGGGAGTCGATGCCTACTGGCGGTACGAGAAATCGCTCCGCGCCGCGGAGTCACAGTGGGATTCCTGCGTCGGCTGCACCGGCGCCATCTACGCCCTGCGCCGCGAGCTATTCGCGCCCATTCCCGACGACACCCTGCTCGACGACGTGGTCATCCCGATGCAAGCGGCGGCGCAAGGCGCTCGCGTCATTCACGATCCTGCAGCCGTCGCCTTTGATCCTCAGTCCCTCGAACCGGAAGCCGAACAACGCCGCAAGCAGCGTACTCTCGCCGGCGGATTCCAAATGCTCTTCCGCTATCCCGCGTGGCTGCTGCCGAAAGGTCATCGGTTGTGGTGGCAACTCATCTCCCACAAATATCTCCGCCTTCTCGCGCCCTTCTGCCTGATCGGCGCCTTCGTCGCCAATCTCCCCCTCGCCGGAGAGCAGCTCTACGCTCCGCTTCTCGCCGCGCAGATCCTTCTCTATTTCTTCGCCGTGCTCGGCCGGTTTCCGGCGGCGAACCAATGGAAAATCTGCAGGCTGACGTCCGGCTTCGTCTTTCTCAACTTCCAGGTGCTGCGCGGCCTGCGCTACTATCTTGTCGGCGGTGGGCGACAAGGTTGGCAGTAGACTACAGAGAACCAAGTATTTTCACTTATTACGCCCGGGCAGCGTTGATTCCACAGTGACGATTTGCATATATGCCTGAAAAGGCATTGCTCCTCCGGGACAATTTCGCCACTTTTCCGCCGCCGTTCCCCACCATGCGCACCGGGCACTTCCATTCCTATTTTCAGTCATGATCAAGGCGCTCGACATCTGGCTTCCCGCCTGGCGACGCCGCGAGAAATACAGCCAGCACGCGCTGGGCACGCGCCACGTCCTGCTGGCGATCTGCGATCACTACGAGCCGTTCCATGGCGTGGGTAAACCGGAAGCCGTCGCGCGGGTCGAGACCTGGCAGCGCGACTATCCCAAGCTCATCGAGGAATTTCGCGACGCGGACGGCATTGCTCCCCGCTACTCGTTTTTCTACCCGATCGAGCAATACGACGCCGATATCATCGGCCGCCTCGCCGATCTCTGCGCGACCACCGGCAGCGAGACCGAGATTCATCTCCACCACGACAACGACACCGCGGAAAATCTGCGCCGCACGCTGGAGCAGGGCGTGGAGCGATTCGCCGGCCACGGTCTGCTCTCGCGCGACGACACCGGCGCGCTCCGTTACGGTTTCATCCACGGCAATTGGGCGCTCGATAATTCCCATCCCCACGGCCGGCACTGCGGCGTGGCCAACGAGCTCCGCATCCTCCGGCAAACGGGTTGCTACGCCGATTTCACGCTGCCCTCCGCGCCGGAGCGCACCCAGACGCGCACGATCAACAGTGTCTACTACGCGCACTCCACAGACCGGCCGAAGTCGCACGACCGCGGCCGGCGGGTGCGGGCGGATCGCGACCCGCAGCAGCAGCACGAGGACGAATTGCTCATGGTGCAGGGGCCACTCGCCTTGAACTGGCAACGCAAGAAATTCGGCTTTCTTCCGCGCATCGAGAATAGCGACCTCACGGCCGCCAATCCGCCTACGCTCGAGCGCTTTCGGCTCTGGCTCGATTGCCAGGTCGCCGTCGAAGGTCGACCCAACTGGATTTTCGTAAAGCTGCACACTCATGGGGCCAAACCCGAGAACACCCGCATGCTGCTCGGCGAACCGATGCGCGAGTTTCATCGCTCCCTGACAAAGCTGGCCGCCAAGGATCGAACCATCTGCTTTCACTACGTGACCGCGCGCGAAATGGTGAACATCCTGCACGCCGCCGAGGCCGGTCATTCCGGCAATCCCGGCCAATTTCGCGATTTCCGTTACCGGCGCGTGACCTCCGGCCAAACGGAAGGCAGCATGGCGGAATCACGCCATTGAAGCTGCTCTTCGTCTCGAATCTTTTTCCCGATACCGCCGAGCCCTATCGCGGGCTCGATAATGTCACCCTGCTCCATCAACTCGCGGATCGCTGGGAGATCCGCGCCCTGGCGGTGCGGCCAGCATGGCGGTCTCGCGCCTGGCGACCGCGCGAGATGGACACGCAGTTCGCCCCGCAATACATCGCCACGCCGTACATCCCGAAGGTAGGCAGCCGCTGGAATCATCGAATCATGGCGCGAACGCTGCGCGAGCGCCTGCGGGAGTTACGGCGAGAATTCGCTTTCGATGTCGTCCTCAGCTCGTGGATTTTTCCCGACTCCTGCGCCATCGCCGAGCTGTCATCGGAATTGGATTTTCCCTTCGTCGCCATCGCCCAGGGGTCCGATGTCCACCAATACCTTTGCGTGCCCGCGCGGCGCGAGATCATCACGCGACTCCTGCCGGGGGCGAGCGGCGTCATTACGCGCAGTGGGGAATTGGCGCGACTCCTCGCCGAAGCCGGTCTCCCTCGCGAGCGCCTGCACCCGATCTACAATGGCGTGGATCTCGACCTCTTTCGGCCCAGCGACAAAACCGCCGCACGGCGGGAACTCGGTCTGCCGCTCGATGCGCCGATCATCCTGCAAGTCGGGAACTTTTACTCGATCAAGAACCCGCTCATTCCTCCGATGGCGCTGACGCAGATGCGATCGGAGCGCTTCCAGGCCCCGCCCGTCGTCGTCATGGTCGGCGGCGGTGACCTGGAAAGGGACGTCCGCCAATTTGCCGAGCGCTCCTCGTTGACCGAACGCGTCATTCTCCCCGGCAGAACCAACGCGCAAGGCGTAGCTCGTTACATGCAGGCCGCTGATCTCTTAAGCCTGACCAGCGCGAACGAAGGCGTGCCGAATGTCATCCTGGAAGCGTTTGCCTCCGGCCTGCCAGTGGTCGCGAGCAAGGTCGGCGGCATCCCGGAGGTGCATCCCGGGAACGATTTCGGTCGCCTTGTTTCTCCGATCGAACCGTCACACTTCGCCGCCGCCTTCGCAGAAATCCTGCTCTCTCCCCCGCCCACGGAACGGATGCGAAATCACGCGCTGCAATTTTCGTGGCAGCGCGCGGCGAACGAGTATCACGAACTCCTCTGCCAGGCCCGCCGATGAACATTCTCTTCCACTTCCGCACGCAGGGAACCGGCGCCGAGGGCGTGCACATCGCCGGCATCGCCAACGCCTTTCGACGACTGGGACATCGCGTCGTCTTTTCCAGCCCCTCAGGCATCGATCCCTCGCGGAGCGCGGGGGAAAATCCATTCCGCCAGGGCCGGCGCGGTTTGCTCGCGCGCCTCGCCGCGCAGGCTCCGGGCGTCTTTTTCGAATTGCTCGAACTCGGCTACAACATCTTCGCCGGCTGGCGATTGCGGGCGTTGCTGCAGCAGGAGAAGTTCGATCTCATTTACGAGCGGCACGCCTTTTTCCTGTGCGTCACGTCGTTGCTCGCCCAACGCCGGCACCTCCCGCTAATCGTCGAGGTCAATGAACTCGCCGGCGACGAGCGCGTTCGGGCTGACCCGTGGCTCTTGCCACTGGCTCGAATCGCCGACCGCTTTACTTTCCAGCGCGCCCAACTCATCGCCGTCGTCTCCCCGCACCTCCAGCGCCGCATCGAGGCGATGGGCATCCGCAAGGAGAAGATCGTCGTTGTCCCCAATGGAGTCGATGAACAGTCCCTCGAAACCCGCGCGGACGGCACCGCGATTCGCCAGCGGTATCAATGTGAGAATGCCGTCGTCGTCGGCTTCGCCGGCTGGTTCGTCCCGTGGCATCAGCTTGATACCCTGGTTGCCAAATTTGCCGCGCTGGCGAGAGCCAACCCGCAATTGCGCTTGCTGCTGGTGGGCGATGGTCCCTTGCGCACCGATCTCGAAGCGCAGGCGACGGCGCTCGGTATCCGCGACCAACTCCTCTTCACCGGTCCCGTCCCGCACGCGGAGATGCCGTCCTACCTTGCGGCCATGGACATCTGCGTCGTCCCGCACAGCAACGCTTACCGCTCGCCGATCAAGCTCTTCGAATACATGGCCGTGGGCCGGGCGATCCTCGCCCCGCGCACCGAACCCATCGCCCTCATCCTTCGCGACGGCGAAAACGGCCTGTTGTTCGAACTCGAAAACGGCGACAGCCTGCGCTCACAATTGGCCGCGCTGGTTTCCGATGCCACCTTGCGCGCCCGGCTGGGCGGACAGGCTCGCACCGATGTCGCCGAGCGGCACACCTGGACCCAAAATGCCCGCGAAGTCATCGGGCGGGTGTTCCCGCAAACCCCGGTTGAAGACACGAACAGCCTCCGTTGACATAGCGCATCAGGGAGATAGGCTCCCGCGTCCGCCGACTTCGTGATTCCACCCGCTAATCTATCCCACCCGGTTTCGAGCTCCGACGCCAGCGCGTGTCCTTCGCGGGAGACGCTGGAATTGCTGCTGCTGATCCGCCATTTCGAGGAGACGTTGCTGCGCCTTTTCCAAATCGGAAAAATTCACGGCACCACGCACACCTGTCTCGGCCAGGAATACATTCCCGTGGCGGTCATGCCGCTTTTGCGCGACGACGATTTCGTTTTCAGCAATCATCGTGGCCACGGCCACTATCTCGCGCGCTTTCGGGATCCGGAAGGACTGCTGGCTGAGATCATGGGCCGCGAAGGCGGCACCTGCGATGGGGTCGGCGGCAGCCAGCATTTGCGCCGGGACCGCTACATTTCCACCGGGGTGCAGGGCGAGAGTTTACCCGTGGCCGTGGGCGCGGGTCTCCAGCTCCGGCGCGAGAAGCGCGGCGGGCTGGCCGTGCCTTTCATCGGGGACGGCACCTGGGGCCAGGGAGCCGTCTACGAAGCGCTCAACATGGCCGCCCTCTGGAACGCGCCGGTGGTCGTGATCGTCGAAAATAATGGCATCGCGCAAACCACGGTGCGATCGGCCAACATGGCCGGCAACATCGAGGATCGCGCCCGCGCTTTTGGAGTCGAATATCTCCGCTGCACGGGCCACGAGGCCGAGGCGCTGCAGGCCCGGCTTGCACCGGCATTGGACCGCGTGCGCCAGGGCGGGGCGCCGCTCGTCGTGGAATTTGAGACGCGGCGCCTGGCCGCGCACAGCAAGGGCGACGACACCCGCACACCCGAGGAAGTGGCCGCCCTGCGGGCCATCGATTGGGGCGCCGATTATCAGGCACGTTGGCCGGAAATTTTCACCGAGGTCGACGCCCGGATGCGCGATCGCATGACGGCCATCGTGGCAGAAGTGGAGAGCCGAACCCTTTCCAGTTGGAGCAAACGATGACCGGCACGGGCGAGCGCATCATTGAAAACCTGAACCGCGCCTTGCACGCGTTGCTCGGCGGGGATGACCGGGTTTTTTTCCTGGGTGAAGACGTGCTCGATCCCTACGGCGGCGCCTTCAAAGCAGCGCGCGGTCTTTCCACGAAATACCCCGACCGCGTGCTCACCACTCCGATCAGCGAGCTGGGCTTTGTCGGCGTGGCCAACGGCCTGTCGCTGGCCGGGCAGCGGCCGATCGTCGAGATCATGTTCGGGGATTTCATCTTCCTCGCCTTCGATCAGATCATCAATTTCGCGGCCAAGAGCGTGAGCATGTATGGCCAGCGGGTCCCGCATCACCTGCTCATCCGCTGCCCGGTGGGCGGCCATCGCGGCTACGGCGCGACGCATAGCCAGAGCGTACAAAAGCACTTTCTCGGCGTGCCGGATCTCGATCTTTTCGAACTCTCGCCTCTCCACGACAACACCGCGCTGCTGCCCCGACTCCTGGAGCGCGATCATCCGGGCATCCTCTTCGAAGGCAAAGTCCTCTACGCCCAGCCGCAACTCGGGGAAGGCGCGATCGACGATCTGTTTACCTGCGAATTCCTCGATGAAGACCGCATGACCGCGCACGTTTTCGTCGACCGCGACCCGCAAGCGATCTTGATCGCCTCCGGCGGCAGCTTCCCCGCCTGCTGGCAGGCCGCGCGGCAACTCCTCCTCGAGCACGAAATCGAGGTTCAGATCGTCGTGCCCTTCCAGCTTTATCCCTTCCAGGTGCAATCGCTCGCCCCGCTCCTTTCCGCGGCGCCGGCGCTCTATGTCGTCGAGGAAGGCACCGCTGGCGGCACTTGGGGCGCGGAAGTCGCCACCGTGATCGCTGAGGCGTGGCCGCGTCGTGCGCCCGTGCGGCTGATTCATTCCGCGGACAGCATCATCCCTTCGGCGCGGCATTTGGAAAGAGATGTGCTCGTCCAGCCGGAGACGATCGTGAAACGCGTGAGCACCGATTTGCATGCCATCCATCCTCGTTCCCACCATCAATAGCAACGAGTCCGCCGCGAAGCTCCTCGCCTGGAAAAAAGCCCCCGGCGAGAGCGTCCAGTGTGGAGAGACGATTGCTATTTTCGAGACGACCAAGGCGTCCTTCGACCTCGCTGCGGAGCAGGCGGGCATTCTGCATCCCGTGGCCGCGGAAAATACGGAATGCGCCTTCGGCAGCGTCGTCGGCTATATCTTTGCGGACGAGGCGGAGCGCGCCGCCTTTCAAAATAATGAGACTGAGAAAGTCCGATCCGCGCCCGAAACCCAGGGTGGGCCGGTCATCACCCATGCGGCTCGCGAACTGATCGCCAAACTCGGCATCACCGCCGAACAGATTCAAACCATCGGGAAAAAGGTCGTCAAAGCCGAGGATGTCGAAAAGCTGGTGCCCGCGGCTTCGGCATCCGGGGGAGTGGCCTTGAGCGCCCAGCAACGCGCCATCGCCGGCGTCGTCAAACGATCGCATGCGCAGATCCCCGACTCATTTCTCGTCAAAAAAATCCGCGTGGATGCGGCGCTGACCGCGCTCGCGGAGTTCAGCCGCAGCGAAAAGGTCTTCGCCAACCTGCCCGACCTGCTCGTCTGGGTGCTGGCGCGGCTCCCGGAAAAGTTTCCGCTCTTTTTCGGTGCGTTCTCGGACGATTTGCAGTTCTTCCCCTCCGTCGCCGGCAATATCGGCGTCACCTTCGATCTCGGTCGCGGGCTTTTCATCCCCGTGATCAAGGACGCCGGCCGACTTTCGCTGGGCGAGATTGCAAAGACGATGATGGCATTTCGCATGAAGGCGATGCGCGCCAGCTTCCAAGCGGCCGACCTGAGCGGGGGCGATCTTTCGTTGAGCATCAACATGGACGCCGACACGCTTTTCGTTCAGCCGGTCATTCTACCTCCGCAGACAGCAATGATTTCCATCGGTTCCGTCCAGACCGAGTGGGTCCGGCCGGCCAATGGCGCGGATCTCACGGAGAGCCGTTACATTCAACTCGGCATCGCCTTCGACCATCGCGTGATCAATGGCTTCGGCGCGAATGGCCTGGTCAATGCCATCAAAGAGCAGCTCGAGAGCGGCCTGGTACTGACCGCCGCGACGGCCCGCTAATTCAGGGCGCCCCTGCATCTTCGCCTATGGCGCCTCCTTTGGTCCTTCATCAAAGGAGAGGAGACCCGCGAAATATAGGTATTTTCCCTGATTTTCAGGCTCGCCACGCACCTCACAAACTGACAGTTTGCCGCATTTCATGGATTCCCGCCTCCCCGCCATCGTCTCCCGCCTGTTTCACGTCAACGCTGGCGACCTCACCCCGGAAAGCGGTCCGACGACCATCGCCGCTTGGGATTCTGCCGGTCACATGAACCTGATTCTGGCCCTGGAGCAGGAATTCGGCATCCAGTTTGGTGACGACGAAGTGGGGGAATTGATCAGCATCGGCGCGATCCATGCGGCGCTGGCCCGGCACAGCGTCACCAGTTGAGTCCATGGAACTGCCGATCACGTGGCCGGAAGGCAAACGCTTTGCCTTCACCATCTTCGACGATGCGGACAACGACCGGCTGGTCAATGTGCGACCCGTCTACGACTTTCTCGGCGATCTCGGCATATTCAGCACCAAGTCGGTCTGGACACTCGCCGCCCAGTATGAGGCGACGCTCGGCGGGCTGAGCACCGAAGATCCCGAGTATCTCACCTGGGCGCGGCGGTTGCATGAGCGCGGGTTTGAAATCGGCTTTCACGGGGCGCGCTGCCACAGCTCCACGCGCGCAGAAACGCAACGGGGGCTCGACCTTTTCCGCGAGCACTTCGGCAGTGATCCGCGGAGCATGTCGAACCACTTTCAAAACGCCGACAGCATTTACTGGGGCGCGGCGCGTCTCTCGGGAGCACGCCGATGGATCTATCGAGCAGCGAATTTTCACGCGTCGCTCCGGGCGGAAGGGCATGTGGCCGCCAGCAAATATTTCTGGGGAGATCTCTGCCGCGATCGCATTCGCTACGTCCGCAACTTCGTCTTTCGCGACATCAACACCCTGGCTGCGTGTCCATTCATGCCCTACCGCGACGTCACACTGCCGTTTGTGAACGGCTGGTATGCCTCGTCGGAGGGCGGGAACATCCGTTCTTTCAACGCGATGCTCACCGAGGCCAATCAGGACCGCCTGGTGGAGGAAGGTGGCGCCTGTGTCATGTATGCGCATTTCGCGAAGGGGTTTTACGTCGACGGCCGCCTGGAACCGCGTTTCGTCGCGCTGATGCAACGGCTCGCAAATCTCGGCGGGTGGTTTGTGCCGACGGGCACGCTGCTGGATTTCCTCGCGGAAAAACATGGCGGCGTGCACGAAATTACTGCTACCCAGAGAAACGCACTCGAGTGGCGGTGGCTGTTAGCAAAACTGCGCCACGGCTCCTCCTGAAAAATCCTCTGTGAGCCTCCGCATCGTCCCTTACCAAGCCGAACACGAACCCGCTGTCGCCGAATTCAACACCCGAGGGAAGGCCCACGAGGCACCGTTCGGCTTGAGCAAGACAGCGCTTTCCGCCTGGCTGCCGAAGGAGGATGGGCGCAGCGTCGTCCGCGAACTTTTCCTCGCCTTGGAAGGTGTCGAAGTGCGCGGCGGTTTTGCTCTGCGGCGCCAGCCGTTTTGGCTTCGTGGCGCCGTCCGCGATGTCGGCAATTACCAAGGACCGATCTCGGAAGGGATCTGGGACCGCCGCTACATGATGTCCGGCGTGCAGATGTTGCGCGCGGCCCTCCGCGAATGTCCGCTGCTTTACGCGCTGGGCATGGGCGGAATCGAACAACCGCTCCCCAAGCTGCTGGCGGCCGCGGGCTGGTCGATGAAACCGATTCCATTTCGCTTTTACGTGCTTCGCCCTTCCCGATTTTTGCGGGAGATCCGCCCGCTTCGCCGGACGAAATTGCGCGCCGCCATCCTGGATGTGGCGGCGCTCAGCGGCTTGGGTTCTCTGGCGATCCGCGCCCGCCAGGGCTATCGCACCCGGCATCGCCTGTCGAACGGCTGCCGCGCGGAACGCGTGGATCGCTACGGGGCTTGGGCCGACACCATCTGGATGCAGGCCCGCGACGCGTATGCCCTCACGGCCATTCGGGACCAAGCCGCGCAAAACGTCCTCTTCGGCGACGGCAACGTCAAAAACATGACGCTGCTCTGCCGGCGAAACGGCGAGGATATCGGCTGGGCGGTAGTGCGATCCACCGTCATGCAGGACGACAAGTATTTTGGAAACCTGCGCATCGGCTCCCTGGTCGATTGCCTCGGCATTCCCGGCGAGGAGGCGAATATCGTGGCCCTGGCGACGGATTATCTTCGTGGGTTGGGCAGCGACCTGGTGGTGACCAATCAGAGCCATACGGCGTGGCTCGATGCGCTCTCCGCGCGTGGCTATCTGGAGGGCCCCTCGAACTTCCTCTTCGCCTGCTCGCCCCAACTCGCCGAGGAGTTAGGCCCACTTTCCGAAGCGCTCGGGACCATTCATTGCAATCGAGCGGATGGAGATGGCCCCATCCATCTTTAAGTTCGTAAATATACGTGAGCTTGGTACTGTTTTAGCTTCTAAACTTCGCCTTGTCTGGAGAGCCTGCCTCGGCGACTCTCCGGCCTATAATTTCTTTACCACCCGCCGCCTTTTTTTAACGTTCCGCCGTCCTCTCCATGAATACCAACGGCATCCTTCGGAAGCATTGGTTTCACGTCTCGTTGCACTTCGCGACTGACGCGTTCCTTTTCACCCTCGCGTTCGTGGCGGCAATGCTGTTGCGTTTCGGCGGGGAAAGCGCCGTGTCGCTTTGGGCCCACTGGCCCTTTTTCGTCGGCGGAGCCGTCGTCTTTTCCGCGACGACCTACATCGCGAGCCTCTATTCCACGCATAGCGCCAACCGCGGCATGCTCGAGCGTTCGATCGTGCTCATCGTGTGCGTGGTCCTGGCGACACTCGTGGTCATCGGCGGCACCTATCTGAACTCCGCCCGTCCGCTGGGACGCGGCATCATGCTGTTGGGTGCGCTCGCCTCCTACCTCATGGCGTTGATCCATCACATCGTCATCCTCCACGGCCTGCGCAATTCCAAGGAACGTGTAGCCTATGTGGTGACGGGGGCCTTCGACGAAGCGGAGACGCGGCTCTTCGCCAGCTTCGGCGGACGCAACCTCGAGTTCGCCGGCGTGGTCCTTTACGGAGCGTATCAACCCACGAGCAAGCTGCGAGTCCTGGGCAAAATCGAAGACCTGGCCGCGATCGTGGGACGCGAAAAAATCTCCCGGGTGCTGTGCACGAACAAATGCCTCGGCGATACCACCCTCATCCGGCACTTCTGCAAGCTACGCTACTCGGGTATCTCAGTCATGCCCTTGATCTCCCTCTGCGAGGAAGCGGAGCAGTACGTGCCGCTGGAATTGATCAGCTCGGAATGGCTCTTGAACGCCAGCGGCGAACCCCAGCACATTTACATCAAGAAGCTGAAACGGCTTTTCGACATCATCTGCTCGGCGATCGGCTTGATCCTCGGCGCGCCCTTCGTCGGGGCCGCGGCTCTCGCCATCCGTCTTACCTCTCCCGGGCCGATCTTTTATCGGCAGACGCGCAGCGGCCGTTTCGGACGCCAGTTCCAGATGACCAAGCTGCGCACCATGCACGTGAATGCGGAAAAGGACGGTGTCCGCTGGAGCGAGAAGAACGATCCCCGGGTCTCCTTCGTGGGAGGCTTCCTGCGCCGCTATCGCATCGATGAGATTCCGCAACTCTGGCACGTCCTCTGTGGTCACATGTCGTTCGTGGGCCCGCGCCCGGAGCGTCCGGAAATCATTACCCAACTCGCCAAGGAAGTCCCCTACTACGAAGAGCGGCTCATGGTGCAGCCGGGCATTACCGGCTGGGCGCAGGTCAGCTATCCTTACGGAGCCTCGACTCTCGATTCCCGCCGCAAGCTGGAGTATGACCTCTATTACATGAAACACATGAGCCTGTTCCTCGATGTGTTCATCCTCCTCGACACCGTCCGCATCGTCCTCGCCGGTGGGGCCAAGGCTCAAACCCGTGCGATCACCGCGGAAGAGACCATCCAGGAATGGGAGCGGCTGAAAGAGCAGCCCGCTGTGGTGGTGAAGCCGAAGTTCGAGCTCGAGACCGCGTAATTACCGTCGCTCAAAGGCCTGCGCGATCCAGCGCCGCATCTGCTTCGCGGGGCGGATGTGGTTGACGTAATACTCGTAATTCGCCCGGGACATCGCCCGCGCCACGTCGTCGTTTTCCAACAGACGCACGCAATGCGCGACGCACTGCTCCGGCGTCTCGTAGGCGAGGTAATTGCGCGGTTCGGTGAATGGCTCGACGAACGTGAAGCGAAAGCCGGAAGCCACGATGCACATCGAAGCCGCGGCATACTCGCCCAGCTTCCAGGCGGTCGCGTGATGCAGGCCTTTCGTGTAAATGCCAACCCGGCACGTCTGGATCGTCTTCAAATAAGCGGAACGCCGCGTATCCCAGTGGCACACCACATCCGGGAAATTCTCCCGCGCAAAAGGCGTCGGCAGCGCGCCGCCAATGAAACGATCGCCCAATTCCTTGCGCAAAGCGCGCACCACCCCGACCCGCTCCTCGTTGATCTCCGGCGCAAAAGGCGCGCCGGTCACTTCCGTTTCGGTCCACAGCCGCGTCTGCAGCAGGACCTTCGGCGGCAAATCCTGATCCGGCGCGCGCTCGAAATCCCGCGTAACCGGCAGCCGCAAATAGTCGCTGAGGTGCTTCAGGCTCTCCTTCGCGCGCTTGGGCCGTCCGGCCGCATAACGCATCCAACCGGCCAGCAGTGAAAGCGCCCCGCCCCGATTTCCCGGCCCGAAGATCGGTCCAAACGGCGTCACCTTGCGCCGCGCCTCCGGCTCCAGCTTCTCGACATCCGGCGGATAGTGATCGCGCTTGAAATATACGTCGCTCGCCACCAGTTCTTTCGTGCTGAAAAGATAACTGCGATCGTGAATATCGAAGCAGACGCGCAGCCGGCGCCCATCGCTGATGCGCTCCATCTCAGCGACAATAGTGAAATCCTCCACCGGGTTGCGCGCGTCCCAGGAGAGCTCGATCTCGCCCGCTTGCGCCAGTTCGAGAAACGCCGTGTAGAGATAGAAGACCTGCGACGACTCCAGCAACGGAAGCAGGGATACGGAAATGCGATAGACAGCAGCCATGGATCGCTCAGCTTTTCGTCTCGGGCTTCCTAGTAAATTTCCACCGGCGAACGTTTGCCGTCGTCGGGGCTCCTTCTGGCCGCGGCTTCCGCGCCGAGCGTCGCCACGCGCAGGTCCCATACTTCGGCATCGCGCCGCTTGAATTCTTCTTCGCTCCACGGATCGGGCGGCGCTTGCTTCTTCTTGTAGTTCGCCACGTTTTCCAGCGCCCGATCGAGGTCGGCCACAGGAACACGTTCGAGATAGCCGAGCGCCTCTTCGACCACCTCCACGCGATGGCAAATCATGGCCATATCATTGCCGGCGGTCATGGCCAGCCGAATGGTTTCCTCCAGTCCGTAGTGATTGAGGATCGCCCCCATGTCCAGGTCGTCGGTCATGATCAGGCCCTTGAAGCCCTGCTCCTTGCGCAGCAGGTCGGTGATCACGCGATGCGACAATGAGGACGGCGTGCGCGAGCTTTCCAGCGCCGGATAGAAACCGTGGCCGATCATCATCGAATCCACCTTGTCGGCGAAATGCTTGAAGACCGCGAGCTCATGGGTCTCGAGTTCCTCCCGGCTGAGCGGAATCTCCGGCAATTCGTGATGCGCATCGAGCGGAGCACGCGAGTAACCGGGGAAATGCTTGCCGCAGCTCAGGATGCCGCCGCCTTGCAGGGCGGAGTTGAAAGCGCCGGCATTGCGGATGACCTGGGCCACGTCGTTGCCGTAGCAGCGGCCGCGCAGCGAATTGTCCGCCTCGTCGTCGAAGGAAATGTCGAGCACCGGGCACAGGTCGAGATTGAAGCCGAAGATGCGCAGGAGTTTGGCGGTGATGGCGCCATGGCGCTGGACCAATTCGGGATCATTTTTGTCCCGCAGTTGATTGGCATTCGGCGGTTCATTGCCCACGAGCTTGAGGCGCGAAACACGTCCGCCTTCCTGGTCGATGGTGATCATCGGTTCGACCTGGCTCAGGTCGCGAAGGTCATCGATCAGCTTCCGCAATTGATTCGGCGTCTGGATATTGCGGCCGAACAAAATGAAGCCGCCGGGCTGCAGCCGGCGGAACTGGGCCGCGGTGGCGGCGTCGAGTTCCGGGCCGGGGACACCGGTGAGGAGTAATTGACCTAGGGAAGATCGTTCCATATAGCGGGCGCAGCGTAGCGAACCCTGATAGCAAACCCACTTTTTTCCGCTGTAGAAGCGAAAATCTCGTCTTCATTCTTTCTTCACCATGCGTCTGGCACTTTACGGCGGCACATTTGACCCCGTGCATCATGGGCACCTCGTCCTCGCGCGCGATGCGCTGGAGCAACTCCAGCTCAACCGGCTCATCTTCATCCCGGCCAATCTTTCCCCGCACAAGCTGGCCACCCAGCCCGTCCCCGCGGCTCTCCGCCGGGAAATGCTGGCCGCGGCCATCGCTGGCGAATCCGGCTTCGCCCTGGATGAATCCGAGCTGTCCTATCCCGGCCCGAGCTACAGCATCGATACCGTGGAGCGGGTCCGCGCCGCCCATCCCGACGCCGAGCTTTTCTACCTGATCGGCGCCGACAACGTCCGGGATCTGCACACCTGGCGGCGGATTGAAGACCTCCGCCGGCTGGTGAAATTCGTCGTTTTTGGCCGGGGCGAGCCGGCCGGGCAGGTCACGGATGGGTTCCGCACCCTTTCCCGGCGGATCGACATCTCTGCCACGGAAATACGACGCCGGGTTGCCAGCGGCCAATCCATCCGCTATCTGGTTCCTGAGCCCGTGCGCTCCATTATCACAGCCCATCACCTTTACCAGGACCCAGCCTCATCGACTCTGAATCGTTAGCCCGTATCTGCGCGCATCTCGTTGCGGACAAGAAAGCCGAGGACATCGTCGCCATCGATCTCCGCAGCATCTCCACGTTCACGGATTTTTTCATCATCTGCTCCGGCACTTCCGAGCCTCATTTGAAGGCCATCGCCAACGAGCTGCGCGACAAGCTCAAGGAAGACTACGACGTCAAACCGCTCGCGGTCGACGGCTACCCGCTCAGCCAGTGGGTCGTGGCCGACTACTCCGACGTCGTGGTGCACATTTTTCATCGCGACAAGCGCGTCTTCTACAGTCTCGAAGACCTGTGGAGCGACGCCCCGCGACTCGATCTCCAGCTCTGACCTTCGCGACGTGACCTATCTCGTGGAAACCGAAATCGGTTGCCCTTGGTGTGGCGAGTATTTCCCGACGACGATCGATACCTCGCAAGGGGATTACACGACGATCGAGGATTGCGCGGTTTGCTGCCGGCCCATCGCGCTCACAGTGACTTGTGAGCCGGGGGGATTGAGCGACGTGCAGGCGGAGCGAGGGTAACGGTTTGGTCCGCTATCGCGTAACCTCCGCGTCTCAGAACGGGGCTAAAGTTGATGGTCTTCTGAGGTTTCCTGACTTACCGCCTCGCCGCTGGCTTTGCCAAGCGAGGGCAAGTCCCATAGAAAGCCTCCATGAAATCGCCCCTTTCCACCTCCGCCGTTCGCTTTTTGGCGCTCCTCTCGGCGCTTCTTTTGATCGGCCGAACCGCATCGGCCGCGGATCGACCGCCGAACGTCATCCTCATTGTCGCGGATGATCTCGGCTATGCGGATGTGGGGGTGTATGGCGCGAAGGGATTTGAAACGCCAAACTTTGATCGCCTCGCCCACGAAGGGCGGCGCTTCACCGATTTCCATGTCGCCCAAGCGGTCTGCTCGGCTTCGCGGGCGGCGATCATGACGGGCTGCTACCCGAACCGCGTCGGCATCGAGGGCGCGATGGAGCCTTGGTATAAATTCGGCATCAGCGACCAGGAGCTGACCATGCCGCAGATGTTCAAGCAGAAGGGTTACGCGACGGGCATGGTCGGCAAATGGCACCTCGGCACGCCGACGGAGTTTTTGCCCACGCACAAGGGGTTCGACGAATGGTTTGGCCTGCCCTACTCGAACGACCAATGGCCGTTGCATCCGGAAAAGCCGGGCAAATTTCCCCCGCTGCCACTCTACGAGGGCGACAAGATCATCAACCCGGGCATCAGCCATCGCGACATGGAGCAGCTCACCACGCAGTACACCGAGCGAGCGGTGAACTTCATCGATCGCAACCACGACAAGCCTTTCTTCCTCTATGTCGCGCAGACCATGCCGCATGTCCCGCTGGCGGTGAGCGATAAATTTCGCGGCGCGACCAAGCGCGGCCTTTACGGCGATGCCGTCGAGGAAATCGACTGGAGTACCGGCGAGATCCTCGCGGCGCTGAAAAAGTACAGCCTGGAGAAGGACACGATCATCCTATTCCTCTCCGACAATGGCCCGTGGCTCATTTTCGGGAATCACGCCGGCTCGGCTTATCCCCTGCGCGAAGGCAAGACCACGACGTGGGATGGCGGGACGCGTGTGCCGTTCATCATCTCATGGCCCGGCCACATCCCGGCAGGAACGGTGTCCAACGAAATGGCTTGCGCGATCGATCTCATGCCAACGCTGGCCAAGCTCATCGGAGCGAAGATGCCCGAGCACAAGATCGACGGCCTCGACATCTGGCCCCTGCTGGCCGGAGACAAGGACGTGAAGAATCCGCACGACGCCTATTACTTCTACGGTGTGCCGTTTGGCAGTTGGAGTGGCGCGGAACTCGAATCCGTGCGCACCCGCGAATGGAAACTCATCCTGCCGCACGTCTATCGTACCGTCGGCAACCAGAAGCCCGAGATGGACGGCTGGCCGGCGGAATATATCAAGCGGCCCGTGCTCGTGCCGGAGCTCTATGACATGCGCAGCGACATCGAGGAAAAGCACGACGTCGCCAGGGAGCACCCGGATCTCGTGAAGCACATGCTCGATATGGCCGAGCAATGCCGTGTGGACCTCGGTGACACGACCCTCAACCGCAAGGGTGCGGGCGCACGTCCGCCGGGCGGGGTAAAGGAGTAGTGGCCGCTGGGCTCACTAAGCCTGTTACCGCGCTGGCTTCCGGGGTAAACAGTGCCAACCGGCTCGCCCGGACAACCGAGGCTTTCACCGAACGAGATTGACTCTACGGGCTGTCCGCAGCTCATCTCCGCATCGTCCCGTCAGCCCACCATGCGTATCGAAGTCCTTAATACCGGCACTGAACTGCTCCTCGGCAGCGTGCTCAACACGCACCTCCACTTCCTCGCCCAGGCGCTCTTTCCGCTCGGTCTGCGGATCCAGCGGCAGGTAACCGTGCCGGATGGCGTGGCCATTCGCGATGCCTTGGCGGAAACTTTCGGCCGGGCCGATGCGGTCATCATCACCGGAGGACTCGGCCCAACCACGGATGACATCACCCGCGAGACCGTGGCGGAACTGCTGGGCATGGAGTTGATCCACGACGAGACCGTGATGGCGGCGATCGAACGGCGATTTGCCCGGCGCAGTATGCCGATGAGCCCGCGCAATCGCCGTCAGGCCCAACGCCCCACCCAGGCCGCCGTGCTGCCCAATCCCAACGGCACCGCGCCCGGCCTCTATCTCGCCGCGCGAATGCATGGGAAGATCACTGCGCCTCATCTTTTCCTCCTTCCAGGACCGCCGCGCGAATTGCAGCCCATGGTGACTGACCAGGTCATCCCGATCCTCGAGCGGTTGCTTCCGCCGCGCCCGTTGATCGAAATGCGCATGGTGCGGGTGGCCGGCCTCGGTGAATCGGCGGTCGAAGAACTGGTCGGCGAGCAACTTCTCGCTCTCGATCTCGAACTCGGCTATTGCGCGCGTCCCGGCGAAGTCGACGTGCGGACGATCGGCCTGCCCCACGTCCTGGTGGAAGCGGAGCGGATCATCGTCGAGAAGCTCGGCCCGCACATCGTCTCGCACGACCAGCGTCTGCTGGAAAAGGTGCTGGTCGACCTGCTGACCGCTCGTGGCGAGACGCTGGCCTGCGCCGAATCCTGCACCGGCGGCCTTCTCGCCAATCGAATCACCAATGTCCCCGGCGCCTCGGTCGTGTTCTTCGCCGGTTACGTTACCTACGCCAATGCGGTGAAGAGCAGCGCGGTCGGAGTCGACCCCCAGCTCATCGAGGCTCATGGAGCGGTCAGCGAACCGGTCGCCCGGGCCATGGCCGAGGGCGCCCGGCAAAGGGCCGGCACGGATTACGCCCTGGCCACCACGGGCATCGCCGGTCCCGATGGCGGCACGGAAGAAAAGCCCGTGGGAACGGTCTTCATTGCCCTCGCCGGCAAGATGGGCGCGACGATTGTCGAGCGGCATCGCTTCGTCAGCGAGCGCAAGACATTCAAGGATCTGGTGAGCCAGACCGCGTTCGATCTGCTCCGCCGCCAGCTTACTGCTCGATAACCGCCGGCGTGCCGACCTTCACCTTCTGGTAGATGAGCGGTGCGATATCCGACGGCAAACGCACGCAACCGTGCGAGGCCGCATAGCCGGGCAGGATCCCTACGTGCATGCCCACCCCCGTGTCCGTGAGGCGACAGAACCACTTCATCGAGGCGCCCACATAGTGCGTGCCGCTCGGCGCCGAATCAATCTGCGTGCTCACTCCCGAGCGCACCACCCGGCCGCTGCGGTCCACGAAGTCGCCGTAAATGCTCGAACGATGGTCCGGGTCCTTTTCCCGCACGTGGAAGTCGCCCTTCGGCGTCTCGTGCCCCCGCTTGCCCGTGGAGCAAGGCGTATCAATGTAAATCTGCTCGCCCACCATCAAATACACCCGCTGCTTGCCGACCGAGACGATCACATGGGAATTGTCCGGGTTGATCGTCGACTCCAGGCCTTTGTCGACCTTTGCGGGAGCCTGGCCACGGTGAATGAGGTCGCCCGGTTTTTTCATCGCGGGCGCCGGAGTGCGCGTGCCGAAGAGTTGGGCCGAGGCGTGGTGTCCGAAGACGCCGAACGTGCAAAATAGAATGGCCAGGAGCGTTTGAGGGTAGCCAGCGGGTCTCATGCGACGGGAAAAGATGCTGTTTCATACGGAGGCAACCGCGCGGCGGCAATCACATAAATTTTCGCCTTTTCATCATCCTTGGCGGAAACTTTTGGACGGGAAGGCGTGTTCACAGCAACGTAACCGCCGCCGTGCCCCTGACCATTTCCCGCCTGTTTCTGATTTTCTGTGTGTTCTGCCTGGGCGCGGAGGTCCCCGTTCGTGCCGCCCGCAAACCACCCGAACCCGAGGTCGGCGTAGCGCCGCCTCAGCCCGTGGAATTGAACCTGAAAATTCACCGGGAGGGTCAAACGGAGATTCCCCTGCGCATCTACGGAAAAGCCGGTGAGCCGCTGAAATATCTCATTCGCACCCCTCCCCTGCACGGAAAGCTCTCCGAACCGCAACAGAAGGAGCGCGAGATTTCCTCGGTCATCTACGATCCGCCGCTCGATCTCAATATTACCACGGACAAGTTTACCTATGCGGTGCAGGGCGGCGCGGGCGTCTCCGCCCCGGTGGAGGTGACCATCACCATCCTGGATCAGCCTGCGCAGCTCCAGATCAAGGACACGATCGATTTCTCGACCATCCGCGTCGGCGCCACCACTTCGCGTCTGCTGGAGATCAGCAATCAAGGGGGGATGATCGCCTCGGGTGACGTGATCGTGGATGCGCCATGGAAGTTGGAAGGCAAGGGCGCCTACAAGTTGCGCAATGGGGACGTCGCCGTGTTCAAGGTGATCTTCGCCCCCGATATGGGAGGCAAATTCGATGGCGTCGCCCGTTATACCTCCGATCCCGAGCACAGCACCACCCTGCGCGGGGTGGCTGAAGCCGCCATCGCCGCCATCCCCGAGCAGTGGGTCTTGACCCAGAGCCCGGGCGAAGCCATCCGCTCCGGGACCTTCGCCCTGACGAACCAACTCGACGAAGCGCGCACGCTCCAGCTCAAGACCGATCCACATCTGAAGGTCCCCGCGGAGGTCACCATCGCCGCCCACGCCACCGTTTCCATTCCCGTCGAAGCCTCCGCGGACAATGTCCAGGCGATGGAGGCGGAGATTCATCTCATGGCCAAGGATTTCTCCATCTCCGTTCCGGTGCGGGTTCCCGCGCTGGAAGCCGTCCTGCGGACCACGACTCCGGACGTGGAATTCGGCCGCATCGACGCGGGCAAAAAAGCCAGCGCCCGTTTTGCGGTGGAGAATATCGGCGGGGCGAATGGTTACGTGTCGTGGGAGATCAGCCCGCCTTTCCAGCTGACGGAAAAAGGCACCATGCTGGAGCCGGGGGTAAAGAAGGAATTCCCCATCGAGATCGATGGCAAAACCAGCGGCAAATTCCGCACCTGGCTGAAATTCAAGGCCGGCACGCAGACGTTCGATATCCCGGTGGAAGCGGAGATCGCGGGCGCCCTCCAAAAAGCGCCGCCCGCTTCCGTCGGAAGTGTCGCGCTTCCGGTGGCCAGCAGCGCCCCGCCCAGCAACTCCAATGGCCCCCAGGATTCCGCCGAAAGCGCGCCGACGAAAGCGCCCTACGTCCAACCCGACTGGGCGCCGGACGTCACTCTGCCCCAAGGGGTCCATGTCGAACATATCACCCCGACCAGCGCCGAGATCGTGTGGCCGGCCAATCTCGGCATGAGCACACAGTTCCGCATCGAAATGCGGCAACTGCAGCTCGATCACGATGGGAATCTGCAAGTCACGTGGGTCACGCCCAAGGATATTCCCATCCAGGCGCGCGGATCCAATAACGTCGCCGTCCTGACTGGCCTGGCCTCCGGCGAGCCATGGACCGTCCGCGTCTCCACGCTGCAGCCCAACGGCGATCCGGGCAACCGTCTTTTCACCATCGAATTCATCACGCCTTCGAAATCGTCGTGGTTTGCCAAGGTGGGAAAACCGTCGCTGATCCAGTTATTGGTGGTCGCGCTCATCGGACTGCTCGCCTGGCAGACCTGGCTGCGCTGGGCGCACCGCCGGATCGTCTGATCGCAAATCCCTCTCGACCGGCGGCGGCTGCGCTGAAAGATTCTGCCTCGATGCAAGTCCCTCTTCTCGATCTCAAACTCCAGTACGCACCTCTCAAGGCTCAACTGCTCCAGGAGATCGGGGCCGTGGCGGATTCGCAAGCCCTGCTCCTCGGGCCGCAAACGGAGAAGCTGGAAAAGGCCGTGGCCGCCTATTGCGGTGCCGGCCACGCCATCGGCGCCTCTTCCGGCACGGATGCCCAGCTCATGCTGCTCATGGCGCTGGGCATCGGGCCGGGTGACAAGGTCCTCACCACGCCCTACACCTTTTTCGCCACGGCCAGTTGCGTGGCGCGGCTGGGCGCGACCCCGGTGTTCGTCGATATCGATCCCGTTACTTTCAACATCTCCGTGCCGGCGCTCGAAGCCACGCTCGCCCGCACGCCGGATGCGAAGGGAATCATCCCCGTGCATCTTTACGGACAGTGCGCCGACATGGAGGCGATCGTCGCCCTCGGAAAGAAATACGGCATCCCGGTGCTCGAGGACGCCGCCCAGGCTCTCGGCGCGCGTCACCCGCTCGGCGGTGCGGGCGCCATCGGCGAAGCGGGGTGGTTCTCGTTTTATCCAACGAAAAACCTCGGCGCCTTCGGCGATGCCGGCATGGTCGT
>Ga0068855_100000474_pt1 | contig 49432 bp, 47 predicted proteins | sample KBSCornC52_FD_66592 | JGI IMG/M metagenome (GOLD analysis project Ga0068855, IMG submission 66592) | Corn rhizosphere microbial communities from Kellogg Biological Station, Michigan, USA - KBS Corn C5-2 | ecosystem: Host-associated > Plants > Roots > Rhizosphere > Soil ... | reverse complement strand
TGCTGCGCAACGGCTATTTCATCGGCTTCGAGCTGCGTGGCCGGGCGGCGACGCCGGGCAAGCGCATCTCGGGCCTGCGGGTGATCGCGCGCGACGGCGGACGGCTCACCGCAGATGCTGTCATCGCGCGCAATCTGATGCGTGAGATCGAGGTTTTCCTGCCCTTGTCGTTCCTGAGCGCCCGCGCGGCGGAAGGCAGCGCCGACCGCTGGCTCAACCTGCTTGGCTTCGCCTGGGCCGCGGTCTTCCTGTTCTTCCCGCTGTTCAACAAGGATCGGCTGCGGGTTGGCGATCTGCTCGCCGGCACCTGGGTGATCCGCGCGCGCCCGCAGACGCTGGCCGCCGATCTCGGCGCGACATCCGATGGCGCGCCGCCGGCGTATAGGTTCACCGACGCCCAGCTCGACATCTATGGCGAGTTCGAGCTGCAGACGCTGGAGAGGGTGTTGCGGGAAAACCATCAGGAAGCGCTCGACACGGTCACCGCGGCGATCGTCCAGCGCATCGGCTGGGCCGAGCCGGTCGCCGATCCGCGCGCCTTCCTGGCGGCATTCTACCGCGCCCAGCGACCGCAGCTGGAACGGCGGATGCTGTTCGGCCGGCGCAAGGCCGACAAGACGGTTCGATAAGTTGCGGCCGAGCGGCCGCTGATGAGAGGAAGATGCGATGACGACCTCAGTACGGGATTTCGAAGGCGCAGTGGCGATCGTGACCGGCGGTTCGACGGGGCTTGGCCGGTCGATCGCTGAAGAGGTCGCGCGGCGCGGGGCGAGGGCGGTCGCGATCAACTTCGTCGGCGAGGAGAAGGATGGCGAGGAGGCCGCCGCCGCGATTCGCGCGCTCGGCGCCGAGGTGATGCTCGTGCCGGGCGATATCGGCGACGAGGATGTCTGTCGTCGGCTGGTCGCGAGCGTCGCCCATTACGAACGGGTCGATGCGCTGTTCAACAATGCCGGCACGACCAAATTCTCCTTCGACCACGGCGATCTCGACAATATCAGCGGCGAGGATTTCGTCCGGATCTACCGGGTCAATGTCGTCGGCCCCTATCAGACGATTCGCTTCGCCCGGTCGCTGCTGGAATCGGCGCCGTTGCCCGGCGCCGTCGTCAACACCTCGTCGCTGGCGGCCTTCGCCTCGCTCGGCTCGTCGATCCCCTATGCCGCCTCCAAGGGCGCGCTCAACACGATGACGATCGGCCTCGCCCGCGCGCTCGCACCGCGGATCCGGGTCAACGCAATCTGCCCGGGCTTCATGGACACGCCCTGGTTCCGCAACGTCTCGCATAATGAGATGATCACGCTGCGCGAGAATGTCGCGGCGTCGGTGCCGATGAACGTCGCGTCAAAGCCGCAGGACATCGCCGGACCGGCGGTGTTCCTCGCCTCGCCGGCGGCGGCGCATATCACCGGCGAGACGCTGCTGGTCGATGCCGGCATGCATCTCGGCCCCAAGCCGATGCAGCGGGCGTAATCCTCTTTCGTCGGCAGGGCTGTGGCGTTAGGCCCGCGACGAATAACGCAGGAATTGGAGAGGACAAATGCCAAGAGACATCAGACGCGTGGTGACCGGCTTCGACGAGGCGGGCAGGAGCGTGTGGACGAGTGATTCGTCAGTCACCTCCTATATCGAAAGCGATGCGCCAGGGTTCCGCATCACGGACGTCTGGCGCACCGAAAGCTCGCCGCCGAGCGTGCTCGATGACGGTGCCCCCAAGGCCTATACCAATTGGCCGGTGGCCGGCGGTCTAGTGTTTCGCATGGCCGAGATCCCGCCCTTATCCTCGCTCAGCCCGGAGCAGGCGAAGACGCTCAGCCGCGAGGGCGGGATGCACGAGAGCGACTCGGTCGATCTGATGGTGGTGATCTCAGGCGAGATCTGGGGCTATCAGAGCGACGCCGAGGAGGGTGTCCTGCTCAAGGCCGGAGATACCTTCATCCAGCGCGGCACGCTTCACGCCTGGGAAAATCGCGGCGACAAGCCGTGCCTGTTCGCCGTGGTGCTGGTCGGAGCGACGCCGAGGCCCGGAGGAGGCGCCTCCGCCCACTAGAGTCAGGGCTGAGCTGGCTTTCCTGCGAGGGCAGGAGCCAGCAAGCGTGACCATTGCCGGTGGTGGCTTCACGCCCTAACCCCACCGCCAGCATGTTGAAGTCCGAGTCGGAAGAACAGCCGCCAATCGTTCCGACGACGGGCGAGGCGATGGCGGAGGCGGCGCTCGCCCCCGTCCCGTCCGAGGCAGGCAGCGGCCGCACCAGTCCGGTGCTGCCGATGATCATCGGCGCCTCGCTGTTCATGCAGACGCTGGACTCGACGGTGATCTCCAACGCCTTGCCGACGATGGCGCGCTCGCTCCACGAGAACCCGGTCACGCTCAACCTGGCGATCACCGCCTATCTGCTGTCGGCGGCGATCTTCCTGCCGATCTCGGCGTGGGTGGCCGACCGATTCGGCGCCAAGCATGTGTTCCGCCTGTCGATCGTCGGCTTCGCGCTCAGCTCCCTGCTGTGCGGGCTGGCGCAGAGCCTGCCCGAGCTGGTCGCGGCGCGCATGCTCCAGGGACTGGCCGGCGCGATGATGATGCCGGTCGGCCGGCTCGTCCTGCTGCGCAGCGTGCCCAAGTCGCAGCTGGTCAGCGCGATGTCCTATCTGACCGTGCCGGCGCTGCTCGGCCCGATCCTCGGACCACCGATCGGCGGCTTCATCGTCACCTTTCTGTCCTGGCGGTGGATCTTCTACATCAACGTGCCGATGGGCATTCTGGGCGTCGTGCTTGCGACGCTGTTCGTCCCCGATGTCCGCGAGGCGGTGAAGGAGAAGCTCGATGTTCCAGGCTTCATCCTGACCGCCTGCGCGCTCGCCGGGCTGGTCTATGGCTTCGACAATCTTGGCCATGACACGCTGCCCGATGAGCTGGTCGCGGCGATGTTGGTGGGCGGCGTGCTGTGCGGCGTGATCTACGTCTTCTATGCGCGGCGGACGCCACACGCGATCCTCGACCTGTCGCTGTTCCGGCTGCAGAGCTTCACCGCCTCGACCATCGGTGGCGTCTTCTCGCGGCTGATCATCGGTGCGAGCCCGTTTCTGCTCGCGCTGCTGTTGCAGCTCGGCTTCGGCCTATCCGCGTTCGAGGCCGGGCTGCTGACCTTCACCAGCGCAGTCGGTGCGCTGGCGATGAAGGCGACTGCGCGGCCGATCATCCGCCAGTTCGGCTTCAAGGCGGTGCTGATCGGCAATGCGCTTGCCGTCGCGGCGACGGCGGCGAGCTATGCGCTGTTCCGCTCGACGACGCCGCACTGGATCCTGATCGCGGTGCTGCTGACCAACGGCTTCTTCCGTTCGCTGCAATTCACCGCGCTCAATGCGCTGGCCTATGCCGATGTCTCGTCAGCGCTGATGAGCAAGGCGTCAAGCCTGTCGAGCATGTTCCAGCAACTGGCGCAGAGCCTCGGTGTCGGGATCGCTGCGATCCTGATCCACTATACGGTGCTCTGGCGTCACAGCCCGACCCTGGTCGCGGCCGATATCACCCCGGCCTTCGCCATCGTCGCCGCGTTCTCGCTGCTCAGCCTGCTGTTCTTCATTCCGTTGCCAGCCAATGCCGGCGCCGAGGTCGCCGGGCGGACGCGCTAGGCGTCAGTGGCTGTTCCACAGGCGGAGCAGCGGCAGGATGCTGGCATGGTCGTCGGTCCAGGCGTTGAAGCCTGTGCGCCGATCCAGCGGCCGCCAGGGATTGCCCTCCGCCTGGCTCCGCGCCGCCAGCTGCGCGATCGCGGCGGGATCATGACTCAGCGCGACCCACAGCGAGGTCGCGCGGTTGTGCTTCATGTCGTCGTCGCTGGCGTGATAGTCGCGCACCGCAGATGTCCAGCCGCCAGCCTGGGCGGCGCCGGCGAGCACCGGCTCGAGCCGGACATAGCGGTTCGAGATGTGGACCAGCAGTAGTCCGTTTGGAGCCAGCGCGCGGCGATAGACCGCAAAGGCTTCGCTGGTCAGCAAGTGCATCGGCACCGAGTCGGACGAGAAGGCGTCGATGACGAGGACATCGAGGCCGGCCTGCGGTGCTTCGGCGAGACGCAAGCGGGCGTCGCCGATGACGATCGGCACATGCGGCAGGCAACGCGACAGGAAGACGAAGCGCTTGGGATTTTCCGCGATCGCAACGATCGCCGGGTCGATTTCGTAGAAGCGCCACTCCTGGCCGGGGTGGGCGTAGCAGGCGAGGGTGCCGGCGCCGAGACCGACGACGCCGACCCTGGCGGTCGGGCTGGTGACCAGTCGCATCGCCAGCCCGACACCCGATTTGGGCGCGTAATAGCTGGTCGGGTCGGTCTCATGGCCCGGCGTCAGATTCTGCAGGCCGTGGACGGTGGTGCCATGGCTCAGCAGCCGCGTCTTGCCGTTGCCGCTGTCGCCGACCGTGTAGATGCCGAAATAGCTGCGCGTGCGCGCGCCCTTGAGCAGCGACAGCTCGAACGTCGACCAACCGCCGTAGCTCATCATCAGCGCGACGAGACAGGGGAGATAGACCGCGCGCCGTCCGATCGCGATCAGCGCGAGCCCGACGATCGCGAGGCTGCCGACCACCGCGCCGGCATCGCCGATCTCGGTCCACAAGCGTCGATCGGCGAGCAACGACAGGAACAGCGCGACGGGCAGGATCCAGCGCGCGAACCGTGCCGACTGCTCCGGCGAAGACCATAGCCGCTCGGTCCAGGCGAACAGCGGCCGCTGCGGGATCAACGCGCCGGCGAGCACGACCAGGATCGGATGCTCATAGGCCCAGTCGAACACCAGCGGCGCGATCAGCGCGCAGAACAATCCGCCGAGCGCGCCGCCGACCGACATCGCCAGATAGAAGGCGGTGAGATGATCGGCCGCGGGCCGCGAGCGATACATCTCGCCGTGCAGGACGACGGCGACGGTGAACAGCAGGGTCAGCCCGAGCGCGGCCGAGGGCAGGGGGTTCTTCGATCCGTCGGCGAAGGCGAGCCCGCCCGCGACCAGCATGATCAGCGGCGCCAGCCGGGTCACCCAGTCGGCCAGCCAGCGGCGCTCGGAAAAGGCGACCGAGAAGCTCAGCAGGTAGAGGCCGAGCGGCAGCACCCAGAGCAGCGGCATGGCGACGATGTCGGTGGTCAGATGCGTCGTCGTCGACAACATCAGCCCCGACGGCACGAAGGCGAGCAGCATCCAGCGCAGCCATTGGCTGCGCGCTGGCGCCGGCGTCGCTGCGATCGGCGTTTCGACCGCAGCGCGGTTCGGCAGGCGCAGCGCGCAAGCGGCGACCAGCAGCGCGAGCAGGCCGTAGCCGGCGGTCCACAAGAAGCTCTGCTGACGCAGCGTCATCAACGGCTCGACGATCAGCGGATAGGCGACCAGCCCGGCGAAGCTGCCGAGATTGGACGCGACATAGAGCGCATAGGGATCCGCCCCGCCTTCACTGCTGGCGTACCAGCGCTGCATCAGCGGTGCCTGGGCGGCGACGGCGAAGAATAACGGCCCGATCGAGACGGTCAGCAGCCAGGGCACCCAGAGCACCGGCGACGCATCCGCCGGCGGCACCGCGGCGATCAGCCCGATCGGCAGCATCAGCGCGGCCAGCGCGAGCAGGGCGAGGTGGATCCAGGCCTGGGGCCGCGGCTTCAGCCGCCCGAGCGCATGGGCATAGGCATAGCCGCCGAGCAGCAGCGCCTGATAGACCAGCATGGCGCTGTTCCACACCGCCGGCGCGCCACCGAGCCGCGGCAGCGCCATGCGCGCGATCATCGGCTGGACGAGAAACAGCAGGAACGAGCCGGTGAGGAGGGTAACGATGTAGAGCGGCCGCGGATTGCGTCGCGTCTCTGTCGTCGTTCCCATTACATTCGTTGCCATGCCGCCCCGCGCTCCAATCGCGCACCTGCTAGCCCAAGCATGGTTAATCGCAAGTGTCGGCGGACGATCTCATCTTTGCCCTGCGGTGGCTAGAGTGCGGACCCTAGGACCCCAGCTGCGGGGCAGGCGGCCTGAGGCTATGCAGCCAGCCGCGCAGCCGGCCGCTGGCGAGAGCGGCGTGCAGCCCGGCGGTCAGCCGCGGCTCGCGGATCCGCTCCTCGGCGTGCCAGTCATATTGCGCATGATCCGCCATGCCGCGCCGGGAAAGATCCTCGGCGAGGATTAGCGCCGAGGTCTCGGCGAGACGGTCGAGCTGAACGCTGCCCTCGCTGAGCGAGGGGCCGCCGAGGCGATCGAGCTCGCCGCGCAGGGCGGCGATGCCATAGTCCTTCGGCTCGAGGCCGATGCTGCGCGATTGCTTGATCTCGGCGATCAGCTCGCCGACCTGGCCGGGCGACCAATGCGGCGGCGGCTCATCGGTGTTGGAGAGCGGGACCTCTGGCGGCGTGCCGGTGACCAGCCGCCGCACCGCCGGGGACGCGACGCTCGCGATCAGCAGCAGGCCGACGGCGCCGCAGCCCAGCCAGACAAGCCGGCTGACCAGATGATTGGTTGAGGGCTGCTCAACCTCCACGACACTTCCCCCAAAGGTCAGAGCATCACGCGAGAGGTAGGCTAGCAGGATAAGGTTAATATCTTTTGACCAGCGCTTGGCGCTGGCCCGGACGCGCTCAGGCCATCGCAAGGACAAGGCTCTTCACCTGCGGATAGACCTGGTTTTCCCATTTTCGGCCGGAGAACAGGCCGTAATGTCCGACGCCGGGCTGATAGTGGTGACGCCTGAGATGCGGCCGCAGATGGACGCAAAGGTCATGGGCGGCGGCGGTCTGGCCGACCGAGCAGATATCGTCGCGCTCGCCCTCGACGGTCAGCAGCGCGGTGCGCGTGATCGCCGCGGGGTTGATCCTGCGGCCGCGATATTCGAGCGCGCCGCGTGCGAGCGAGGCGCTCTGGAATACGCGCTCGACCGTCTCGAGATAGAATTCCGCGGTCATGTCGAGCACCGCGTAATATTCGCGATAGAAATCGGTGATCGCCGCGGCATCGGAGCGGCGGCCGTCGACCAGCAGGTTGAACAAATTGCGATATTGCTCGGCGTGGCGCTTCAGGTTCATCGACATGAAGGCGGTGAGCTGGAGAAAGCCGGGATAGACTTTGCGGCCGCCGCCGGGATAGCGCCAGGGCACCTCGGCGATCAGCGTCTCCTCGAACCAGCGGATCGGCTTGGTCGTCGCCAGCTGATTGACCTTGGTCGGCGCGATGCGGGTGTCGACCGGGCCGCCCATCAGGGTCATCGTCCGCGGCTGCGCCGGATTGCGGTCCTCGGCCATCAGCGCCACCGCCGCCAGCGTCTGGACGCAGGGCTGGCAAACCGCGAGGACATTGGCCTCCGGGCCGAGATGCTCGAGGAAGCGAATGACATAGTCGACATAGTCGTCGAAGCCGAAGCGCCCATCCGCGAGCGGCACGTCGCGGGCATTGGCCCAGTCGGTGATGTAGACGTCGTGGTCGCGTAGCAAGGTGCGGATGGTCCCGCGCAGCAACGTGGCGAAATGGCCGGAGAGCGGGGCGACCACCAGCATCACCGGCTGCGGCGTGTCGATATCGTCCTTGGCGAAATGGAGGAGGTCGCCGAACGGGAGGTGCAACGCCACCTCCTCGTGGACCTCGACCTCACGATTGCCGACCAGCACGGTATCGATGCCGTAATCAGGGCGGCGGTGGCTGATGCCCAGCTCGGTTGCCATATCGAGCAGCGCGAAGCCCGATCTCGACGGCGGCCAATGTGTTTCCAGATCGAGGCTGTCGCGCAGGGCGAGAGCCGTGCGTGCTGCGATGCGGAATGGCAGGAGGCTGTCATCCCAGGCCTGATAGGCGCGATAGAGCACGATTCTCTGCGGTTCCCCAGCCGAATGAGTCTTCCCTTGGCGGTGAATTAGTGCACTAATTGCTGCACTGCGTCATGGGAAATCTGAGGCAGGGTGAACCTGGCCCGATCCGGGCGGTTGGAGGCGGCGAGTGAGCGATGCGCAGCTGACCATATCGAGCAAGAATTACTCCTCCTGGTCGCTGCGCGGCTGGCTGCTGTGCCGGCTCGCCGGGCTCGCGGTCGAGGAGCTGCCGGTTTCGCTCGACGACCCCGGCAATCGCGCCGAGCTGCTGCTGCTGTCGCCGTCCGTGCTGGTGCCGCGGCTGACCCATCAAGGCGCGAGCGTCTGGGACACGCTGGCGATCGCGGAATATCTCAACGAGCTTTATCCCGATGCCGGCATGTATCCGCAGGACCGGATCGCCCGCGCGCATTGCCGCTCGATCTCCGGCGAGATCCATTCCGGCTTCGCCAATCTGCGCTCGGCGCTGCCGATGAACCTGCGCTCGCATCACGCGAACTTCCGCATCTTCACCGGCGCCAAGCCGGACATCGCCCGGATCGAGGCGATCTGGGCCGAGTGCTTCGAGCGCTATGGCGGGCCGTTCCTGTTCGGCCGCGCGCCGAGCGTCGCCGACGCGATGTTCGCGCCGGTGACGCGGCGCTTCATCACATATGATGTCGATGTCTCGGCGGAGAGCGCCGCCTATTGCCGCACGATCGGCGCGTGGCGGCCGATGATCGACTGGATCGAGGCGGCCGCCGCCGAGCCCGAGGAAATGGAGGAGCTCGACCTGGATTTCTAGGCACCGCACGAGAGAAGCAAGCAGCGGAGGGAATGTCCTGAGAGCGTCACCCGGACCCAAGGATCTTGGACATGGACGACAGCTCGGACACAGAATTCTCACATGTGAAGCCAGGCGACACGGGCTATCTTTCCGATGGCCTGCGCGACTTCTTTCTCTATCGCGACCTCGGCGTCGCCGCGGCGACCAACGGCAAGGTCGTCGCGCATCTGGTCAAGGCAAATCTGCCGCCGGTCGATGGCACCGGCTGGCACCGCCATGTCGCCGAATTTCAGATCGTCATCATGATCAAGGGCTGGGCGCGCTTCATGTACGGCGATCAGGAGACGCTGGTCAGCGCCGGCGACTGCGTCCACCAACGTCCGGGCGTCGTCCACTACCTGTTCGATTACTCGCCCGACATGGAATATCTGGAGATCGTCGGCCCAGCCGATTTCGGCACGATCGAAGTCGAGGGTCCCTGCGCGGTGCCGCCGGTAACGCCGTGGCCGGAAGACAAGGCGGCGGCGGAATAGATCACGCGATGGCGAGGATCTCGATCGCGTCGTCCTTGCCCTGGAACTCGGCGGTTTCGCCGACTTCCAGGCCGATCATCGCGCGGGCGAGCGGGGCGGTGAAGGCGATCTTGCCGAGCGCCGGGTCGGCCTCGTCGACACCAGTGATCTCGATCCGGTTCTTCTTGCCGTTGAGCCGATACTGGACGTGCGAGCCGAAGCCGACCTCGTCGGTCGATCCCGGCTCGGTCGGCTCGGCGGTGGCGAGGCGGGTGCGCCAGTAGCGCAGGTCGCGCTCGGCGGCGGCACGGGCTTCCGCGTCCTCGCCGGCGGCCGCAACCGCCGCCTCGAAGCTGGCGACCTGTTCCTCGATCTGGGCGAGACCGCGCGCGGTGACCAGATTCGGCCCCGGCGGGATCGGCAGCTCGAACCGCGGTTCCTTATGTTCTTCATCGCTTTCGCGACGGAAGGCGACGCTCATCGATCCATCCTCATCGAGCCTGACTCATCTGTATAGTCGAATTTGGGATACCAGTCGCGGCCGCGTCCGGCCGGCGTCAGGTCGAGGATGACATCATCCATCGGAAGGAAAACCGCCCTGGTGGGCGGTCAGTTCCGCCTGCTGCGGCCGGGCGAATGGGCGGCGCGCTGGTCGCGTCCGCTCATATGTTATAATCACAGCCATTGCGCGCCGGCCCCTGTCAGGCCAGCATGGTGCGGGAGCGGAGAGGGAAGACAGGTGAGCAGAGCGGTCGGCCGGATTATCTTGATCCTGCTTGTCGCCGTGACCGGGGCGGTCACCTTTCACGTCTATTACCGCGGCCTGGCGGACACCGAACGCTGCCGCTGGGACCATCCCTTCGATCAGCAGGCCAAGCGCGCGTGCAAACATGCCGCCGCCGCCGAGATCAGTGGCTACAGCCGTGAGGCGCGGCAGGAGCTCGATCGGCTGATCGACAAGGTTTCCCGCTAGATTAATTCTTTATCGCGCATCATGACGATCCTTCCGGAGGATCGATGCTGCCCGCATGATGATTTTGCGCCGGTTGAGGATATCTTGCCGGGGCAATCCGTTCAGCCCGCGTTGTCATGAGGGAGCGCAACAGGCGCGACCGAGTCTTCATGACGGTGAGATGGACGATGAGCCGGTTTCAATTATTGTTGCTATGCGGTGTGGCGGTGAGCGCGGCTGCGGCGCTCGCCCAGGGTCGCGATGAATTGCCCGATCGGCCGATCACCAAGGCCGAGGTTCGCGCCGTGCTCGACCAGCAGTTCAAGGCGATGGACAGCAATCACGACGGCAAGATCACGCCTGACGAGTTTGACGCCTACCGCGCGAAGCAGAGCGCCGGCGACACGCCGGGCGCGTTGCCGGCTTTCGCCCATGTCGGCAGCCACTGGTTCGAGAAAGCGGATGTTAATGGCGACGGCGTGGTCACCCCTGCCGAGGCCGCGGCGCGGCCGATGAAGCTGTTCGACATGGCCGACAGCAATCGCGACGGCGTCATCAGTCTCAAAGAGCGCCAGATGGCCTTGTCGATGATGAGCCTCGGCAAGAAGTCGCACGGCGACTAAAGCGCGTCGCCCGCATTGGTCGGCAGATTGGCGCGGAGGAAATCGGCGATCGCGCGCAGCATCTTCTGCCGGGTCGCGCCGCGTGACAGATTGTGATCCTCGCCCTTGAGCGTGACGAGCTGGACGGTCTTGCCGGCGCGCCGCGCGGCAGTCTGCATGATCCGGCTCTGCTCGGGCTGAACGACCGTGTCGATGTCGCCGTGGATCAGCAGCAACGGCGCCGAGAGCCGATCGGCGTGGCGCGCCGGCGAGACGGCGTCGAACACCGGATCGCCGGCGCGGGTCGCACCGATGAAGCGGCGCCAATAGCGCGTCGTCAGGCTGCGCACGCCTTCGTCGGTGCCGGTCTGCATCATCAGCCGGCGCAGGTCCGACACGCCGGCGACCGCGATGGCGCAGCGATAAATGCCCGATTGCAGCGTCACGCCGGCCATCGCCGCGTAGCCGCCATAGCTGTCGCCGACGATGCACACCCGGGCAGGATCGATCAGCCCCTCGGCGGCCAGGCCCTTCAGCCCGTCGGACAGGTCGGTCTGCATCTTGCGGCCCCATTGGCCGTAGCCCGCTTCGAGATGAGCGCGGCCGAAACCGTCTGAGCCGCGATATTGCGGCTGGAGCACGGCATAGCCGAGCGACGCGATCGCCTGCGCCTGCCAGCCGAAGCCAGGCTTGTCGTGCGCGGCGGGCCCGCCATGCACCAGCACGACCAGCGGCAGTCGCTGCGCCGGCACGCCGCGCGGCAGGACGAGAAAGGCGGGGATCATCCTGCCGTCGGCGGCAGGATAGGAGAGCGTCCGCACCTCGTTGTAATCCTCGGGCCGGATCCCGCGAAACTCGTCGCCGATCTTGGCGCTGCGGCGGCTGGCGAGGTCGACGAGATGGAAGGCGTCGCCGTTGTTGATCCCCTGGACATGGACGATGGCCTTGGCGCGATCGTCGCTCCACGATACCCATTCAACGGTCTCGCCCGCGAACATGCGCTCGATCCGCTCCCAGCGCTGCTGGTCGGTCGGATCGAGGAAGGCGTAGCTCATGTGGAGATGGCCGGAATCGACGCCGCCAAGGGTCAATTGCCGGTGCGGGTCCCGCACGACCTCGGTGTCGTCCATCGCGGCGATCGGCGCAGACGGGATCCCGGTCTCGATCGGCACCGTGCGGAAGCGCTCATGTCCGTCTTCCAGCTTCCACACCAGCACCGAGCGTTCATCGGCACCGAAGCCTTCCATCGATGGTGGATCCAGCTCCGCGCGCTCGTTCAGGCTGCGCTTCCAGCCCTTGGATCCGCGCAGCCACAGCGACCATTGGCCGGTCTCGGTGTCGTAGTCCTCGCGTGCGACAACACGCCCATCGCTGTCGGCCATCATGCCGATCGTCGACACCGACCCAGTGACGACCGGCGCCGCTCCGCCGCTCCCGACGCCCCGCTTGAACATCGTGACGACGAACCGGTTCTCGCCGGGGGGCGCCGAATAGCCGGGCAGGAAGACCTGCGCGCGCCCGCGAACTATCCGCGGCTGCGGCAAATCGGCGATGGCGTCGATCGCGCGCGAGCCGTTCGGCAGCCGGATCTCGAGATCGAAATTGAGCAGATCACTGATTCTTCCGCTGGCCAGATCGATCAGCACCGGTCGCCACCAGCGTCGCTGATGCGGTAGATTCAGGCCGGCAACCAAGCTGGTGTCCTCGGTCACGACGACGAGATGATCGGTCCCCGCCCATTGCACCTCGATCAGCTTCTTCAAGCCCATGCCGATCTGCGCGACCCGGCCCAGATCGGCGGTTCGCAGCACCGTGACGTGCTTTTCCCCGGGATCGGTGGAGACCAGCGCAAGCCGGTCTCCCGCGGGCGACAGGCGGAGATGATCGAGCGTCGGGAGCTGGCCATAGGTCTCGATCGGCGGCGCGGCCGGCAGCCCGGCCGCAAGGCCGCAGGCGAGCACCGCCGCGGCGACCCGACAATAGCTTCGCGCGCGCCGCTGCATGGGAGCCTGGCCTGACGTCTTTTCATCCTTTCCGGGCGGGAACTCCTAGCATGGTCGCGGCATGCCGCCCGAGCAGTCGATTCTTTCTACGTATTTTTACGTAGCCGCCTAAGCGCCTGCTTTCATGGCGACCTCGGTTGCGATGTGCTATGTATTTCCGGCCGATAGGCGGAGTTTCGGCCGGTGAGAGGTCCATCATGAGCAAGGTCCGGGTCCATCCGACCGACGATATCGAGTGGGTCACCCTGCGCAGCCTCTACCCCGAGCACCTCGCCGTGAAGCACAGCGACGCCGAGTTGGACTCGACGATGAGCTGGCATGAGGCAGGGACCGATGGTTCGCTCCACCTGACGGAATACAAATACCTGCCCAACGCGAATTTCGACCTGCACGCGCATGATCTCGCCGAGATCATCTATGTGCTGGAAGGCTCGATGATCTTCGGCAACCGCGAGCTCGGGCCGGGATCCTCGGCCTATATCGGCGCCGACACGCTCTATGGCTTCGCCGCTGGCGATCAGGGCCTGCGCATCCTGATCTTCATGGGCGATGGGCGGTTCAAGACCTACAGTAAGGATGACGTCCTCCGCCTGCGATCGGAAAAAGAAGGGATCGCCGCGGCGTAAGGGGTCACCGGACGGCGCGCAGCGCCAGCCGGCCAATCGCCCGCAGCCATCGCGTCGGATCGGTCAGCGCGCTGACAAATTGGGGAACTGGATGAACCGGGGGATCGCATTGACAGTCGTCGCGATGACCGCCCTGGCGGTCGTCCCGGTCGGCTGCGTTCGATCCGAGGCCTCAAGAGCTGCGTCATGAACGGCGACGCACGGCAATCGATGACGGCATTGGCGCTCGTGCTCGCGATGGCGGCCGCGGCGCCGGCTGTCGCCGAGCCGGCGTCGACATCCTCCGCGAGCCCGGCCGATGCGACGGAGACGAACGCAGCCAAGCCTGCGCCCGAAGCCACCGGTGCCGCGGCGGCGCCGGCCAAGAGCCCGGCTTCGTCCCACTCGGTCGCCGCTCTGCCCAAACGTCAGACGGGCTCGACGAGCGAGCCGGCAGCGGTGCTGCCCGTGATCGACTGGTCGTTGCCGGCGGAAGCGGCCGCGCGGTCGCCAACCGACGGCGCGAAGACGGTCACCAGCACACCGCCGACAAAGCCCGCTGTCGTGCGGAACGAGGTCAAGGCAACAGCGCCCGCCAAAGCGACTCCCGCCCCAGCCGCCGTCGCGGTCAAACCGGCGATCGCGCCGGAGCCTGCCAAGCCAGCGATCCTGCGCGCCGAGGTGAAAGCCGCGCCACCGACCGCCACCAAGGCGCCATCTCTGCTCGCCGGGCTCACAGCGGCTAGCCAAGAGCCGCTGCCGCCGATTGGGCCGCCGGCGAATGCGCCAAAAGTGATCGTCAAACCGGCGCCGGTGCGGAGCGCGGCGGCACCCGCATCGTCGATCAAGCCGGCAGCCGAGACGCCAGCTGTCGCGAGTCTGGTGGCGCCGGCAAGCCCGGTCGCGCCGGACTCCGCCAGGTCGGCGCAAGCCAGGGCCGAGGTCAAGCCGCTTGCTGCCCCGTCGAAGCCGATCTCGGTAGCGGCCAAGGAGCCGTCCGCGGCCGCCGTCGCGCATCCGCCCTCACCGCTGCGCACATCGCTTGCCGCGCAACCCACGCCGCCGAGTCCTGCCGCCGCGAAACCGCTGCCGGCCGACGAGGCGAAGGCCGCTGGGACTGCCACCGCCGCCGTGAAATCCCCGGCTGCGGCACCGATGCACGGGACGGCGACGGCCGTCGCCAAGCCCGGCCTTGCCAAGCCGTCGGCCGAACCGTCATTGCTGGCGTCGCCGGCGAGCGCCAAGACGCTGCCGAAGCCGCCAAGCAACGCGGCGAGCACGACGCCCACCGCGGCGACAAGGACGGCAGCGGCAGCAACGACGCTGGTGACGCCGGCTGCTGGCATGAAGCCAGGTCCAGCGCTGTCAGCCAGCACCTCCGTTTCCGACAAGCCAGCGTCGACGGCGACGCCTTTGTCGATGGTCGCGGCGATGTCGGCCGAGCCGCTGTCGCCGTCCGCCGCCGGCAAATCGGGCATCTCATCCTTGCCGGTTCTGGCCTCGGCCAAGGCAGCGACCGCCCACCCATCCTTCGCGACCAAATCCACCGTGACGCCGCCGGCAGCGGCCAAGCCAGTGGTGGCATCCGTCGCCTTGCCGCCGCGCTCGGTCGTCGCTCTAACGACCGCCGCCTCGGCGCCGTCAACGATCGCGCAAAAGCCGGCGGCCCCGGTGGTCGCGAGTGCGGGTGAACGGTCCGCGGACAACCGGCCTGCGCTCGCCCCGACAAAGACCACGTCTGTCGTGGCGCCCGCCAAAGCAGTCGGCAAGACTGTGCCGATCAAGGCCGCAGTCGCGCCGTCAGCCGCGTTCCCAGAAATGAGGACGGCGAGCGCGCCGACGAGCCCGTCCAAGCCCTCCGCAAAGACGACGGAGGCGAACGCTTCGCTGGATCTCGCCAAGCCGGTCCTCGTGCCGGTGCCACGGTCATCGCCCGCACCGTATTTGGAAAAGAAGGAAGAGCAGGCGGCGTCGGCAATACCGGCGACCAAGGCAGCGCCCGCAACCGTCTTTCGTCTCGCCGCGGCGCCGGCCCCGGCGCCGTCGCCTGCGGCGAAACCAGCGGCCGTGCCGCTCGATGACGCATCGCCGGCCTCGCTGCTGGCGAAGGAATCCGCGGTCCCCGGCAGCAGTGCCTCGCCGATCATGGCGCCGACGCGGCTGGTGTCGGTCTTACCGAGAACCGGCAAGACGGTTGCCGCATCGACAGCGGCTCCAGCGAAGCTTGCGCCCGTCGTGCCGGCGGAGGTGCGCGCGCCGGCGATGGTCGCTTCGCACGCGCCGGCCCAGGCAAAGGTGGTTGGCCCGGCAGCGCCCGGCGAAGCCTCCGCGCTGGCGTCGACTGCGTCCGTGATCGCGACAAAAGCGGCAACGCCCAGCGCGCCGAAGGTCGCTCCCGCCAAACTTGCGGTCGAGCTGCCGCTGACGCAACCGGCAACGCCGGGTTCGGCGACCAGCCCGACAAAGCCGACCGTGCTGGCCGCTGCCCCGGCAGCCAAACCGATACCGGCTGTCGCTGCCAAACCGGCACCGCCGGTCGTCACCTTGCCGACCGTGGCGAAGCCAGCGCTGGCGCGCTCGGCTTCGCCGTCGTCGACACCATCGGCAATGACCGCAGGCGAAGCCAAACATGCTGGGTCGACGACGGTGGCCGGCGTCACTCCACCGGCGGCGGAGGCCGCCAAACCGACGGTCGTCGCGGCGCCGGGTGCGCTGCACGCGCTGAGCGAGCGTTCGCTGGTGGTCAGCAATCTGGTCCTGGCGCCGGCGAGTGTGCAGGATCCGATCGCGCCGGGCGCATCGCCGTCCGCATCGGCCCGGCTCGCCGCGGCACGGGAACCGATGAGAATTTCGCGCCTGCCGGTCCTGGCCAGGAATGGTGGCCCGGCCGCGAACCCGCCGGCGGTATTGGCCCCGCCGGTCGGCGCGCTCGCGGCCGCGACCCGGCCGGCTCCTGCCCAGGTCACGCCGACGATTGTCGCAAAATCGGCTGCGGTCGCGACCGCCAAGCCAGCCGATGCGTCAGGCGGCCAACATCGTCTCGCGTCCGCCGTTGCCGAACCGGTCGTCGCGACCAGGGCGGAATCATTGCAAGCGTCGCCCGCGCCTGCCGCAGCCGGCAAGCCGGCGGTCGCGCGGAAGGTCTTGGCGTATAGCGAGCTCTCGTCGCCGCTAGGGATTCCGGTCATCGCCGAGGCCCCGCCATCGGCCAAGGCTGAACCATCAGCCGCACCACCGAAATCGATGCCAGCCGCGAAGCCGACGCCGCTCAAACCGGTTCCTGTGCAGCTGTCGGCGGTGTCGATTGCCGCTCCGGTGACCGCGCCGCCGTTGGTTGCGATGAAGGCGCCGGTACCCAGCGCCGTGCCTGTGCCGGCCGCAGGATCGCCGGCGGCCTTGCTGGCTTCGCTGGGATCGCAGCGCGTCCTGGAGCCGGCGCTGCGATCGCCATCGTCGCCGGCCCTGCCACGGCCGATGTTTACCTCGGCCGTTGCGCCGCCGGCGATCAAGCTGGCAGCGGTGCAGGCCCAGCCGTCGAGCGTGCCGGCCGTGGGCCGCGATCTGTCCGCGACGGCGAAGCCGGTCGTGGTCGCCAGCGCTGCACCGATGCCGCTCAAGTCAGTGACGACTCCGCCGACTCCGCCACCGGTCCGACCGGTCGCGGTGCCCATGACCGCACCGCCGCTCGTGATAAAGCCCATGCCCATGCCGGCACTGGCTGCGGCGACCCAGCCGTCGAGCGTGCCGGCGATGCAACGGGATCTGTCCGCGACGGCGAAGCCGGTCGTGCTCGCCAGCGCCGCACCGGCGCCGTTCAAGCCAGCGCCGACTCCGCCGATTGCGACGCCGGTTAGGTCGGTCGCGGCACCCGTGACCGCATCGCCGCTCGTCATAAAGCCCGCGCCCATGCCGGCATTGGCCGCGACACCGGTGCGTCCGCCTGCGGGGCCGGCGACGGCCGTTTCGGCTGGGGCAGCTTCACCGGCATCGATGCTCGCTTCGCTCGGGGCTAATCGGCCGGCACTGACGCCAATGACGCGGCCATCGACGCCATCCGTCGCCGCCTTGCCGAGCCTGGCCTTCAAGCCGGCCGCGCCGCCGGCAACCCCACTCGCTCCGGTCAAGCAATTCGCTGCGACGACTGTGCCGTCGCCGGCCACCGCGCCGTCGCCGGTTGTGCGCAAACCGGTGGTTGCGCCCGTGCTGGCCCAGGCTTTGCCGCCGTCGAGCATCATGCCGGCTGCGCCGGTCGCGGCCAGGCCGGCAGCGTCGAACGTTGCGCAAGCCAGCCCGCTGCCCGTGGCAACGCGACCGGTCGAGGCGAAACAGCTTGCTGCCGCCCCGCCGCCGGTCGCGCCAGCGGCAATGAAGCCCGTCTTGACGCCAAGCTTTGCCCAGGCCGCGCCACCGCCGGCGGCGACCAAAGAGCTTGCCGCGGCGGGCAACGCGCTGTCGTCCGTGCTGGCGACGTCGTCGACGCCGCTGTCGCCGGTGCTGAGCAGGGCCTATGGCCTGCCGACGCTTGCCCGCGCCGCGCCGGCGGTAGGTCCGTCGACGGCGCCGCCCGTCACGCAGGTCGCGGCATTGGCTCCGCCGGTCCCGGCGACGCCGGCGGTCACGACGAAACTGGCGACAGCGAAGTCCGTCACACCGGAGGCGCTGCCGGCGATGATTCTTGCCTCGACGGTTCCATGGAAGGCGCCGGTTCCGCCATCGGAGGCGATGAGGCCCGAGTTCTCGACCCCGGCTACCGCGGTCGCCGCCTCGCCGTCGAACCGGACGACGACGCTTGCCCAAACATCACCGGTTCCGGCCGCGGCTATCGCCGCCATGCAACCGGTGGCGCCGGCGGTTCCGTCGAAGCCGGCGGAGCCCGCGATTGCCGCGGCGGCCGCGCCGCCTGCGCCTGGCGGGGCGATGATCGTCGTCAGTCCGATGAAGATGGCGACGGCCGCGGCTCCCGCGCCGGTGCCGATGGCGCAAGCCCCGGGGCTCGCATGGGTGCCGGCGACATCGACGCAGCCATCGCCGGCAGCCGCGCCGACCCCGGCGCAGACGAAGTCTGCCACCGCCACCGCCCGCGCCGCAGCGCCAGTGCCTGCGCCGGTTGCGGCACCGCCGGTCGTGGCAAGCGCCGCGCCGCCTCCTCCGGCAAAGCCGAAGGAGAAGCGCGAGGCGGTCGTGCGTGACGGCGATCGCGTCGATCTGGCCCGGCAGGTCGTCGCCAAGCTGCTGCCGCCTGGTCAGTATCGCACGCTGATGACCGCGCTGATGGCGGACACCACGGCCGGCCTCGTCCGCGAGATGAAGGCGCCGGCGCTGGCGCAGAGCCTGGCTGCGATCGGCATGGTCGAGGGAAGCGATCTGAAGCAGGAAGACATCGACAAGGCGGTCGAGATCCTCGATCCGACCTATAACCAGCGGATCGCGGTGTCGACCGAGGTGGTGAACGACAGCGTGCAAGCGGTCGTGGCGAAGATGGAGCCGCAAATGCGCGAGGCGCTGGCGCAATCCTACGCGAATAATTTCGACGCCGCCCAGCTCGCCGACATCCTTCGCTTCTTCGATACGCCGACGGGCGCGGCCTATGCGTCACGCCTCATGCTGATGACGACCGATCCGGCGGTGAAGGGACTTGCCGCGCAGATGACGCCGGCGATCATGAAATCGGTGCCGTCGATCATGGAAAAGGCGCAGCAGGCGATCGCCGCCTTGCCGCAGCCACGCGACCCCGACTCGCTGAGTGAGAGCGAACGTCGCAAGGTGGCGCATCTGCTGCGGACCGATATTGTCAGGCGTTAGGGTCCGGACCCACAACCGGCAACGGTCATGACCCTGGTGCCCAGCGAGATCGAACCCGCCTGGTACGCGCTGGAATGGATCATTCGGATCGGCGCGCTGGCGATGGTGCCGCTGCGGCGGACGCCGGCGGCGACGCGAAGCTGGCTGCTGCTGATCTTTTTCTTGCCGGTGCCGGGGCTGTTGCTGTTCCTGGTGATCGGCAGACCGCGCTTCCCGCAGTTGCGCAGGAAACGGTTCGAAGCGCTGAAGCCGTTCATCGCCGAGGTTGCCGATCGTGTCGGCGCGGTCGGTTCATCGGGATGCCAGGGAACGGAAGCAATCGCCGAACTGGCGCAGCAGCTCGGTGGATTTCCCGCGGTCGACGGCAATGAGATCGAGCTGATCGACGATTATGACGCCGGCATCGACCGGCTGATCGCCGACATCGATGCGGCAAAGCGCTGGGTGCATTTGCTGAGCTACATCTTGGCCGATGACGCGGTGGCGCGGAAAGTCATCGCTGCGCTGGGCCGCGCGAAGGAACGCGGCGTACGATGCCGGGTGATGCTCGATCCGGTCGGCTCGCGGCGCTGGAGGCGCGGCGCGCTACGACTGCTCGCCGAAGCCGGAGTCGAGACGCGCCTGGCGCTGCCGTTCCATCTGTTGCGCGGGCGGACGCGACGCGACATGCGCAATCACCGCAAGCTGTTCGTAATCGACGGCATGATCGGCTATGCCGGCTCGCAGAACATCATCGCCAAGAATTTCCGCAAGGGCGTGACCAACCGCGAACTGATCGCTCGGGTGCGCGGCCCGGTCGTCGCCGAAATGGCGGCGATCGTCGAAGTCGACTGGTGCATCGAAGCCGAAGATGAGGTGTGCGAGCCGATCGAGATCCCGGCAGCGGCCGGCAATGGCTGTGCCCAGCTGCTGCCGAGCGGCGCCGAATACCGGCTGCAGGGCTTCGAGACGCTGCTGGTCTGGCAACTGCACCAATCATGCGAGCGGGCGGTGATCGTCACACCCTATTTCATTCCCGACGAGGATGTCGTGACCGCAATGCGCACCGCGGTCGCGCGTGGCGTGGAGGTCGAGGTGATCGTCTCGGCGGTGGTCGATCAGCGGCTCGTCAACCTCGCCCAGCGCTCCTATTACGACGAGCTGTTGAGCGCCGGCGTTCGCATTCACTGTTACCGCGATTATCTGCTTCACGCGAAGAATGTTGCGATCGACGGCCGGCTGGCGATCATCGGCTCCAGCAACGTCGATATCCGCTCCTTCCAGCTCAACGACGAGGTCAGCCTGCTGCTGTACGACCGGGATTCGGTGTCGCGCCTCGAGGCCGTGCAGGCTGGCTATGTCGGCGGCAGCGACGAACTCGATCTGGTCCGCTGGCGGGCACGGCCGCAGCTCAGGAAATTCATCGAGAACATCGCCCGCCTGCTCGGGCCGTTGTTCTAATCCTTTGTCATTGGGGCCGTCGCCGGCGGATGATAGGGGCGCAGTGATGGCCAGTGAGTATGACGTCGCGATCGTGGGGGCCGGCGCCGCTGGCGTGGCGGCCGCGCGGCGCATTGTTGCGGCCGGCCGCTCGGCGATCGTCATCGAGGCGGGCGATCGCGTCGGCGGGCGTGGCTGGACGACCGGCATCGCCGGCATGCCGCTCGACCTAGGCTGCGGCTGGCTGCATTCGGCCGATCGCAATCCGATGGTCGCCCTGGCGGAGGCGGCCGGCTTTGGCATCGACCGGGTCCAGTCCGCCTGGCGCGCGCAATATCGCAACCTCGGTTTCGCGCGCGACGAACAGCATGCTGCCTGGTCTGCCTGGACCGACTTCGGGGATCGCCTCGGCAAGCAGCCGCCGGCCAGCGACCGTGCGGCCGATGCGCTGGAGCCGGGAAGCGTGTGGAACAATTATCTCGAGGCCTTGAGCGGCTACATCAACGGTGCCGGGCTCGCCGACGTCTCGGTCGCCGACTATCTCGCCTATGACCGCGCCTCGACCGACCAGAACTGGCGGGTGGAGGAGGGCTATGGTGCGCTGATCGCCGGCCTGCTGCCGCCGGTCGCGCTGCACCTGGCGACACCGGTCACCGCGATCGACCATGGTGGGCCGGTACTGCGCCTTGCGACCAGGATCGGCACGATCGTGGCGAAGGCGGCAATCGTCACCGTCTCGACCGCCGTGCTTGCCTGCGGCGCGATCGCCTTCACCCCGGCGATCGACGATCATCTCGATGCCGCAGCCGGACTGCCGCTCGGTCTGGCCGACAAGCTGTTCCTTGGCCTTGCCGAAGGCCATGGGCTGGAGGCCGACAGCCATCTCCTCGGCGACCCGCACAATGCGACGACGGGCAGCTATTACATCATGCCGTTTGGTCGGCCCGTGATTGAAGTCTATCTGGGTGGCGCCGGGGCGGAGGCGATGAACGCGGCGGGGCTGGCGGCGGCATTCGATTTCGCCAGCGACCAGCTCGCCACGCTGCTCGGCAGCGGGATCCGCAGCAAGCTTCGCCCGCTGGTCGGCTCATGCTGGCGGCGGACGGATTTTATCGGCGGCTCGTACAGCCATGCGCTGCCGGGCCATGCGCCCTGCCGCGGGATCCTCGCGAGGCCGGTCGACGAGCGGCTGTTCTTCGCCGGCGAAGCGACCCATCCAACCGATTTTTCGACTGCGCACGGCGCCTGGGAGAGCGGCGTGCGCGCCGCCGAAGAGGCGCTTGCTGCAATGGCCGCGTTGCGGCGATAGACTGGCCCGGCAGTCGCAACGCGCAGGGCGGGGGACGAAATGAGCAGCATTCCCGAGGATATCTACACCGAGCAGGACGCGGATCCCGACACGCTGGCCAATCTCGGCCCGCTGCGGCGGCTCGCCGGCACCTGGCGCGGCAAGATCGGCAAGGACGTCAATCCCAAGGCCGAGGGCCCCGAGCACCGCGACTATTACGAGACGATCGATCTCCAGCCGATCGATCCGCAATCGAACGGGCCGCAGCTGCTCTACGGCCTGCGCTATCACGCCCATATCAACACCGAGGAAGAGGACATCACCTTCCATGACCAAGTCGGCTATTGGCTGTGGGAGCCGGACACCGGCCTGATCATGCAGAGCCTGACCATTCCGCGCGGGCAGACCGCGCTCGCGGTCGGCCATGCCAGGCCCGATGACAATGTCCTGCGATTGGAAGCCAAGCGCGGGCCGACCGATTACGGCATCTGCTCGACAACCTTTCTCGAACAGGCCTTCCGCACCGACAGCTACAAGATCGAGGTCGCGTTCAATCCCGACGGGACGTGGAGCTACGCGCTGGAGACGATGCTGGCGTTGCGCGGCCGCGACCCCTTCCCGCATGTCGACAACAACACGCTGACCAAGATCGCCGAGCCGAAGCCGAATCCGCTCAAACTGATCGTCGACAAGAAGCGCGGGTAAGGATCGATCGGGGCCGGAGCAACGCGAGCGCCGCTCGCTTTCATTACGGCAGTGATTTGACTAGTGTTGCTTCGTCGATTTTTGGAGCGCTGGCGCGATGAATCCGAACAAGGCGCTTTGGGAAAAGGGCGATTTTACTCGAATCGCGGGTAGCATGCGCGAGTCGGGCGAGGCGTTGGTTGCGGCCATCGGCGTCGGTCCGGGGATGAAGGTGCTCGATCTCGGCTGCGGCGATGGCACCACCGCCCTGCCGGAGGCGCGACGTGGGGCCGAGGTGCTCGGCGTCGACATCGCCGCCAATCTCGTCGAGGCCGGCAACCGCCGCGCTGCCGCCGAGGGTCTCGCCAACCTTCGCTTCCAGGAAGGCGACGCCTGCGATCTGCACGATCTTGCCGACGACAGCTTCGATCTCGTCGTCAGCATCTTCGGCGCGATGTTCGCACCGAAGCCGCTCGACGTCGCCCGCGAGATGGTCCGCGTCACCCGCCCCGGCGGCCGCATCGTCATGGGCAACTGGATCCCGAACGATCCGACGCTCGTCGCGCAGATCCTCAAGATCAGCGCAGCCTATTCGCCACCACCGCCTGAAGGCTTCATCAGTCCGATGCTCTGGGGCGTCGAGGACGAGGTGCGCGCCCGCTTCGGCGCCGCCGGCATCGCCGCAGCCGGCATATCCTGTGAACGAGCGAGCTACACTTTCGTCTATCCGGAGCCGCCCGCGCGCTTCGTCGCCGCTTTTCGCGCCTATTACGGACCGACGATGAACGCCTTCGCCGCGGCCGAAGCGAACGGCAAGGGCGACATCCTCCAGCAGGAACTGGAGGCGCTGTTCGAAAGCCAGAACCGCAGTCCGAACCCGGAGACGACCTCGATCCCGGCGACCTATTTGCGCGTCACGGTCGCGGTCTAATCGACTGCCAGCGCGGCCAGCGCTTCGAGCTGTTCGATGAAATGCGCGCGCGACTGGTGGACGAAGCCGAGGTTCACCTTCGTCGCGCCCACCGCGAATGTCGCGCGGATCGCGTCGGCCGCTTCCTCGGGTTTCGCCTGCGGATCGATCAGGCCGTCATGGCGCAGGATCAGGTCGATCGGCTTCCATTCCGGCAGCTGGCGCGCCTCGGCGATCATCTTGCCCATCTGTTCGACGCTGAGGCCGAACGGCGCCCAGCCGTCGCCGAGCGTGACCGCCCGTTTGAGTGAGCGCAGGCTGCGCCCGCCGATCCAGAAGGGTACCTCCTCGCTCAGCGCGCAGGGATCGATGATGAAATCGTCGAAGTCGTAAATCTCGCCGTGGAATACCGGCAGCCGCTTACCCCAGGCAGCGCGCAAGGCGCGCAGCGCCTCGTCGCCACGCTTGCCGCGCTCGGCGAACTCGGCGCCGCCGAGGCCGAGCAGGTCGAATTCCCGCTTGAGTGAGCCGACGCCGAGACCGAGAATCACGCGCCCGCCGCCGCTGACCACGTCGAGCGTGCCATAGCGCTTGGCGATCTCGAGCGGGTGGCTGTAGCCGAGCACCAGCACATAGGTCGCCAGCCGGATCCGCGGCGTGACCGCGGCGAGATAGCCGAAGATCGCCAGCGGGTCGTAATAGCGTCCGCCGCGGATCTTCTCGACGTCGACCGGGATGCCGACATGCTCGCTGCAGGTGAGATGGTCATAGCCGAGCCGGTCGGCGGCCTGGGCGACCGCGGCGATGTCCGCGATCGTCGCGCTCTTCTCCCAGCTCGAATGGCGATCGACGTTGAGCGTCAGACCGGGCGTGGTCAGCCCATAGCGTGCGGTGTTCGACATCGGGTCCTCTTGGCGTCGTTTCCCGGCATCTCTGACGGCAAGCGCGACAGATGTCACTCTGCCGGCTGGCAACCGGACCGCATTGTCGTGCATTGATGTCGGCAGAAGGACAAAGGGGACGATCATGCGCCTGGATGACGAATCCGAGAGCAGCAACGTCGAAAGCCAGCGCGGCGGCTTCAGCTTCCCGGGACGCGGCGGCGGCGGGCTGATGCTCGGTGGCGGCCGGATGGGCTGCGGCACGCTGGTCGTGGTCATCGTCCTGGCGCTGGTGTTCGGCATCAACCCGCTGCAGCTGCTCGGCGGCGGCGAGGTCATCTCACCCCAGCAGCAGCTCGAGACCGAGCATGGCCAGGCCGCGCTCGGCAATGATCCGACCCGCCATATGGTTGCCAAGGTGCTGGGTTCGACCGAGCGCGTCTGGGGCACCCTGTTCGCCACGCGCGGGCGCGAATATCAGCCGACGACTTTGGTGTTCTACGATCGCAGCGGGGTCTCCGGCTGCGGCGCGGCGCAATCGGCGATGGGCCCGTTCTATTGCCCGAGCGACGAGAAGGTCTATCTCGACACGGCGTTCTTCGAGGAGCTGCGCAGCCGCTTCGGTGCGCCGGGTGAATTCGCCGAGGCCTATGTCGTCGCCCATGAGGTCGGCCATCACGTCCAGAAGCTGCTCGGCATCGCCGATCGGGTCGCGCGCGAGCAGGGCCGCGCCAGCCGCGAGGAAGCCAATGCGCTTCAGGTCAAGACGGAGCTGCAGGCGGATTGCTTCGCCGGCGTCTGGGCGGCGAATGACAAGAATCTGCTCGAGCCTGGCGACGTCGAGTCCGGCCTGCGCGCGGCGCAGGCGATTGGCGACGATACGTTGCAGAAGCAGGCCCAGGGCTATGTCGTGCCGGAAAGCTTCACCCATGGCAGCTCGGCGCAGCGCATCAGCTGGCTGAAACGGGGCATCGAGGGCGGCGACATGGCGCAGTGCGATACCTTTGGAAGCAGGGCCTGAGCTAGCATCCCTCGCTCGTCATCCCGGCCTTGAGCCGGGATCCCGCTTCTGTTCTTTTCACTCCCTCCGAGACCGCCGTTCGCTTGCGGAAAAGGCAGCGGGATCCCGGCTCGGGGCCGGGATGACGAAGAAAATGGGGCGCGCAGGTTCTTGCCGTCGCAGTCGGGCGGAAGGCTCTAGCTCTGCGCGCTCGATGCTCGCACGATATTGACCGGGATCGCGGTCATCATCGGCATGGCGTTGATCGTCTCGACGTCGCGATCCATCCGCACCAGCAGGCTGGTCGAGCCGGCGATGCCGCCATTTTCCTCACCCGGCAGCGGCCCGCGGCACTGGGCGATCGAGACGATGCCGCGGCGCAGGCCGGCATCGGTCTTGACCGCCGCCGCCAGCCGGCCGGTTTCCGAGACGATCTCGACCTCATCGTCCTCGCCGAGGCCGAGCATCGCGAGGTCCTCGGGGTGGAGATAGGCCGGCGCGCTGCGCGGCCGATTATCGCCGGCGCCGCGTCCGGCGACGAAGCTGTTCATCGCCGCGCGCTCGCGCCGCACGGTCAGGCGATGGCTGAAGGCGGTGCAGGGTGCGGCGGCGAGCTTAGCTGCGACGGTTGCGATCTCGTCGAGAACATCCGGCGCGGTTAGCGTAAAGCGGGCATCGGCCTCGGGCCGGCGCGGGGCGACGAATTCCTCGTCCTCGCACCATAGGCCGCGCGGCGCGGCGACGACCTCGTCGAACGGCACGCGCGAGCCGGCGAAGAGCGTGCGCAGCAGCGCCTCGGTGCTCGGTACCTCGACCGCGCCGTCGCGCTCCTCGGCGGATGGCAGAAGCGGCTGGCCGTTGGCTGACAGCGCCAGGCCGAGACGATCGGCGAGCGCCCAGTAGAGATACCAGTCGTCGATCAGCTCCGATCCCCGGGGCGGAGCGACCACGCCGGGGATCCACTGAACGAAGGGGACATGGCCGAGCAGCCTTTCTGTGCGCGGGCCGAACAGCACGTCGTCGCGTTCGAGCTGGAGCAGCGGCGGCAGGATGTAGTGACAGAGCTGTGCGGTCGCCGACATGTAGGGATCGATCGAGACCAGCAGGTCGAGCGCGCGCAACGCCTTCACCGCCTTGTGCTGGTCGGGCAGGCACACCGCCGGATTGGCGCCGTTGACGAACATCGCCCGGATCCGGCCTTCGCCAGGCGTGAGAATCTCGTCGGGCAGCAGGGCGCTGGGGAATTCGCCGAACATCTGACCATAGCCGGCCCTGGTCTGCGGGCTGACGTCCCACATCCGGCCGATCGTGATGACCTCGGCATGTTGCGGATAGGGCGGCGAGAGCGCGCCGACATTGGGGATGCGATCGCCCTCGCGCAGGAAGCGGCCGCAGATCACGGTCAGCGTCTCGGTGAGATGGTCGGTCAGGTTGGAATGCGGCGCCATGGTGCCGCCGGTGCCGACGACCGGATGGCCGCGCTTGTTGTCGCGGGCGAACATTGCCGCGGCTTGCTCGAGTTGCTCGGCCGTGATGCCTGCGGCGCGAGCGACCGCCTCGGCGGTGAACGGCTCGACCGCAGCGCGCATTTCGTCGAGGCCGTCGACATAGCGTTCGCAGAATTCTGCGTCGTGCCAGCCGTTCTCGAGAATGATGCGGATCAGCGCGGCGAGGATCGCCGCGTCATGGCCCGGCATCGGCTGGATGAAGAGATCGGCATGTACCGCGGTTTCGGAACGGCGCGGATCGATCACGATCAGCTTCATGCCGCGCGCGCGGGCTTCGCGCAGCCGTTTCAGCGGATCGATGCTGATCGCCATATAGGCGCCGAGCGAGACCAGCGGGTTCGCGCCGATCATCAGCGAGACGTCGCAATCCTCGAACGGACGCCGGCCCGGCCCCCAGATCCCCATGCGCCCCATGGTCACGAGATGGGCTGACTGGTCGATCGTGCCGGTGGTGTATTTGTTGGGCGACCCCACCGCGGCGAGGAACGCCTCGTGCAGATAGGACACCGGGTTGTTGTGCCAGTGATTGGTGCCGCTGAAGGTGGCGACGGCGCGGCCGCCGTCCTCATCGAGGATCGGCCTGAGCCGGTCGGCGATCTCGTCGAGCGCCTGGGCGAGCGGAATCTCGATGAAGTGGCCATCCTCGAGGCGCTTCATCGGGCGGAGCAGCCGATCGGCGCGGGTGGTCTGGTCGGGGATATCGGCGCCCTTGCCACAGATATAGCCACGGGTGACCGGATGCTCACGGTCGCCGCGGACGCGGACGGGACGGCCTTGATCGTCGATCGTCACGGTCAGCCCGCAGGCGCCGCTGCAGATCCGGCATACCGACAAGGCTTCACGCATCAACCGACCCTCGATCCTTCGACTAGGTGCAGATAGCACATATCTAAACCAACACACTCCCCGTCATTCCCGCGTCGGCGGGAATCCATAGTGCGTCTCCACTAGAACGGAGACCTGCCTAGATCCTCTGGATTCCCGCCTTCGCGGGAATGACGCATTATTGGATCAGGCCTCTTCGAGCTGGCGAGTGCGCGCCGGGATCGTCTCCTCGATGAACTGGCGGAGCAGGGCGGCGAGCTCGTTCGGCCGGTCGAGGTTGGGCGAATGGCCGACACCGTGGAACATGTGGAGCCCGGCAGCGGGATATTTCGCCCAGCTGGCGAGCTGGGTGGCAGGCGCGATCATGCGGTCGATATCGCCGCCGACGAACAGGACCGGCATCGTCAGCCGGTCGAGCTGATCGCCCATGCGCTGGGCGAAGACCGACAGCAGCGAGCCGAGCAGCCGCCGCTCTGGCGCATTGGCGATGTCCCGGCCGAGCGCTTCGATCAGATCGGCGGGAACGTTGGTTCCGGCGGCATCGACGTTGAACGCGGTGGTCTGCGACGGGATCGCCGCGACGAGATTGCCAATCGCCTCCTCGGCGTTGACGCCCGGCGGCAGCTCGACCCCGTCGGGATCAGCCGGGTTGAGCAGGACGATGCCCTTGAGCAGCTCGGGATGGTCGAGCGCGAAACGCGTCGTCGTCGCGCCGCCCAGCGAATGGCCCATCAGGGTGAAGTCGCGCCAGCCGAGCTGGGTGACCAGCTCATGGAGATCGGAGGCAAAGACTTCGACGCCGAAGTCGCTGACCTCGGGCGGCGCATCCGATGCGCCGGCGCCGCGATTGCACACGGCGATCGTGGTGTAGCGGTCGGCCGGCAGCGCCTCCTGGACCAGTCGCCAGATGCGGCCGGAGGAGAGGAAGCCATGGGTGAAGAGGATCCGCTCCGGGCCGTCGCCGTGCGGCAGATATTCGAGCGCAACCCGCGAAAGCTGAATCATCGCCATTCTGTCTCTCCTTGCCTCGCGGAGTCTGACGCTCCGTTGCGGTCCAAGCCGATGGCGATGTTGAAGCGCGAATGCGTCGCTCAGGCAAGCCGGTCGACGCGGATCTCCACGCTATTTCTTCTTTGCCGCGTTGCGCCGGCGGGTCACCCAGCCCTTGCGTGCCGCCGCCGAGCGCTGCTCGGGCGAGCCGGACTTATGCGCGCGGCCGCCACGCGAGGAGGAGACATGGGTGTCTTTCTTGCCGCGGCCGGACCCGGATTTATTGCCGCCGCCGGACTCCTTGTTGACCGTCGCCCAGGCCCGGCTCTTCGCCTGCTTCTTGGGGACGCCGCGCTTCTCATAGCCTTCCTCGATATGCTCGGCCTTGCGCTTCTGCTTGTCGGTGTAGCTGCTTTTGTCGCCGCGGGGCATGGCGATTTCCTCAACTGGTACGGGGGATCCGAAAACGCGCGTCATCGCAACAATATCCGCAACGCATCAGGCGGCTGGTGCAGGACGGGTTAACCGGCGCTGACAACCATGTTCAGCGTGGCGGCATGCGCGCTTCGCTACGCTTTCCTTCCATGCCGCGAGAGTCGGCATTCAAGGAGACGGTCCCATGCTAGGTAAGCTTATCGTGGCCGGCACAATCGCGGCGGCAGCCGCGAGTCTTGCCGCGCCGACGGCCGCGTCGGCGCAAGGTTATTATGGTGGTGGCGGCTATTACGGCGGCAACGGCTACTACGGCGGCAACGGCTATTACGGCGGCCATCGCGATTGGCGGCGGCATCGCCATTGGCGCAAGCACCGCTGGCACAATCGCTGGTATAATGACCGCGATTGGCGCTGGGGTCGCCATCATCGCTATTGGCGCGGCTATGACCGCGGCTACTACGGCGGCTACGGCTGGTAACCGACGGACGTGGTCGGCGCTGACGGCGCCGGCCGCCTCGTCTATCGGTAAGTCCCGACGACATCGAAGATCGCGCGACCATGCGTCGTCCGCGCGTTGTCGCGCCGGGCCGGCATCGCGATGTTCTTCAATCCCAGCATCTGGCAGGCGTCGACCGGCTTGCCCTCGACAGTCTCCGCGGAGGTCGTCGTGCATTTGCTTGGGCTGCCGCTTTCGAGAAACTCGAAATCGGCGGTCGAGATCACCCGGTGAAGATCATAAGGTGAGGGCGAGACCGTGATCAGGCTGCCGGCGCGATCGACGCTGAGCAGGAAGCGCAGCTCGATCGAGCGCATCTTCTGCAGCGGTTTCCTGATGAAGGATGACAGGGTCTCGCTGCTGCGCAGCTGGTCGCACATCGATGCGGTCTGCATGTCGAGCGTCTGACCGCCAACGCCCTGGACCGAGCAGCCGGCGATGCCGCCGCCATCGCTGATCTCGAATTTGGTGACATAGCCGGAATCGCCCAGCACACGCGGCGACGGCAGCGACCATTGCAGGCCCTGGACGAACTCGCCGACCACCGCCTTGCCGCGATCGTCGCGGGCCGGCTCGAAGCGCGCGCGCTGGATCAACAGGTTGCAGCTCAATTTGGCGAGCGACGCTGGCGCGGTGGTGGCGCGGACGGTGCACACCTGCGGCTCGCCAGTCTCGTCGACCGAGAGGACCACGGTCACGCGGCCCTGCTCGCCGGCGCTATAGGCGGATTTGGGGTAATCATTGTCGCTGAGCCAATTGTCGCGGTCGCGCGGCAAGGGAGCGCTCGCCATCGCTGCCAACGCGAGTAGAAGCATCCAGTCCCCCATGCCCAGATCGGACGTGCCCGCCGGCCGCGACGATGCGGCGCGCCGGGGCGGCACGCAATGCCGTCCCTGCCGGCCGATCCCGTCCACGCGTCTATTCGTCCGGTCGTGGCCGCAGCGACACCGCGAGCCGATTGGCGGCTTGACATTGGCCTGACGGATGGGCTCGCTCGCCGGCTGGCGCCGCCGGACAGAATGGTGGCCGATGGGGATAGCCATGAACACGATCACCATGCCCGACGATCTCGCTTTCTCGAGCCTTGCCGGCCTTGCCGAGGCGTTGCGCGAGCGCCGCATTTCGCCGGTCGAGATCACCCGGGCGATGCTCGAACGGATCGACGCGGTCGACCCCAGGCTCCACGCCTACCGCACCGTCATGGCGGAGACCGCGCTGGCCGAGGCGGAGAAGGCCGAGCAGGAGATCGCCGGCGGCGATTATCGCGGACCGATGCACGGCGTGCCCTATGCCGCCAAGGATCTGTGCTTCACCCTCGATGCGCCGACGTCGTTCGGCTCGGTCGCCTATGGCGACTGGATGGCGCCGCATGAATCGACCGTGACCGCCCGTCTGCGCGCGGCAGGCGCTGTCCTGCTCGGCAAGCTGCATATGACCGAAGGCGCGGTGGCGACGCATCACCCGGACATCCCCCAGCCGGTCAATCCCTGGGGCGAGAAGCGCTGGACCGGGGTGTCGTCGAGCGGCTCGGGCGTCGCTACCGCTGCGGGTCTGTGCTTCGGCGCGATCGGCTCGGATACCGGCGGCTCGATCCGCTTTCCCTCGGCGGCCTGCGGGCTCACGGGCATGAAGCCGAGCTGGGGACGGGTCAGCCGTTACGGCATCGTTCCGTTGTCGCCGAGCTATGACCATATCGGCCCGATCACCCGCAGCGCCGAGGATGCGGCGATCATGCTCCAGGTGATGGCCGGCCATGACGCCAATGACCCGACCAGCCTGCGCGCGCCGGTGCCGGATTATCGCGCCGGACTCGCGGATGTTCCTACCGGCCTGCGGATCGGCGTCGACGAAGCCGCGCTGAGCGGGATCCAGCCGGCCGTGCGGGCGGCGCTCGACCATGTCGTCGCGACGCTCGCCTCAGCGGCCGGGGCAAGGCCGGTGCCTTGCGCGATCCCCGACCAGGACGGGCTGCTGCCGGCCTGCTGGACGATCATCTCCGCCGAGTTGGCGGTGGCGCATGAGACGATGGACCGCGCCGACCGCTATGGACCAAGCCTGATCGAGCTGATCGAGCGCAGCCGGAAGACGCCGGCGGCCGATATCGTCCGCGCCTTCTATCGCCGCGACGAATTCGCGGGGCGGTTCCGCGACATGTTCGACGAGATCGACGTGCTGGTGCTGCCGGTGCTGCCCGTTGCGACGCCGCCCGCCGCAATCATGACCCTGGAACGGATGGTGCATCAGGATCTTGGCGTCGGGCGCTTCAGCGTGCTGCTCAACGCCACCGGCAGCCCGTCGCTGACGATCCCGGCTGGTTTCGACGAGAATGGCATGCCGATCGGCATTCAGCTGGTCGGGCCCAGACTCTCGGAGGACCGACTGTTCGCGCTCGGCCACGCCTTCCAGCGCGCGACCGACTGGCATTTGCGCCAGCCATCGATCACGGCGGTTGCGTGATGATGATTTCCCGCCAGATCCACCTTACGCGCCGGCCGAGCGGATTGCCGACGGCCGAACATTTCGCGCTCGCCAGCGTCGAGCTGCCGCCGCCGGCTGCCGGCGAGGTTCAGGTGAGGAACGACTGGATGACGGTCGACCCCTACATGCGCTGCGTGATGGAGCCTTCGAAATCCTATGTGGAGCCCTATGCGATCGGGGCGCCACCGGGCGGCGGTGCGATCGGCAAGGTGGTCTCATCCACCGTTCCCGCATTCCAGCCGGGCGATCTGGTGATGAGCAATCTCGCCTGGCGCGAGGCGTTCAACGCGCCGGCCGAGGCGGTGCGCAAGCTCGACAGCCGCGGCCTGCCGGTGGAGGCGTTTCTCGGCGTTGCCGGCGTGCCGGGCATGACTGCCTGGGCGGGGATGGTGAAGGTCGGCGAGGTCAATGCCGACGACATCGTCTGGGTGTCGGGCGCGGCGGGGGCGGTCGGATCGGTCGCCTGCCAGATCGCCAAGATCAAGGGCGCACGGGTGATCGGCTCCGCCGGCGGACCGGAGAAGATGACGTTCCTGCGCGAGATCGGCTGCGACGAGGTGATCGACTATAAGGCCGAGCCGGATCTGATCGCCGCGCTCAACCGCGTCGCGCCGCAAGGCATCACCATGTTCTTCGACAATGTCGGTGGGGCGACGCTCGATGCCGCGCTGATGGTCGCGCAGCCGCATGCCCATTTCCTGCTGTGCGGGATCATTTCGCAATATAATGACGGCGCGCCCTATGGCGTGAAGCATCTGATGGAGTCGATCGCGCGACGCATCCGGCTCGATGGCTTCGGGGTCTATGACTATGTCGACCAGACCGACGAATTCGTCACCGAGATGAAGGGCTGGCTCGACAGCGGCCAAATGATCAATCGCGAGACGATCGATCAGGGGATCGAAAGCGCGCCGGGCGCCTTCCTCAAGCTGTTCACCGGCCAAAGCTTCGGCAAGATGCTGGTCAAGCTCAGCTAGGCGCGAGGACGCGGCTAATCTCTCCGTCATCCCGGCCTTGAGCCGGGATCCCGCTTCTTACTGTTCTCAGCCGCCGAAACGGCCATGCTCCGCGGAGAAGGCAGCGGGATCCCGGCTCAAGGCCGGGATGACGAGGAAAAGGAAAAGTCCGAGATCCCGGCTCGAATCGACGCAGGTCATCACTCCCGGCAAGGCAGGGCGACGTCGCCAACTGACGCTAAATGCCGCCTACGAGCGGTTGGCCTTGGCCGCCAGATTGACCTGGGTCAGCTCGATCAGCGCCTCGGCGTTGGCCGCCATCTCTTCCCAGGTGATCGCCGACCGCTCGTGCATGGCGCGGCGGTTGGGCAGATTGGTCGATTCGGCCGCGCGACGCTCGGCCGCGGCGTTGGCACGGTAGGTTTCCAGCAGGGTCATTGGGCATCCCGGATTCGATATTTGTCCACTCTAAGATAGCTCCGCCCACGGGAAAATGCGACTCTGTATAAATCCCAATGGCTTGGAGGCCGGTCCAGACTAGGCCTCGAAGCGGGCGGCGAAGTCCTCGAAGCGGGTTTGATCGGCCGGCAGCATCTGCGGCAGCAGCTCGTTGCGCAGGGTCTGGATCGTGTCGTGGATCGCCCTGACGTCCTCGGTGCGAACGGTGCCCTCGGCCTCGAGCCGGCTGAGCATGATCCCGCTGACCAGCCCCAGCAGATGGGTTTGTGCCGCAACCGCGGTGATATGGCGGGCGAGTTGGGCCTCGACCGGCTCGCTGAGCTGGGGCGGGGGCTCTGTCTCCCAATCCATCGCCATCCTCCTGCGGTTGCCCTGGCCTGAACGCATGAGCCGGCAATCGGCCGCACGTCGCCGGGCTGCTCGCGGCGGTGCGGCCTGGCACGGCAATCGACCCGGCGAGCGTTCGGGCGGGAACCAAAGACCAGCGCAGCGCTTGATCCGGATGCGGGGTGGCGCTGAGGCGCGGAGGAGCTGATCATGGACGGGACTGTCGACCGCAAGGACATGGGTGAGGGCAATTACAAGGCATCGCGCGACTATGACGAGGCGCAATCGGCCTTCGCCAAGGACAAGGACAAGGTCGCGAAAGCGGCCAAGGATGCCGAGGCCGCGCTCGACTCGCCGGAGGCCGAAGAGCTGGAGAAGGCCGAGGCCGAGGGTCGGTCGCACGCCAAGAAGTAGCGGACGACTGACCGAGGCGCTCAATCACTGGCGGTCAATTAATCGATTAGACGCCTGAGGTGCGGCGGGCCTATGGTTCGCCTCGCGGAAGGGCCAGCCCATGGCCCCCCCGATAATAAAATCGAGAAGAGGTGGATCCCATGTCGCTCGCAAACAGCAAGACTCTGGACAATCTGAAAGCGGCCTTCGCCGGCGAAAGCCAGGCCAATCGCCGTTATCTCTACTTCGCCCAAAAGGCCGACGTCGAAGGCTATAACGACGTCGCTGCGGTGTTCCGCTCGACCGCCGAGGGCGAGACCGGCCATGCCCATGGCCATCTCGAATTCATGGAAGCGGTCGGTGATCCGGCGACCGGCCTGCCGATCGGCGGGACCGACAAGAATCTCGCCGCCGCCATCGCCGGCGAGACCCATGAATATACCGATATGTATCCCGGCATGGCCCGCACCGCTCGCGAGGAAGGCCAGGACGAGATCGCGGACTGGTTCGAGACGCTGGCCAAGGCCGAGCGCTCGCACGCCGGCCGTTTCCAGCGCGCACTCGACACGCTGGGTTAAGGCATTTCGGGGCGGTCCGGAGTCCGATCCGGGCCGCCCTGATTGTCTGTCGCAATGACTGACACGCCCGACAAGGCCGGGCCGCGCGAGGGCAGCCTCGACGCGCCCTTCCGCCATCCGATCGCCTGGCGCGATGACGCGTTCTACGACCTCAAGCTGGTCGAGGCGGAGATGGAGCGCGTGTTCGACATCTGTCACGGCTGTCGCCGCTGCTTCAATCTGTGCGATTCCTTTCCGCGGCTGTTCGACATGGTCGACGAAGGCCCGACCGGTGAGGTCGATGGCGTTGCCAAGGAAGATTACGTCAAGGTCTCCGAAGCCTGCACGCTGTGCGACATGTGCTTCATGACCAAATGCCCTTACGTCCCGCCGCATGAATTCGACGTCGACTTTCCCCATTTGATGCTGCGCCACCGCGCCGCGTTGCGCAAAGCCGAGGGCGGCGAGTTCGTCCGCGAGCAGCTCGGCGAGACCGACCGCAACGGCAAGATCGGTGAGCTGGTTGCGCCGGTCGCCAACTGGGCGAGCAGCGTCAAGAACCGGCCGGTGCGGATCGCGATGGAGGCGGTCGCCGGGATTCATCGCGATGCGATCCTGCCCAAGTATAACAGCGACACGGCCAAGAGCCGGCTCGCCGATATGCCGCCGCCGGATCCGGCGGGCCCGGCCTATGGCAAGCGCAAGGTCGCGCTCTATGCGACCTGCTTTGTCGACTACAACACGCCGAACACCGGTGTCGCCGCAGCCAAGGTGCTCGCCAGGCAGGGCGTCGAGGTCAAATTCGCCTATCCGAAATGCTGCGGCATGCCGCAGCTCGAGGCGGGCGACATCGCCGAGGTCGCGCATCGTGCCGAGATCGTCGCTGCCGAGCTGTTGCCGCTGGTCGACCAGGGCTATGACGTCGTCGCGCTGACCGCGAGCTGCGGGCTGATGCTGAAATTCGAATGGCCGCTGATCCTGCCGGAGAACGACGATGTGAAGCGGCTCGCGGCGGCGACCCGCGACATCAGCGAATATGTCGTCGAGCTGTCGCGCGACCATGGCCTCGCACCCGGGCTGACGGCGCCGGCGGGCGGCGTGACACTGCATCATGCCTGCCATGCGCGCGCCCAGAACATGGGCGCCAAATCGGCCCAGATGCTGCGCCTGATCCCCGATGCCAAGGTCGAGCTGATCGAGCGCTGCTCGGGCCATGGCGGCACCTTCGGGGTGATGAAGGAGACCTTCCCGGTCGCGGTCAAGGTCGGCAAACCGACCGCGCGCCAGGTCGCCAAACAGGAAAACGACAATCTTTGCTCGGATTGCCCGCTCGCCTGCAAGCATCTCGGCCAGCTCGTCTCGGCCGAGCTCGCCCAAGACGCGGCGCAGCCGCGCCAAGCGCATCCGATCGAGATCATGGCCGAAGCCTACGGCCTCTAGGAATTAGCCATGCCTGCATCGGCCCATGAGATCACTCGCGCGGACATTATTCCGGACGCGGAGTTCGCCGGGCAGCGCAAGGCGCGGCGCGCGGCGCTGCTGCCGGTCAAACAGAAGCGGCGGGTCGCGCTCGGGCCCTATTGCACCTTCTATTTCGAATCCTTCGAGACGATGCTGTTCCAGATTCAGGAGATGCTGCTGATCGAGAAGGGCGGCGAGGCACAGATCGCCGACGAGCTGGCGGCGTATAATCCGCTGGTGCCGAACGGCCATGAGCTGGTCGCGACGGTGATGTTCGAGGTCGACGACGAGGTCCGCCGCACCAATCTTTTGAACAGCCTCGGCGGCGTCGAGGATCATTTTCAGCTGCGCCTCGGCAATGACGTCATCGCCGGCGTCCAGGACAGCGAGCAGGAGCGGACCCGCGAGGACGGCAAGACCTCCTCGGTCCATTTCCTCCGCTTCCCACTCAACCGCGAGCAGATCGCCGCCTTTCGCGATCCCACGGTCCAGCTGATGATCGCCTGCGACGATCCGCGTTACGCCCATCTCGCGGTGCTCGGCCCCGAGGTGCGCGCGGAGCTGGCGAAGGATCTCGCCGACTAGAGGCGCAGGCCGAAGCGCGGCCCGATCCAGGTCATCGCCAGATAGAGCACGATGGTCAGCACGCAGCCGGAGACCAGCGCCAGCCAGAACGGCGCGCCCGCGCGCAGCATGGCGGGAATGAGCAGGAACATCGGCAGCGATGGCAGGACGTACCAGAAGGTCGCACCGGCATGAGCGGCCATATTCTCGGCGTCCGGCTTGTCGTGCCACAGCCAGATCATGCCGAGCACCGACACCAGCGGCAGCGAGGCGATGAGCGCGCCGAAACCGGGATAGCGCTTGGCGATCTCCGATACGGCGGCGACGATGACACCCGAGAGCAGCGCCTTGATGGCAAGGTAGAGCATGGCACCATCTAGCGGACTGGCGAACGCCGGATCCATCCGAAATGGTGGGGCAGGCGTCGCCTTATGATTGGCGATATGCTAGCCAGCGGCCCGAGAGGCTTGCCGGGAGCGCATGATGAGCAAGGTCCGGGTCCACGCCAGCAACGACGTCCCGTGGAAGAAGCTGCGCGATCTTTATCCGCCGGAGATGGCGAGCGAGATTGCCGATGCGGAGCTCGACAGCTCGCTCGCCTATCACGAGAGTGGCAGCGACGGGGACCTCCACCTTTCCGAGCTCGATTATCAGCCCGGTGCGACCTTCGATCTCCACGCCCATGACCAGGACGAGATCATCTATGTCGTGGGCGGCTCGATGCAGCTCGGCAACCGCACGCTTGGCCCAGGCTCCTCGGTTTATGTCGCCAAGGACACGCTTTATGGCTTTGCCGCCGGCGCGGATGGCTTGCGGATCCTGGTGTTCCGCTCGGACGGGCGGGTGAAATATTGCAGCAAGGACGATTATCTCCGGCTTCGCGGCGAGGGCGTGCGCCACCCGACCGAGGTCTGACCCAAGGGGGACATGATGCTCCGCAATTCGCCCTGGGCGCTTGGCGCGGCGGCGCTTGCCGCGGCGCTGCTCAATGTCTCCGCCGAGGCGGCCGCGCCCGCCGCGGTCACGCTCGGGCAGAATGTCTTTCCGGAGAGCCTGTCGTCCGATCGCGCCGGCAATCTCTACATCGGCAGCTTCAAGGGCGGCGTGCTGCGCGTCTCGCCCCAGGGCAAGGTCAGCGAGTGGATTTCCCCAGGGGGCTTTGAGACGCGCTCGATCTTCGGCGTGCTGGTCGACGAGCCACGGCGCACCGTCTGGCTCTGCTCGACCGATATGTCGGCTCTCGGCATTGCGACGCCGGGCGACCAGTCGGGCAGCTGGCTCAAGGCGTTCGATCTCGCCACGGCCAAGGGCAGGGCGAGCTACGCGATCCCGCAGGACAATGCCCATTGCAACGACATGGCGGTCGTGGCCGACGGCACGGTCTATGTCACGGCGACGGGCAAGGATGTCTTCCGGCTGAAGCCCGGCGCCAAGGCGCTGGAGCTGTGGGTCAGCGATCCGCGGATCCAGCCGCCCAAGGCGGGCGGCGCCGACGGCATCGCCTTCGGCGGCGACGGTCATCTTTATATCAACAGTGTCGGCGGCGGCCTGCTGTTCCGCATCGCCATCGCCAAGGATGGCTCCGGCCAGGTGACTCAGCTGAGCACCAGCCGGCCGCTGGTGCGCCCGGACGGCATGCGGCCGATATCGGGCAACAGCCTGGCGCTCGCCGAAGGCGGCGGCCGGGTCGACCGCGTCGAGATCAACGGCGACACCGCCGTGATCACGCCGCTCAAGGACGGGCTGGACGGGCCGACCGCGGTGACCGTCGCCGGCAACAGGATCTGGTACGTCGAGGGCCGGCTATCGCTGCTGTTCGATCCGGCCAAGCGCGGTCAGACTTCCGACGCGCCGTTCACGGCCGCCGCGGTCACGCTCGACTAGCGGGTCGTCTCAGGCTGCGCGGCGGTGCGGCGTCAGCAGGGCGGGGGGATCGTCCGCGCGGATCGGTTCGCCGGTAGGGCTGTGAATCGCGACCAGCGGCTCGCGAATACGATCGCGCTTGGCCTGATACATCAGCCGGTCGGCCATTCCGATCTCGTTCTCGGTAACCGCCCGTCCGCGTGGCGGGATGAGCAGCGCGCCGACGCTGCAGCCGAGATTATGGCCATTGACCTGCAGCGCATTGTTCAGCCGGTTGTAGACGGAGCGCATCGCGGCGCGGGCATCGTTTTCGTTCTTCACCCAGAGCTCGAGCAGGAATTCGTCTCCGCCGAGACGCACCAGCGTGTCGCTGCCGCGGATGCTGTTGATCAAATTACTCGCGAACATCGACAGCACGGCGTCGCCCTCGGCGTGGCCCTTGGTGTCGTTGACCTCCTTGAACTTGTCGAGGTCGAGATAGGCGAGCACGCGCCAGCTGCTCTTCGACGTCCGTCTGGCGCGATCCTCGAGATAGGCGCGCTTGGTCATCGCGCCGGTGAGGTAATCGGTCCGCGCGCGGGTCCATTCGCGAATGTAGGAGCGGCGGAACATGGCGACGAGTGCGATGACCAGGATCACCGCGGCGGCGCGCGTGCCGATCGTCCAGCCGACGGTGAAGCGGTCGCCGGTATAAAGGCTGAAGCCGTTGAGGGTGAGGCCGAGCCCCATGCAGGCAAAGCCGATGAGTACGCCGATGCGGGCGCCGAGCGCCCAGGTCAGCAGGCAGATCGTGAACATGTAGAAGGGGCCGAACCAGGGAGCCGGGCCGTAGAGATAGTTGACCATCGAGACGACGCCGATGCCGGCTGCGCCAACCGCAAGCACCTGCAACTTCGAAGTGTTGGTGCAGGTTTCGGCAAGCCAGTCGGCAGCGCCAAGCGCACCATTTCTGGTGGGCCTCAAATGGTCGATCATGCTTGCTCCCCCCTCGGAACCGGCACGTTACAAGATCTGCGTTAACGATACCCTGCCGAGTTGTGAATCCCCCTGGACGAAGATCGTCTGGGGATTGGGGCGGATCGTTAGCTGCTTCCCGCCGACCAGGGATTGTCCTGGCCGAGCCGCGCGACGATCGCGCGGGCGAGCTCGCCGATCGCACGTTCGCGAAAGATGCCACCCTGCTTCGCGGGCTCGATCGAGGCCCAGCCGAGAGCGGGGGCCTGGCGCATGATTCCGGGGTCGAACCGTTCCATGAGATGTAAAGAACATAAGTGGAACATGAGTTCAAGCGGATTCTGCTGGCGACTGGAAAATCGAATCCGGTTCCTTTCGCTAGGCTGACGATGATGTTCAGCCCCGCATCAGTCATCAGCGCGTAATCCTCAAGTCAGGGCAAGAGGATAGGTACATGCGCAAATCAATCACGGCTTTACTCGTTACCGCGGCGCTCGTCGGATCATCCGGCGCGATGGCGCAGCGCTGGCATGGCGGCCAGGGCAATAACAACGGCGGCGGCAATGGCGGCCAGAGCTGGCACGGTAACGGCGGCGGTAATGGCGGCCAAAGCCGGCATGACAATGGTGGCGGCGGTGGCCAGGGCCGCTGGAGCGGCAATGGCGGTGGTGGCGGCGGTGGCCAAGGCCGCTGGAGCGGCGGCAGTGGCATGGGCGGGTCGAGTGGGGCCCAATTCCGCATGCAGTCGCAGAACAACGGCTCGGGCGGTGCGCGCTGGGGCGGGCGGGGCTCGTCCAATTTCCAGGGCGGCTCGAACGTCCAGGTGCAGCAAAGCTGGCAGGGCGGCGGCGACAACGGGCGCCCGCGCTGGGGTGGCGGCAATTCCTCGACCAAGTCGTGGAGCGGCAATGGCGCTGAGTGGAACAACAATGATGGCGGCCGCTCGTCGCGTCATTACCGGCAGGACCAAAGCGGCGTTTGGCGCAACCAGGGCGACAACGACAATTGGCGCAAGCGGAGTGGCAATTGGAACAATGGCGGCAATTGGAACAACGGTCACAACTGGAACAATGGCGGCAACTGGAACGGCGGCCACAATTGGAACAATGGCGGTCGCCATGACGACTGGCGGTCCTGGCGCAACAGCAATCGCGACCTGTTCCGCCTGAGGCCCTACCATGGCCCACGCGGCTATTCCTATCGGCGGTTCTATCGCGGCTACACGATCGATCCGTTCTTCTATGACCAGCAGTACTGGATCGACGATCCCTATCAGTATCGCCTGCCGGAGGCCTATGGGCCCTATCGCTGGGTCCGCTATTATAACGACGCCCTGCTGGTGAACATCTACACCGGCGAGATCGAGGACGTGATCACCGACTTCTTCTGGTAGAACGAAAAAAAGGATCGCGGGGTATTACCCCGCGATCCCTTCGAGCAAAGCTGAGACCGGGGCGCGCAAGCGCTCCGGTCTTTGTCTTAGCGCACCTTCTTGTAGGGCACGAACTTGCCCAGGCCGACAAAGCCGTTCTGAATGCCGGTCGTGCTATCAAGCAGGGTGACCGTGTCGACGCTGCACAGCTGCGGGACGTGCGTGTCGGTCAGCAGCACCTGATGCCGGCTGAGGCTCGACGCGCCGATCTCCGGCCGGTTGACGTAGATATCGCCGCCGGCGACATCGTACAGAATCGCCGTGCCGTCGACGATATGGCTGCCGGTGATCTGGCTTATCTGAAGGCAGTCGACCGGCGGACCGGCTTCGACCCGCTTGCCGAGCATCTGCTGTAAATCGGCTTCGTGGTCCACCGCCGCCGCCGCGGCAACGCTTGCAAGCAGGAATGAGGCACCTGCGATCGCCTTGATGAGACGCATAAGATCCTCCTGCCGAGTATGTACCCTTGCTACGCGCTTCAGTTCATGAACGACCCCTGACTGGTCATTTACATCGAAAAAGGATGGGGAGATACGTCGATGACGGCAACCCAAGCCGGCGACCCTTTCGACCTGGACCGTTTCGTCTCGGCCCAGCGCGAGACCTATGCCCGGGCGCTCGACGAGGTTCGCCGGGGGCGCAAGCGAAGCCACTGGATCTGGTACATCTTTCCGCAGGCCGCCGGCCTCGGGCACAGCCCTATGTCGCAGCGCTATGCGATCGGATCGCCCGGTGAGGCCGAGGCCTTCCTCAACCATCCGGTGCTGGGCACGCGCTATCGGGAATGCGTATCGGCGCTGCAGGCGCTGAACGAGACGAGCGCGGAGGCCGTGTTCGGCGCAATCGATGCGATCAAGCTGCGATCCTCGCTGACCTTATTTGCCGAGGTCAGCGGCGAGCCTTTGTTCGCAGCGGCGCTGGACAAATGGTTCGGCGGCCAGCGCGATGAGGCAACGCTGCACCTGCTTGGTCGAAGCTGAGACGATTTTTCGGCCTTTCGGCCGGCGCCACAGGGTGCTAGCGGGCCGCCATGACCGACGTGGTGGATGCCCCGGAGGGCGGCAACAAAAGGCTCAATCGCATGGTCGCGACGACCGTGGTGGTGCTCAGCATCGTCATGGCGATCGGCAAGATCAAGGACGACAATATCGTCCAGGCGATGCAGGCCGATCAGGCCAGCAAGATCGACCTCTGGAACGAATATCAGGCGACCAAGATCAAGGCGCATGACCGCGAGATCGAGGCGGCATTGCTCGCCCGGCTCGCGCCCAAGACACCGGAGATCGCGGCGGCGACTGCCGACAGCCGGCATTATCAGGCGGAGGCGCGGGATCTGAAGGGCCAGGCCGAGGCCGCCGCCAAGGACTATGACGTCCAGGGTCGGCGCGACGACCAGTTCGACCTGTCGGACGGCTTCCTGTCGATCGCCATCGCGGTGGCGGCGATCGCCGCGCTGGTCGAAAGCTTGGGGGTCCTGACCGTGTCCTGGATTGCCGCGGGTGCAGGGCTGCTGTTCTTGGTTGCGGGCTTCGCGGAGCTGCCGATCCACCCCGACGCGCTGGTCGCCTTCCTGACTTGATCACGCAAAAAAGAACGGGCGGCTCCTTGGGAGCCGCCCGCACAAGGTGTGACGACTTCATCCGTTCGTCAGAAGCGGAACTCGGCTCGGCCGCCATATTGCCGCGGCGCCCCCCAGGATACCGAATCGGCGTAGTCGGTCTGCAGCACGCTTTGCAGGTAATTATGGTTGGTTAGGTTCTTGCCCCAGAGAACGAGACGCAGGCCCTTCAGGAAGTTCGGCTCGAACGAGACTTCCGCATTCAGTAGCGCATAGGCTTTCTGCTTTATGCGGTTGTTCGGATCGAAGAAGAAGCCGGCGTCGTAATTGCCATTGAAGTTGAGACCGAACTTACCCGACGAGAACTCATGCTCGTAATTGATTCCCCAATTCGCTGTGAACTTCGGCGCGTGGACCAGTCGATTGCCCTTGGCGTTCACCGTCGTGTGGAAATTGCCGCATGGCGCGACGCCCACACCGCCGACGCCGAACAGACCAGGGACGATTGCGCAGAAGCCGGGGCCGAACGCCACATCGAACGGAACATAGGCTTCCGCTGCCGGGAATTTGACGTATTTAGTTTTCAGATAGGACAGGCCGAGATTGAGGGTGAGCTCAGGCGTGGCCCTCCAGTTGCCTTCGAACTCAACGCCGTCGATCCTGCCCTTCGCAGCATTCTGCGAACCACCCTGACCAAGGACCGGGTTGTAGATGAAGACCTGGATGTTTTTATAGTCATAGTGGAAGGCCGCGAGACTGAAGTTGAGTGTCTCGGCGATACGCGCCTTGTAGCCGATTTCGAATGCGGTGATGGTTTCCGGCTTCAACGGGGCCTTCAGCGGCGCGACCTGGTGCGGTATCACCGGTGTCCCGGTGGCCGGGTTGCACACGAGCTGCTCGGCATGCCCAGTTGTCGGATCATAGCAGGCATGAATGCTGCCATTGTCGACGAGGCCGCTCTTGAAGCCCTGTGAATAGCTGAAGTAGAGCGTGTTGTTGTTATCCGGCTTCCAGCGAAGAACCGCGCGCGGGGTGAATTTCTTGAACGAGAAATAGCCGCGCGGATCCGGATAGCGAGTCTTGTCCGGCCATTCCGAGTTGTAAGCCTTCTGCCGCTCGTAGCTGTAGCGTCCCGCGGCCGTGATCGTCACCGTGTCGGTAATGTCGTAGCTTGCTTCGAGATAGGCTGCATAGCTCTGCTTCTTGGCCCGCGAATAGGTGCCGATCTTGCGAACCGGCGCCGGCGTTTGTGGATAAGGCGTGCCCGGCGCAAACAGATTGAACAGCTGACCTTCGTAGGACTCCGTCCGCGCCATGAAGAACAGGCCGGCGTTGATCGTCAGCCGGCCGAGCTTGTTCGACGCGAAGTTCAGCTCCTGGATGAAGGCGTGCGACTTGATCGGGAGCGGATCGCTCGTGCCGATGTTGATCGGGCTTGCGTCGATGTCGGTCAGGTCGAAGACCTTGTTCTGCTGATAGGCGCTGATGGTGTTCAACGTGCCGATATCGCCCAGCCCGATTTTGCCGAGCAGGCTGACGCCCGAGCCCTTGATGTTGGTGGTTGGTCTGAGGTTTTCGGTGAAGGTGTGCGGCTTAATGGCGCAGATCAATCCGGGGAAGTTGGCACAAATGCTGTTGCCCATCGAGTTCCCATGAAGCGGGACCTCCCCGGCAATGCCGCTGTCCTTGCGGTTGCTGTAATAGGCCGAGACCGTGAACGAGGTGCTCGGGCTGACCTGCCAGAGCAGCTTGCCGCGCACGATCACCGAGCGAAGCCCCTTGTCATGGCCGCCGCGTAGCAGGTCCTTGTTGAAGCCGCCGCGATCCTCCCATGCGGCCGAAAGCGCCGCGGCGAGATTGGACGAGAGCGGCCCGGTGACATATCCGCGCACGGCCTTGTCGTTGTAGTTGCCGTAGCTGGCGCTGAAGAAACCCTTGGTCTTGAAGGCGGGCGTGATCGTGTCGATGATGATCGCGCCGCCGGCTGCGTTCTGACCATAGAGCGTGCCCTGCGGACCCTTGAGGATCTGCACCGATTGGACATCGGGAAGATCGGCCAGCACACCCGAGGCCGACGGCTGATAAACGCCGTCGAGGTAGATCGCGACATTGGGGCTGTCGCCCAGACTGGACAGGCCCGTGACGATGCCGCGGATCGACGGTCGCACGAAACTGCCGTAGACGGGAAACTCGACGCCCACCGAGACGCGGGCAAGGTCGAGTGTGCTGACCACACCTGCCTTGCTCAAGGTCTCTGCGTTGACCGCGGTGATCGAGATCGGCACGTCGCGCAGCCGTTCGCTGCGGCGCTGGGCGGTGACGATGATGTCGCCGGCCTGGTTCGTGCCACCGGCCTCTACCGCTGCATTTGTTGGTCGCGCAGCGGGCGGCGCTGAAGGCGCCGGATCGTTTTGGGCCAGCGCAGGCGTTGCCCCGAGAACGAGCAAACACGTTCCTACCGCTAGAATTCGTGTGTGACGACCGACGGTACGCATGGCGTTCCTCCCCTGTCGCGCGGCCGTGGCCGCAAATAACCGGATCGAGATGCGTGGTCTGATCAATCAAGCTACAACGAGCACACTCCGTGAACCGCTGGACCTCATGTATTTGGTCGCTACCCGACTAAATCTTGCAACAAACTCTGTCTTCGGTGGCAGGGGCGGGCCCTCGAGCCCGCCCTCTTGAACCTCGTCAGAAGCGGAACTCGACGCGGCCGCCATATTGCCGCGGCGGCGCCCAGGAGACCGCATCCGCGAAGTTGGTCTCCAGCACGCTCTGCAGATAATTATGGTTGGTCAGGTTTCGGCCCCAGAGCACGAGACGCAGCCCCTTCATGAAGTTCGGCTCGAAGGAGAGCTCCGCATTCAACAGCGCATAGGGCTTCTGCTTAATCCGGTTGTTCGGATCGAAGAAATATCCGGCGTCGTAATTGCCGTTGAGATTGAGTCCGAACTTACCGGACGAGAATTCATGCAGGTAATCGATCGACCAATTCATCGTGAACTTCGGCGCGTGAACCAGGCGCTTGCCCTTGGCGTTGGCGGAGGTCTGCTGGTTGCCGCAGAGCGCGCCGGGAGTCACTGGCAGTAAGATGCCGTTCCCCGCCGCGATAAAGGGACAAAATGCCGGGGCCCAAGGGACGTACGCCTGGGCATCAGGAAACTTCTGATATTTGGTCTTGAGGTAGGACAGGCCGAGATTGAACGTCAGATCGTTGGTCGCGCGATAGCTACCCTCGAACTCGATGCCGTCGATCTTGCCGCGCGCGGCGTTCTGCGTGCCGCCGACGCCGGCCAACGGATCGTAGATGAACACCTGGATGTTCTTGTACTGATAGTGGAAGGCCGCGAGGCTGAAGCTCAGCTTGTCGAACTTGGCCTTATAGCCGAGCTCGAAGGCTTCGACGGTCTCCGGCTTGACCGGCTTGACCAAACAGGACTCGTCCAACGGGCCGCCCGGGCAGGTACCAACGTGGCTGTTGTCGACGAGGCCGCTCTTGAAGCCCTGGGAATAGCTGAAATAGACCGTGTTGTTGTTGTCGGGCTTCCAGCGAATCACCGCGCGTGGCGTGAATTTCTTGAACGAGAAATAGCCACGCGGATCGGGATAGCGTGAGGCGTCCGGATAGTTTGAATTATACGCCTTCTGCTTTTCGTAACTGTAGCGCCCTGCAGCCGTGATCGTCACCGTGTCGGTGATGTCGTAGTTGGCTTCGAGATAAGCGGCGTAGCTCTGTTTACGGTTCATCGAATACGTGCCGATCAGGGCGACCGGTGCTGGACGAGCGGGCCAGACCGTGCCGCCGACGCGATATTGGAATAATTGCCCCTCATAGGATTCAGTGCGCTTCATGAAAAACAGGCCGGCATTGAAGGTGAAGCGGCCGAGCTTGTTCGACGCGAAGTTCAGCTCCTGGATGAACGCGTGCGAATTGATCGGCAGCGGATTGGCTTCGCCGATGTTGATCGGGCTTTCATCCACGTCGGTCTGGTCGAAGACATGGTTTTTCTGATAGGCGGTGACCGTTCCCAATGTGCCGAAGTCGCCTAGGCCGATCTTACCGAGCAAGCTGACGCCCCAGCCTTTAATGTTGGTCGTCGGCTCGATATTCTCGGAGAAGGTGTGCGGCTTCGAGGCGAACTTCACGTTGGGATAGTTGCCGGCCAAAGCATTGCCGAGCGAATTGCCGTTGAGCGGGGCGCCCGTGTAGATGCCGCTGTCCTTGCGATTGGTGTAATAGGCGGCGACTGTGAAGGACGTGCTCGGGCTCGGCTGCCACAGGATCTTGCCGCGAATTTGCTTGGAGCGGAGACCCTCGTCATGGCCGCCGCGCAGCAGGTCCTTGTTGAAGCCACCGCGATCTTCCCATGAGGCGGCCACCACCGCGGCGATGGTCGACGTGATTGGTCCGGTAATGTAGCCGCGCACGGCCTTGTCGTTATAATTGCCGTAGCTGGCGCTGACGATGCCCTTGGTCGTGAAGCTCGGCGTGATCGTGTCGATGATGATCGCGCCGCCGGCGGCATTCTGGCCGTAGAGCGTGCCTTGAGGACCTTTCAGGATCTGGACCGACTGCACGTCGGGGAGATCGGCGAGCTGCCCGGATTCGGACGGCTGATAGACGCCGTCGATGTACAGCGCGACGTTGCTGCTGTCGCCGAGACTGGACAGGCCCGAGGAGACGCCGCGGATCGAGGGGCGCACGAAGCCGCCGTACAGTGGCAGCTCAACGCCGACCGATACCCGCTGCAGGTCGAGGATACTGGTGACGCCGGCCTTCGCCAAAGTGTCGGCGTTGACCGCGGTAATCGAGATCGGCACGTCGCGCAGGCGCTCGTTGCGGCGCTGGGCGGTGACGATGATGTCGCCTGCCTGGTTCGCACCGCCGGCTTCCACTGCGGCGGCGGGTGCCGGCGCTGGAGCTGGAGGCGCCGGATCATTCTGGGCAAGGGCGGGAGCCTGTACGAATACAAGCAACGACACGCCGGCCGCGAGAACTCGCGCGTGGCGGCTGGACTTAAGCATAAACATCCTCCCTGTGTGTGGCGTTAACCACAAATAACCACGTCGTGACGCGTGGCCTGATCTTGCGAGCTAACAGATAAATGACCGCCTAACCATCGCCCTCCATGTATTTCGCGAGAGTCCGATGAAAATTTGCAACAGCCTGTTCCTTGAGAGGATTGGGTCGGATGCCTGGAAAGCCCTTTTGTTTCACCCCGCGCTGGACCTGTTCCATGTTGTTGAAGTCCTGCATTAGAACCCGGCCCCAGAATTTCTCATTGGTCAGATCGTCGCAGCGCTCGTTTACCGGCTGCGGCGGCTCGACGCCTTCGGGCGCGCGGTCGAGCGTGTAGACCTCGAAGATGCAGCTGTCGGGATCATAGCCGTTGGGCCGGGCGCGGTAGCCGAGCAGGAAGGTCGGCGCCATCAGGATCACCATGTTCGGGAAGACGTGCCAGTCGTATCCCGCGGCGAGCGCCTGCTCGGTGCTGACCTCGGGCCATTTGACGCCCTTGGCCGCGTCCATCTCGCGCGCCCATTGCTGTGCCTTGGCATAGGCTTCGAACGCGGTCGTCTCGGGCGGCAGCTCGGCGGGCACGCGCTGCAGCGCATGCACCATGCTGTGGCTGAGGAAGGCATCGAGCGTTTCGAGCATCATCCATGAGCTGTCGGCCATGCCCTGGAGGTAATCCTTGCGCGGCTCGGGAAAGATATGATGCGAGCCTTCGCCGGGGCCGCGCATCCCTTCCAGGATCATGCCGTGATGGCCGTGCTTGCCCTGCGCCTGGCTCCAGGTGTCGACGTCGGAATATTGCAGCAGCTGCGGATGGGTGCCGAAGGTATGGTAGCTTTCGTTGAACGCTTCCAGCGCGACCTTCCAGTTGCACGGCATGATCAGCCATTTGCGCCAGCGAAAGCGCATGCGCTCGATCTCGAATGGATCGAGCAGCGACGCCGCCGGCTCGAGATAATCGCGCAACGGCTCGCAATCCGGATCCATGTTGACGAAGACGTAGCCGCCCCAGCAATCGACCTTGATCTCGCTGAGCTGGAGGTTCTCCGGCGTCAGCGCACCGCCCCAGTCCTCGCCAAGGAAGGCGCGCTGCGAGCTTCCGTCGAGATTCCATTGCCAGCCGTGGAAGCGGCAGTGGAAGGTCTTGGTCTGTCCGCAGCCTTCGGTCAGCCGGCGGCCACGATGCATGCAGACATTATAGAAGGCCTGGAGCTTGTCGGGCGCGGAGCGGACGACGATGATCGACTGGTCGAGGATGTCGTAGGTGATGTAATCGCCGACCTTCTGCAGCTCCTCGACGCGGCCGGCCATCTGCCAGACCTTCGCCCAGAGAGCGTCGGCTTCGCGCCGGGCATAATCAGCGGAGATGTAGGGCTCGACCGAGAACAGCTCGGACTTGTGAGCCTGCGCCGGCGCCTGCGCCTTCATCACGTTCACGTCGTGGTCCCTCTCAGTCGTCGGCTCGGTGGCTGCCCAAGTCTCGCTCACCGCGGAGAGGGGCGACTTCGATGACGCTGTCGACGCCGGCGCTGTCCCGCGATGCTGCTGGCAAGGTACCGGAGGGATCGGTCCGGAACATGGAAATCGCTACTATTTTCCGGACAAAATAGGAGGATTACGACAGAATAACCGCCCAGTTGTGGCGGTCAGTTCAGCCCTGCGCTTGGAACCGCGCCTGGGGATTGCTGCCCAGATCCGCGAGCGGACGATGCTCGTTCCAGTCCATCGTCACCACCCGCTTCAGGATACGCCATTCGCCGCCGCGCTCCTCGAAGCGGTCGATGTAGCGGCCGCCGACGACCGTCACCATCGCCGGGGCGCCATCTGCGCCTGGCAGATGTTCGTGATAGGCATAGAAGTAGCACTGCACGTCGGCCTGATGCGCCTCCGGAAAGTCGATGGTCACGTT
>Ga0068855_100000471_pt1 | contig 49481 bp, 36 predicted proteins | sample KBSCornC52_FD_66592 | JGI IMG/M metagenome (GOLD analysis project Ga0068855, IMG submission 66592) | Corn rhizosphere microbial communities from Kellogg Biological Station, Michigan, USA - KBS Corn C5-2 | ecosystem: Host-associated > Plants > Roots > Rhizosphere > Soil ... | reverse complement strand
CAATGCCTGGTACCGGGTGCGGCTTGTGGCGCGCAGCCTGCCGGCGCCTTCTTTCGATATCTATCTGAGCGCTGCGAATTCCGATACGCTGCCCGCCACACCGCAGGGGGCGGGCTTGCCGTTGCGTAATCCGTTGGCGGTGGATTTTGCGACGTTCGGTGTGGACGGCTTCGGCGAGACGGCGCCCTGGCAGCTCGACAGCGTGGAAATAACGCAAGGCCTCGAGCCGGCTACGCTGGCGGCACTCACTCCCGCCAATAACACGACCGCGTACATTCCCACGCCTTCGTTCACGTGGACGAACTCGCCGACGGCGGAAAGCTACGATACCCAGATCGCGACCGACGCCGCGTTCACCAACGTGATCTACACCGACAATGTGCCGATGAATCGATATGTAGCCAATCAGCCGCTGCCCGGCGGTGATGTCTATTGGCGCGTCCGCGGGCGCGATAGCAGTGGCCTTGTGGGAACCTACAGTCCGGCGTTCAAGTTCACGATCGCAGCTCCGACAAACACCTACAATCTTGCCGCGACCGCGACGGTGTCGGACATTCAGACCACCATCGCCAACGCGGTCACGCCTGCGGTGGTCAATTTCGCCGCGAACGCCAGTTACACGCTCGCGCCGACGACCGTGCTCTTTACCGCTACGAATAAGTCCGACCTCATCATCAATGGCAATGGCGCGAACATCACGTTCACGAATCCCATGTGCGGGCTGGCCCAAATTAACAATTGCCAGCGGGTGCTCATCCGCGATCTCACGGTCGACTACAATCCCGTGCCTTTCAGCGTGGGCACGATCGTGTCGACGACGGCGGGCGGCAGCTTCACCATGACGCTCGATAGCGGAATGCCGCCTTTCAACGCGCCGCATATGCTGGCCAATTGGACGTGGGGCGTGCTGCTCGATCCCACGAATCCCGGCAAAATCCAAGCCGGCACTCCCATCGTCATCAGCACCGTCTCCCAATCCGTCGTGCAGAATGGCAATCAATACACGCTGCAACTCGGCGATCCGAGCGTGATCAGTTACTTCATTCCGGGCAGGAAGTACATTCAGTTTGCGCGCAACAACGGCGGCACTACTCTCGTGACGGCGAACGGCGGCGCGGACGTGACCTGCTACAATCTGGTCAACTACGCGATTTCCGGCGCGCACTACATGTGCCTCGATGGCAGCGATTTCAAAGTGCTCCACTGCCACTCGCTCATCAAAAACGGACGCTGGTTTGGCGGCAATGCCGACGGAGTGCACGCGCGCTTCAACACGATCGGTCCGTGGGTCGAGCAGTCGGAGTTCAACGGGATCGGGGACGATTCGGTCGCGCTTTATTCGAAGGGCGTTTTCATTCAGCAGAAGCTGTCAGATACGTCGGTCCGGCTCGATACCGGCTTCTTCAATTTCTCGGTGGGCGATACCTTTACCATCTTCAATCCGCGCGACGGCGTGCCCGTGGCCGAGAATCTGACGGTGACCAGCAAGACGCCTTTCGGAAGTCCGGTGACCGCGTACGACATCGGCTTCACTCCGGCGGTGACCGGCGCGATTCAGACTTCCGACCCCAACCCAGTGAACAACGACCAGGTTTTCACCCGTACGAAGCTGGCGCAAGGATTCATGCTGCGGGGCAACACCTTCCACAATATCCGCCGCTACGGCAGCATCATCCGCGCTTCGGATGGCGTGGTGGAGAACAATCACTACGATGGCATTTCCGACGTGCCGATTATCTTTCGCAACGAACCCGACCTCTGGCGCAACGGTCTGCAGAGCACCGATATCATCGTGAGCGGAAATACGATCACCAACTCCGGCTTTTCCACCGGTGCGGTATCGATGGGGCAGATCCAGATGAGCATCTACAAGCTCGGCTCGCTCTACGGAGCGTGGCGCGGGCACCAGCGGATCACGATCTCGGACAACGTAGTGAGCAACTGGCAGGAGTACGGCATCAGCGTGCTCAATGGGGCGGGGATCAGCCTGCTGAACAATGTGATCACGGCCGATCCCGGCGCGACCTTCAACAATTCGCGTCCCCACTACGGCATCTATATGGACAACTCTCAGGATTCCGAGATTCTCAATAACTCGTTTACCGATCCGCGGACCTTGACGCTGGATGTCTTCGTGACGACCAACACCAGTAACATTACCGTTCAGCCCTGATGGCCGCCTAATCGTAGGCGGCGTGATGGTTGCCTGCGGGCTTGTCGCTGTCCGAGGTATTGGCACCGCGGTTTACGACGTCCATGGCCTCGTCGATGGTGTGCAGGGCTTTATCGGTTTCGCCCGCTTTTAGGTATCTCCCGGGTTGATCGGCGCACCAAGGGAGCTTATCGACCCATTCCTGACCGCTTGGGAGACGCGCGTCCCGGCACTCACGTGTCTGTTTGTCGTGCGCTGGTTTCAGCCCTCAGGGCTGTGGGACCGTAGCCGGGGGAGCGAGCTCGCGAGCACTACCTCAGGAAATCATCCAAAAGACGAATGTACCCCGAAGATGATGCTGGAATTTCCGCTGACGGGAGATTTCACCATCTCTCCAAGCGGGAACTATTTCGCGCCGCTTGCGTCAGGTGCCTGCTGCTCGACCGCCGGTTTCGCGGCTGTATGGAGCGGCGGAATGCCGAGGTCCCACTTCCAGCCGTGAGTTCCGACATATCCGACGTACAGCACCCCAAGGAGACACAGCCCCAATAGCAACCCACGCAGAAGCGCTCCGACCAGGGAGACGGAGTGCTGGACCAGCTTTGCCGTCGGCGATTTGCTGGCCCTCGCCGCGACCGCTCCCGGGCTGTGTCCATAGTGAAACTTGCCGCGCCACGCTTTGTGAACAAGCTGCGGAAACTTCTCGGCGACCGCCGGGAAGAAATACCGCTCCGTGGCGTCCGCTTCATTGGCCGCCCAGCGGGGAAATTTGACGTCGAGGAAGGCCACCAGCACCTGGCAGTGTGCCTTGGTCACCCCGGTAAAGTAATCCGAGCCCGCCGTGTGACAGAGATCGTGAAAGAACTGCGCCCGGTCTTCTTTCCGCGCCTTGAGCTCCGCGGCGAAAAGATCGGGATGCAACTGCAGCTTCTCGATCTCCCACAGGGCCAGCTTTTTGGCATTCTTGGGATCCTCCTTCGCCTTGGTGATCAGCGCCCCCGCTTCCTCTTTTTGCAGACCTGCCGGGATGGAAATAGCAAAATAACTGAGGAAAGCGATCTGCTCCGTGGTCGCTGGTTCCGGCGGTGGCGGTGGTGGTGGCGGAGCCGGGGATTCCAGGGCCGCCTCCAGCACTTTGCTCAGCGGCTCCCACTCTGAAGCCCCCGTTCGACAGGCTAGGTCGCCCTCTTCGAAATCCCCCTGCTGGAGGAGGGTGCGCACCGCCTCTTCACTGAAGGGGCCCATCTTTTCACCGTCGCGCAGGATATAGATATTCACAGGGGGGTTCTACTTCTTAATCACAAAGGTCGTTGGATACTTAAATGGTTTCCAGACAGAGACGCCGGAAGAAGATTAAGATTAGATGAGGACAAAATTAAGTGAATGGCGCGAACCTTTCTCATCGATTCCGTTGGGAATTCTTTAAAACGCCACAAATATTTCTAAGTCCCCCGCGTACCGGGGGTCTTCACTTGCAAGCGCACGCAGGCTGCGGCCTGTTAATAGCTGGAATGGACCGAGCTTCATCCAGACATTAGCAGGAATGATTTCAGCCGCTGACGACCCCGGTCGTTGGTCGCGAAGCGTCCCCCGCCAAAAATACCCAAAGCAGAACATCATGAGCGAAATCAAACCTGTGACCTGGTTCGACGATCCGTCGCACTTCCGCAAAACCTCCCGCCGCGAATTCCTATTCGCCGGTCTCGTTGGCAGCCTCGGCCTTACGCTGGGCGATTACTTCAAACTTCGTGCGGAAGAGGCGGCGACCGTGGGTGGTCTCGTTCCGCAGGCCGAATCGCTGATTCACATCTTCCTCCCCGGTGGCTGCGCCCACCAGGAAACCTGGGATCCGCATCCCTACGCCCCCATCGAATATCGCGGCCCGCTGGGCACGGTCGATACCAAGATCCCGGGCGTGAAATTCTCGCAGTACCTGCAGGAAACGGCCAAGATCGCTGACAAGATCACGGTCGTGCGGTCCATGACGCACGGTGACGCGGCTCACGAGCGCGGCACCCACAACATGTTCACCGGCTACAAGCCCTCGCCGGCGCTCCTCTTCCCGTCCATGGGATCGGTCGTCTCGCACGAGCTCGGGTCGCGGAACAACCTGCCGCCCTACGTCTGCGTGCCGAACATGCCGAACGAATACGCCGGCACCGGCTACCTCTCCACGAGCTACGGCCCGTTCAGCCTCGGTGGCGATCCGGCCAGCCGCGGCTTCAAAGTGCGCGACCTGAACATGCACGACGGCATTACCCGGGAGCGTTTCGATCAGCGCCGGGATATCCTCTCCACGGTGGATGAGCATTTCCGCACGCTGGAAAAGAGCGACTCGCTCACCGCGATGGATAGCTTCTACCAGTCTGCCTACTCGCTGGTCTCGTCGGCTTCGGCCCGCGAAGCCTTCAATCTCGCGGCCGAGCCGCAGAAGATTCGCGACGAGTACGGCCAGCATGACGCCGGCCAGCGCATGCTCATGGCCCGCCGCCTCGTCGAGGCCGGTGTGCGTTTCGTGTCGCTGACCTACGGTGGCTGGGACATGCACCAAAACGTCGCCCGGAACATGGAGCGCCAGCTCCCGCATTTCGACCAGGCGTTCGCCGCCCTCATCACCGATCTCGATCGCCGCGGCATGCTCGACAAGACCCTCGTCATGGTCTCGTCCGAGTTCGGCCGCACGCCGAAGATCAACAAGGATGCCGGCCGCGATCACTGGCCGCGCGTCTTCTCCGTGGCCTTCGCCGGCGGTGGCTTCAAGCGTGGCTACATCCATGGCGCCTCCGATCCCACGGGTTCGGAACCGGACAGCGATCCGCTCACGGTGGAAAACATGGCCGCCACGGTCTTCACGCAGCTCGGTATCAAGCCGGACAAGAAGCTCATGTCGCCCGGTGGTCGTCCGCAGGCCATTGTCCGCGACGGCACGGTGGTGCCGGAGCTTTTGGCGTAAGGGTCTCCGTGGTTTGACCCTCTAAACTCTGAACAGCGCGAAACGCGGCGGCCGGGCCACAAGCTAGCCGCCGCGTTTTCCGCGCCCAGCCCAAGTTTTACCTTCGTGAATATGCCGTTCCCCGTCCGTTCCAGTTCAAAAAACCACCGCATTCTCTTTGGTGCGGCGGTCATGGCTTCCTGCTTCCTGGCGGCCAGCGCCTTTGCCGGTACACCCCGCGTTTCCTTCATCTATCCCGCCGGTATCCAGCGGGGCAGCGAGATTGAGGTCACCTGTTCTGGCCAGAATCTCTCCGATGCCCGGACGTTCGTCTTCGATGAACCCGGTTTTGAGTCGCAAATCGAGAAGCTCGAGACCAACGCCAAATTCACCGCGAAGATCAAAGCTGGCCCGAACGTCCGCCTCGGCGAGCACACTCTCCGCATCGTCACCGCGGATGGCATCGCGGACGTGCGCACCTTTTATGTCACGCCGTTCCCGATGGTCGAGGAAGCGGTCAGCAAGGAGAAGCCGGTGCCGCCGCAGCACATCGCGCTGAACACGACGGTTTATGGCCGCACCCCGGACGACAAACGTTCCCAGTACGAAGTCGACCTCAAGAAAGGCCAGCGGCTTTCCGTGGAGGTCATCGGCCTCCGCCTGCACACGCAGACGCCGTACGATCCTTTCCTTTCCATCACCAAAGCGGACGGCACGCCGGTCATCGAAGTCGACGACACCGGTTTCAGCCGCCAGGACCCGGTGGCGAGCATCCTCGCGCCCGAGGACGGCAAATACATCATCACCGTTCGTGACACGACCAACGCCGGCCCCGGCCAGTGCCATTACATCATGAACATCGGCACCTTCGCGCGTCCGATGGCGGTCTACCCCGCCGGCGGTCCCGCGGGGGAAACCGTGAAGGTGAAAATGATCGGCGACGCTTCCGGTCCCTTCGAGCAGACCGTCAAGCTGCCCGAGAAGGCGACCGAAGAATTCGACCTCTACACCAACCAGGGCGAACCCACGCCACAGCCGAATGTCATGCACGTTTCGTACTTCCCGAACGTGCTCGAGGCGGAGCCGAACAACGACATCGAACACGCGACCGTGGTGAACCAGCAATTCCCCTGCGCGATCAACGGCATCATCGAGCAAAAGGACGACATCGATTTCTTCAAGTTCACAGCGAAGAAAGATCAGCAGCTCGACTTCACGGTCTATGCGCGCCGGATCAATTCGCCGCTCGATTCCGTCATCGAGATTCACAACAGCAAAGGCTCCCGGCTCGCCTTGAATGACGACTCCGGTGGGCCCGACAGCTACCTGCGCTGGAAGGTTCCCGCGGATGGCGACTATTACCTTTCCGTCAAGGACCAGCTCGGCCGCGGCGGCCCCGATTTCGTCTACCGCCTGGAAGTCACCGCCATCGAGCCGAAGCTCACCGCGTGGCTGCCGGAAATGACGATCAACCAAAACCAGGATCGCCGCGCCATCCCGGTGCCGAAGGGCAATCGCTACGCCTCGCTGGTGCGCATCAAGCGCATCGACGCGAGTGGCGAAGTCGTGCTCGATCCGGTGAATCTGCCGGCGGGCATCACCGCCAGCGCGCCGCATGTGAACAAAAGTGTGGACACCGTCCCGATGGTCTTTGAAGCCGCGCCGGACGCCGCCATCTCGGCCCATGATTTCGACATGCAGGCCAAGCTTGTCGACCCGCCGAAGGACGTGAAAGTCACCAGCGAGGTGGACCACATGGTGGACATCATGGAATACAACAACCAGCGGCCGTTCTATGTGCGCCACCTGCACTCGCTGCCCGCCGCGGTGACGGATGAAATTCCGGTGAAGATCAGCCTCGAGCAGCCGAAAGTGCCATTGCTCCAGAGCGGGTCCATGAATTTGAAGGTCAAAGCCGAGCGGAAAGGCGATTTCAAGGGACCGATCACCATCACCCTGCTCTACGCGCCGCCGGGCATTGGCAGCGCCGGCTTGCAGCAGATCAAGGAAGGCGAAAACGAGGGCACCGTGGCGATCAGCGCCAATCCCAACGCCGCCCTGCAGAAGTGGCAGATTTGCGTTGTGGCCAATGCTGACTTCGGCAAGGGCCCGGTCTGGTTCAGCACCCAGCTCATCGACCTGGAAGTCGCCGCCCCGTTCGTCAGCGGTAAGCTGGCCCGCACCTATGTCGACCAGGGCGACACCACCACCATGACGGTGGATCTCGACCAGAAACAGGCCTTCGATGGCAAGGCCAAGCTCCAGCTTCTCGGCCTCCCGCCGAACTGCACCGCGGAAGACGTGGAAATCACCAAGGACGACAAGCAGGCCAAGTTCACCGTCAAGGCCGACAAGACCACGCCGGCCGGTCAACACAAACAAGTCTTCTGCTCCTTCACCCTGCAGAAAGATGGCGAGCCCATGACGTCGACCTTTGCTCAAGGCGGCATCCTGCGCGTCGACAAGGCCAGCGTCGCGAAGAACGACGCCGCGGCCACCCCCAACGAAACAGCCAAGAAGTAATCCAGAGTACCATTTTCCTATGCGCTCCTCGAAAATCACCACGCTGCTCCTTTCGACCTGCCTGTTTGCCACGGGCGGGTTGTTGCACGTCGCCGCTGAGTCCGGCGCCGCTACTGTCGAGGTCTTCCCGTCCGACGTGAACCTGAAGTTCCTGCGCGACAAGCAATCGCTCGTCGTCCGCACCACCGAGCCAAATGGCGTGAATCGCAACGTCACCGCCGAGGCGAAGTTCACCCTGGCCGACCCGAGCAAGGCACATGTCGAGAAGGGCGTTGTGTATCCTACGGCCGATGGCCAGACGACCCTCAAGGTGGAGTATCAGGGCCACGAGATCGATGTGCCCGTCAAAGTCGAGGAAGCGAAGACCGATCAGCCGGTCAGCTTCCGCCTCGATGTCATGCCGGTCTTCATGAAGGCCGAGTGCAATCACTGCCACGGCGCCGCGCGCGGGCAGGACGGCTTCCGTCTCTCGCTCTGGGGCTTCGACCCCGAGGGCGACCACTATCGTGTCACCCACGAGCTTTCCGGCCGCCGCATCAATCTCGCCCTCCCCGAGGAATCGATGCTCGTGACCAAGGCCACGGGCGGCGCGCCGCACACCGGCGGCAAGCTGTTCGAGAAGGACAGCGAGATGGCCAAGACCTTCATCCGCTGGCTTTCCGCCGGCGCGCCGAATGATCCGGCGGACATCGCCAAGCCGGTCAGCCTCGAGCTCCTGCCGAAGAAGCTCGTCCTCGAAAGCCCCGGCCAGAATTTCCAGATTACCGCGCGCGTGCATTATTCCGATGGCACGGACCGCGACGTGACCAGCCTGGCGCTCTTCCTGACGAGCAACGAAGGCAGCGCCAAGATCAGCAAGGACGGCGTCATCACCACCGGCCAGCGCGGTGAAGCGTTCGTCATGGCCCGTTACGCCACCTTCACCGTCGGCACGCAGGTCATCGTCATTCCGAAAGGACTGAAATACCAGTGGCCGCAAGTCGAGGAGCGCAATTTCGTCGACAAGCTGGTCGACGAGAAACTCCAGAACCTGCGCATCACGCCCAGCGAAATTTGCAACGACGAGACTTTTCTCCGCCGCGCCTATATCGACATCACGGGCACGCTGCCGACGAGCGAGGAAGTGACCAAGTTCACCTCCGACCAGGATTCGCAGAAGCGCGCGAAGAAGGTCGACGAGCTGCTCGCTCGCAGCGAATTCGTCGACCTCTGGACGCTCAAGTTCAGCGACCTCCTGCAGGTTCGCTCGGGCAACAACAACCAAGGCAGCCCGAAGGCCACGGAGCTCTATTACTCCTGGCTCCGCAACAAATTTGAAAAGAACGTGCCGCTGAACGAAATCGCCCGCCAGCTGATTAGTGCGAGCGGCTCGAACTTCGAGAATCCCGCGGCGAATTATTACCAGCTCGAGACCGATCCGCTGAAGCTCGCGGAAAACACCGCGCAGGCTTTCCTGGGCATTCGCATCCAGTGCTCGCAGTGCCACAATCATCCGTTTGATCGCTGGACCACGGAAGACTATCGCGGGTTCGTTGCCTTCTTCACGCAGATCGGCCGCAAGCCGGGTGAAGATCCGCGCGAGAAGGTCATCTTCAACAGCGGCGGCGGCGAATCGCGCAGCATCGTGGACAATCACGTCGTGCCGCCGAAATTCCTCGGTGGCGATGCGCCGGATTGCACCGGCAAGGATCGCCGCCAGGTCCTCGGCGATTGGGTAGCGTCGCCCGATAATCCCTACTTCCCGCAGCACGTCGCCAACCTCGTGTGGGCGCAGTATATGGGCCGCGGTATCGTCGAGCCGGTGGATGACGTCCGCATCTCCAATCCGGCCTCGAACCCCGAGTTGCTCGAAGCGCTGGCCAAGAAGCTCATCGATTGCAACTACGACCTGCGTAAAATCGTTCGCGAAATTTGCAATTCGCGCGCTTACCAGACGGCTTCGCGCCCGAACGAGACCAATGCGCTCGACGATCGCAACTTCGCCAAGGCCACCATCCGCCGGATGCGCGCCGAAGTCCTCCTCGACGCCATCACCCAGGTGACCGACACGCAGGACAAGGAAAAGTTCCGCGGCGTGCCGCTTGGCGGCCGGTCCGTGCAGATCGCCGATGGCAATACGACGAACTACTTCCTGACCACCTTCGGCCGCAAGGATCGCCAGACGGTGTGCAGCCGCGAGGAAGTCGGCCCGACGCTCAGCCAGGCGCTGCATCTCCTCAATGGCACCACCATTGAAGACAAGATCACGCAAGGCGGCGTGGTGAAAAAGCTCATGGACTCGAATCGCACCCCACGCGAGATCGCCTCTGAGCTCTATCTCCGCTGCTTCGGCCGTTTCCCGACCGAAAACGAACTCGTGAAACTCGAGAAATACTGGGGCGTTTCCGAAACCCAGCCCCAGGCTTACCACGACATCTTCTGGGCGTTGCTCAACGCCAAGGAGTTCATGTTCAACCATTGATTCGCCGTGAAGAAACTCGCTGTTCTTAGTGCCACGATTGCGGTCGCGCTCACCGCGCAGGGAGCGGACAAGGTCACCTACGATGAGCAGATCATGCCCATCCTCCGCAACTCCTGCCTCAACTGCCACAACCCCGACAAGAAGAAGGCCGGTCTCGACCTCTCGACTTATCAGGGCGCGTTGCAAGGCAGCGAAAACGGCAAGGTGCTCGAATCCGGCAATCCGGCCTCGAGCCTGCTCGTGAAGTGCATCAAGCAGACCGATGATCCGAAGATGCCGCCGAAAGGGGACAAGCTCTCGGACGCCGACATCGCGATCTTTGAAAAATGGATCGCCGGCCAGTTGCTCGAAAACGCCTCCGGCAAAGCGGTCGCGGTCTCGGCCAACAAGGTGACCGTCGCTGCCGTGTCGTTGACGCGTCCTGATGGCCCGCCGCCCATGCCGGGCGACCTGCCGCTCGAGCCGTATATCCGTACCTCGCACACCAACGCGATTGTCGCCATGGCGGTCAACCCGTGGGCGCCGGTCGTGGCCGTCGGTGGCCAGAAGCAGGTGCTGCTTTACAACACCGACACGCTCCAGCCGCTGGGCGTGCTGCCGTTCCCGGAAGGGTTTCTCGATGTCCTCCATTTCAGCCGCAACGGCCAGGTGCTCATGGCCGGCGGTGGCATGGGCGGCAAGTCGGGCAAAGTGGCGCTGTGGGACCTCAAGACCGGGGAGCGCATCGCCACCATCGGCAATGAATTCGACCAGGCGCTGGCCGCGGATCTCAGCCCCGACCAGCAATTCGTCGCCCTCGGCGGACCGCTCAAGCTGCTCAAGATTTACTCCACCAAGGACGGCAAGCTCGTCCAGTCGATCAAGAAACACACCGATTGGGTGACCGCGATCGCGTTCTCCGCGGATGGCAAATATCTGGCCAGCGCTGATCGCGCCGGCGGCATCCAAATTTGGGAGAGCGGCACGTGGAAGGAATTCAACACCCTGCCCGGCCACAAAGGCATGGTCACCGGCCTCGCCTTCATGCCCGGCGTCCTCGCCTCGTGTGGCGAAGATGGCAAGGTGACGTTGTGGGATGCCAAGGAAGGCAAGGAGATCAAGTCGTGGAACGCGCACCCCGGTGGGGTGGAATGGGTGGACTTCACTCCCGACGGCAAGCTCATCTCCTGCGGCCGAGACAAGATCGCCCGCGTGTGGGATCAGACCGGCAAGAAGCTCGGCGAGACCAAACCGGCGGATGACATCGCCTTGCGTGCCGGCCTGGAGAACGATCGCATGATCGTTGGCGATTGGACCGGCAAGATCCAGGTCGTGAAAATGGATGGCAACGTGGCTGGCACCCTCAGCGTCAACCCGCCATCGCTAGCCGAACGCGTCACCACCACGGCGAAGGATCTGGCCGATGCGCAAATCGCGCTGCCCAAGCTGCAGGACCAACTCACCACTGCCGAAGCGAAGCTGCAGACCGAGAAGACAAATGCGGACAATGCTTACAAGGCGGCGCTCGCTGCCGCGCAGAAGCATAAGGACGAGGCGCAGAAGATTGTCGAAGCGCACAAGTCCGCCGTGCCTTCCGCGGAGAAGCATCTCGCGGAATTGAAGACGCAGATCACCGCGTCGCAGAAGACCATAGCGGATGCGAAGACGGCGGCCGAAGCGGCCCAAAAGGCGCTCGCTGACAAGCAGGCCGCGATCAACACCCCCGGCGCGGAGATCGATACCGCCAGGCAGGAAGTCACCAACAAGACGACGGCGCAGGCGGAAGCGGAGAAGCAACTGGCCGCGCGCAAAGACGAAGTCACCAAGGCCGAAGCCGAATTGACGAAACTGCGTGCGTCCACCCCGGCGGCGATCGCCGCGGCGGAGAAAGTGTTGCAGCAGGCCAACACTCAACTGGCCGCCGCGCAGAAGCCGCCGGCGCCCGTCGCCGCCGTGACTGCTGCCGAGCAGGACGTCACGAAGATCAAAGCTTCGATCGAGGAAATCAAAGCGCAGATCATTGCGGACAAGGCCAATGCCGACCGTTGGAAGGTCGCGCAGGTGCTGCAGAGCGCGCACGACGCCCACGACGCGTTGCTCGCCAAGCAGGCGCAGTACGAGGGGCTCGTGCAAACCGCGAAGGATGCCCCGCAGGCGATCGAAAACGCCAAAAACGATCTCGCGAATGCGCAGAAAATCATCGCGGACGCTCCGGCCAAGGCGAAGGAGCGGGAAGCCGCTTTTGCCAAAGCTCGCGAGGCTGTCGAAGCCGCCAAGAAAGCGGTGGCTGCAGCGGAAGATGTGGCCAAGGAGAAGGACAAGAACGTCCAGACGGTCGCGGATAATGCGCCGACCATGGGCGACGTCACGAATCTTACCAAGAAAATGGAAGGTCTGAGTGCCGAAGCAGCGAAGCTGCGGGAAGAACGCAATTCGCACTCGCAGGGCAGCCCCGAGTACATCAACTTGCAAGCCAAGTATCAGGCGAAGAAAGCGGAGATCACGACCACACAAACGGCGTTGACGGCCGCGAGCGCGAAGAACCTGGAGGCCCCGGAAGTGAAAGCCGCGCAGGCGGAATCCGATAAGGCCCGCGCCGCTTTCGACGAGGCCAAGCGTGGCTTGAAGCCGGTCGTCAAGGCTGCGGCGGAAGCCGAGAAGGCGATCGCCCAAGGCAAGAAAAACGTCGAAGCCGCGACCCAACTCGTCGCGCGTTTGCAGAAGGACATGCCGCAGATCATCAAGGACGCGGAGACCCAGAAGGCGGAGGCTGAAAAAGCTGCGGCGATTGCGGCCAAGGAAGTGGAAGCCGCCAAGGCCGAAGCCGACAAACGCCGCGCCGACTATGAGACGATCAAGGGTGGAGGCGCCAAAGCCGCCGCCCTGGCGACTCCGGCGAAGAAATCTTAGGGCAGTGAGCCACTGCGGATAGGAGGGACAGGAAGAATAGGAGGTATGGGACTCCTAGCGGTCCTATTATTCCTATCCTTCCTGTTCCTCCTATTGGATGAGCCGCCGCTGCGATGGCGGTAGCTTCGTAAGTTATCCCTTCGTCGTCACCCGCCAGACTTCCGCGGAATTGCTGCCGTCGAAAACGGCGAAATCGTCCGTGCGATCGGTGCCAATCAAAGCAATCGGCGGATGGCCGTTTTTGTAAAACTTTTCCTCGCTGTGAATGCCCCGGCGGTCGATGTCCACGACGATGCCTTCGCATCCGCGGCCGTCGCTCGTCCCGGCGAGGAGCACGAGCGTGCCGTTGCCGAGGAAAACCGCCCGCGGCCGGGCCAGGTGCGAGGCGATCATCTCCACGTGATCCGACAGTGCATCGAGAAAGAAAACCGCGACGCCCTGTTCGCAGCGGGCGACGACCGCGCAAGACAGAAACGGCGCGGATGCTTCGAAGCCCAGAATGGACGACTCGAGTTCCCAGCGGCGCGTCATCTTCCCATTTTTAAACAGAAACAGGTGGGGTCCGCAGGCAATCCAGACATGGCCCCGCAGGGAAAACAGGATGACCTGGGCAGAACCTCGAAGGGGCTGGTGCATCACCAGCGAGACGTCGAAGGAACCGATGAGCCGCCCATCCTTCGCGCGCTCCTCCAACAACAAGTGTCCCTCGGAGATGCGCAGTAACCACCATTGTGTTCCGCTGATCCTCAGGGTGAACGCATCGTTGGGCACCCAACTCGGAACGCCGACGTGCAATTGTCCCGGATCCGAATCAGTTACGGGAATGGTTTGCACGTGACGATCCGTGCGCAGCGGAAGCGGCACCAGAAAGTCGGGCTGGCTTCGCGCCTCGTCAGCGGCCATGTCCAGGGAGCCCGGAGTTCCTTCCAAGCCGCGAGTCCACGAGGCGACCTCCTGAGATTGCCCCTGCCAATTGCTGCGAAGCGCGATCAGGCGATTTTGCTTCGTCGCGAGGGCCACAAATCGCGACCCGACCCGTCGCACGGCGAGCCATTGCAGGCCTCTGGCCAGCGGAATGGAACCAAGGAGATTCGGCTTGGCGAGGCGGCCGGAACCCGGCTTGCGCGGCGGAGGCGGTGGAACAGTCGCGCTCTTTTGCAGCGCGGCGGTGCGGTCGGCGAGGAAACGGCTCGCATCCCGGGCGAGCAGGCGGTCCTCCGGCGCGAGCTGGGCGATGATCTGCACTCCCCTCCGGGCATCCTCCAAATCCCCGCAGGCGAGTCCTTCGCTGACTTTGATGCGCGCGAGGTCGATGGCCGCGCGCTGAACGAGGGTGTCGGGATAAGTCCTTCTCACTGCGTCGAGCACTTCGCCGAGCGGGATGGCCTTCCCCGGCGGTGTGGCCTCCTTTCGCAATTCCCCGAGCCGGTGTCTGGCCGCGTCGTGCCGGGCCAACCGGCCCAGCAGGCCAAATTCGGCTTCCAGACATCGCGCGGCTTGGGAGGTGGCGGGCCAGCTGCGGTGGAGGAGAGTCAGTGCCTCTTCGGAATTGCGCAACTGCACTTCGAGCAATTCCGCGGCTCCCAAAAAGTCGAAGGCGGCCATTTTTGCTTCGACCGCTCGGCGATAGGCGTGTTCCGCCTCCTCCTCGTTTTCGAGCCGGCGATGCAGATCGCCGAGCTCGACCCATTTGCCTTCCTTCTCGTAGATCCCCACGGCTTCCGCAAAAAGTCCGCCCGCAACGAAGCATTCGGCCGCGGCCAGGGGCTGGCGCAGATGATCGCGATAGAGGACCGCCGCTTCGGCAAACAGACGCCCTTCTTTCAGCACTGCGGCCGCGGCGGAAAGGTCGCCCAACAACTCCGCATGGATGTAAGCTGCGCGTTTGAATCTCCCGAGTTGCTGCTCGTGGAGGGCGAGCTCGCGATAGCGCTTGGTCAGTTTTTGACGCAATTCCCACGGCACATTCCACGGGTCGGCCGCCTGTCCCCCACCGATGTGGCCGAGGTTGAAATCGACGGATCGCATGCCGAGCCTGCCACCGGGCGGGGTGCGTCCGCGTCCTGGTTCTCCGCCCAGCGGCAGCGCATGCCGCAAACCGCGCTCCGGGTCTTTCTCCAGCATTTGCATGAGCCGGAGCAACTCGCGATGGCGCAAATCCTCGAGCTCCTGGGATATACCAGTCAGCTTCGCGCTGGCCCAGTCGAGAATGTGGTCGACCCAATTGCGCTTCGTTCCACCGGACGGCAGCATCGAGAAGAACTTTTGTGCTGCACCGGCGCCCAGGCCCAGCACGGTGCGGCCAATCTTTCCACCCAGCCCGATGGAGGGCTCTTTCGGCCGGGGCGGCAGATTTACCATGGGCTCTGAGCCAATGTCTTTTCGCGCTTCGCCGAAAATATCGACCATCTGGGGCAACGCTTTCAGCATGACCCCTTTCAAACGCTCAGGGAGTTCCATCCCGGCGTGCGCGGCGTTCCAATCCGTAGCCGCCACCGTCGGCGGCGCCAGCAACTCCCAGACGCCACAGGCATCCGCTGATTCCAATTCCACCAACCCGATGGACGGATGAAATAGCGCCACTGCGGCGCGGCAGAGCGTGGCGATCTCCGTTGCGGCCACCGGAGGAAATAGCTCGGCCTCCACGGGTAAAAGCAGTTTTCCGGAGATCATGCCGAGGGCCATCGCCCGTGCGTCCTTCGGCTGAACGGCGTTTTTGGGCGGAACGACCAGCAGCCCGCCGGGTTGATCATCGCCGGATCCGCGAGGCACGATGTAACAGCGCAGGTCTTCCAGCGGCACTCGCCAGCGACTGAGCTCCGCTAGCCAATCCGCCGGCTCGCTGCCGGAGAGGAGCCACGCGGACGTTTCCCGCTGTGCGCAGTCGCGGCGTCGGAGTTCAAGGACGCGCCGGGTCATGTTGCGGGGGTGGCGAAGGCCTTGATAATTCCCCAGATTTCTCCCGCAGGAGCGGAGAAATTGTCGCCGATGAAGAAGGGATCGCCCCAGCTCAGATTGGCGCCGGTCCACCCGGCGAGCCGTTCGTTACCCAGGCAAAGAGTCAGCTCGGGGAGCTTCGGATGGGCACAGCGAAGGTGCAGCAACCCACGGCTATCCATCCAGGCGCGGCGACCATCTTTCCACTGCGCCATCTTCACCGAATAGCCCAGCCGCGGGGAGATCTGGACCGGGACGAAATCCCGCACGTCTTTTGGCGGGTCGGCGGGAACCCAATGGAGAACGATCGCCGGTTCTGTTGAATCGTCCCCCTGGACAAGACCGAGCCAGCACCACCTGTCCGCCGAGAGCCCCAGGCAGACTTTTCCCTGGCCGGTAAAACCCAGACGCAGCACATGACGGCGCATGGCGCAGGTCGGTGGGGATGATGGCGAAATCCCATGCTTATCGGAAATCGGGTAAGCCACTGGCCATTGTTCACCGCTGGAAAGATCGACGAGCATTCTTTTCCCGTCCGCTTTGATTACGAGCAATCGACGGCCATCGTCGGCGACGCGCAGGACGCTCCGCAACTCGCCGAGCTGCATGATCGGAGTGTTGCTTCCGTTGTAGACTTTGCCATTGCTCAACACGGCCCATGGCATCACGGAATCCTCGTTGTGAAAGACCTTCAGAATCTTTCCTCCTCGCAGTTCGTTCACGTTCAGGAAGACGATCGGATCGAGGTTCAATTGCTGTCCATTCCAACTCAGCACACACCAAACGCCTTGATGGTTGAGAAAGTACCGGCCGTGAGAATTTTCAGGAGAGAGAAACGCCACGCTCAACATCGCGCCTGTTCTCAGGTCGTGAACCTGGGCGCGGTCGGTGCAGACGACGAAGATGACATCGCTGCGAATGTCGACTCGAAGGGCGGGCCGGGTCAGTTCCCAGTCGTGACTGTGCAGGAGTGCGCCTTCCAGCGAGAAGACCCGGCAGGTGAGATGCCGGAGGCCGTTGATGGTCTTCGCGACGCACAGTGAGCCGTCAGGGAGCTCTCCCAGCCATACGGCACGGCCGCGTGGCAGCTCGGTCGTGACGGTGCGTGCGCCGCGCGGAGACAAGTGAGGAGTCCGGAGAGCAGGATCCCAAACGAGCAGCCGCCGGTCTTTCATCACACAAGCGCCGCCGCCGTTTCGCCGGCGAATCGATTTCTGGACCGTGCCGAGCACTGGCAAGAGCAGGGGAAAAGGCTCCCAGGAGAGGATCAACGGCAATTCGGGATTGGCCGTGCGGTCAACCAGCGGCGGGCGCTGCCTGGTTTCCACCGGCGGCGGCAACAAAACTTCGATATCCACTTGGGCGGCACACAGCGGAGAGCCGCCGTGCGGATAGCGGAGTAAAGCGAACTGGCCGTCGCGTTCCACGAGGGCGACGTAGAGCGCCTCGAAACGGGTCCGGGCGAGTTCACGCTGAAAGTCGGGATCCTCCCAAACTTCGCGATGCGTGATGAGCACGCCCTCGGGGCGCTCTTCCTCCTGGAGGCGCGTATGAAAGGCCGTCAATGCCAGTCCGGGATGCGCATAGGGTTCGAGTTGCCCGAGATGGGAGATCACCCCTTCCTTGCTGAGCAGATCCACCGCGGCGATCTCATGGCCGCTGGCGCGAAAAATCGTCCATTTCTCGTCAGCGGAACTTTTCGCCACCAAGGCGAGGGCCACCGCCGTGGCCAGCACGCGCGGTGTTCCCCATAGCCGCACACCGGAGTCGAGCAGGATGGACAGTGTGCCCGGCGGCTGTTTCGCCGGCGGCTCGCGGCGGAGATAAAGCGCTTCGTTCAGCGCGATGCGCGCCGCCAGGGTCAGATCGTCGTGGGCCAGTTCACTCAGCAGAAGGCGGTCCGGATTGCCGCGATTGGTAATGTCGGCAAATCCACCGATGGGCATTTCATCCTGCTCCGAGAGCCGGCGGGGCAATTGGATCGCCGCCATAAAATCGCGCACCAGCGTGGCCAGCCCGGAGTGTTCGGCATCGGCGCGCAACGCCTCCAGCACTTGTCGCACGCGAATCGCCGGCGGCAACGGCAACGGTGCGGGCAGCGGCAGCGCATCGAGCCCGGTGCGCAGGCGCAGCTCCAGCGAATCCAGATTCATCCGGGCAAAGCCGATATGCATTTTCTGCCACGACCATTCATTGTAACGTGTCGGCGTGATCGCGTTGTTCAACATGGTATCCGTCAACGCGCCGGACCGCATGACCTCCAGCATCGCGTGGTACAATTCCCGCGGGGTTCCTTCGATGGCCGACGGATCCCGTCCGCGTTCCCCCGCGGTCTGGGCAAAGAGCATCTCGGCCAGGGTGGCCTTCGCCTTCCACGAGGCGCGCAATTCCGCCGGTAGACGGGAAATGGCGGTGAGGCCATTTTCGACGGTGGCGTGCATCTGACGGATTCGCGCATGGAAAGTGCCAAGCATCAGTTGCTTGCCCTCGTCGGTTTCGCCTTTCGCCTGGGTCGCCGGCCAGCTCTCGGCGAACCCGCGGGAAGCAGGCGATTGGACTGTGCCGCGAAAGGCGGCGAGCAAGTGCGCAAGCGCATCGAAGGGCGGCCATTCGTGGGGGGCCAGCCATTCGAGGATCTGGATGATCTCCTGCCGGAAGGCGATGGTGCCGCCATCTTTCCAGGCGAGGACATCGCCGTCGTCCGTCCAATGCCACGCCGATTGGCGGCTGGACGCGAGATAGATCATGGCCGATTTGTGCGGATCATCCATGGCCGAGCGCCTCCGCCGTCAACCGCACCGCGCTGCGCAGCGCGGGAACGAATTGTTCCTCTCGCAAAATCTCCCACGTTCCGTCGGCGTGCGCGAAAGCGGTATCGCCTTCGCGGAGCGCCAGCCAGCGCTTGAGTACTCGCGACTCGAGCGCCGGTTCGCAGGCAAAGCCGCAGGGGACGGCCACGCCTTCCTGCAAATGAAAACGCTGCCCGGCGATGGCCGGCAACGGTATCCCCTCGATCCAAACCCGGCCATCGCGCGCAGCCGCAAAGCGAAGCGGGCGGAGGCGAACGGCCGAGACTTCCTCCGCCCAGGCCAGCCACAAGACGATGTCGGTGAGCAACGCGTGCGCGGGCAATTCGAGCCCCGACCGGACAAGCCGGAGCGAGGCGGCTTCGTTCGGTCGAGTCGCGCCGAGCGCCGGCGGCAGCGCCACGGCCAGCCACTCGCGCAATGGGCGCCATTGCGTCGCCATGAGCCGGCCTTTCGGGACGCGATGGCCTTCGGCGATCAATTGTCCATCCGCCCGCACCGTGAAGCGACGCAGCCCGGAAATCTTCTGCAGTGCCAAAGCGAGTGTGTCGTTCCACGATGGTCCGCGGAGCCACACCTCAGCAGCCAGCGGCGCGACTTCCAGGTCTGGGAGCAGACGCAATGCGGCCAGCCCGTTCGCCTCGGATGCGTCGATACCAGCCACCCAGTTTGCCACGGCGTTCATGACCTCAGGGTTTGAACTGCGCCCACAGCTCCGCGACTCGCTTCGTTAGAAATTCGCGCTGTTGCTGGTCGGCCACCCATTGGCAACGGCCGTCGAGAATGCCCAACCGGTCGCGCAGATAGGCCAGCTCGGTGGGATCGGCCTTCGGTAACTGTGCGGCGATAGCTTCGAGATCGCGCGCCAGATGTTCGGCGTCCGCTTCCTCGCCGGCGCGGGAGCGCGGGTGATCGCCCTCGGCGGTGGCTTCGCGCTCGAGGGCGGTATTGACGAGCGATTCCAGCACTTCGCACTGCTCCTCGGTATCCCAGATGTGCTTCAGCACCCACAGATCCGAGAGGCGGGCTTCCATTCGCATGCAGAGCAGCGCGCTGGCGGCGATCAGCCGCTGCAGCTTCACCGCGCGCCGGTCCGACAAAGCGATGCCGGCGTGCCGGATGCGCTGCACGAGCTCGGCGTAGGGGTTGCGCACCGCGGAGAGATCCACGAGTGGGAGCAGTTTCTGCAGCCCCTCCACGTCGTCGAAATGCAACGTGGCCGGCGGCAGAGGTTCGGTGCGCTGCTGCTTCCAGCCCGCGTCGAGGACGGCGATGAGTTGCTCGGGCGCGACGTTGTTTGAGCGCACGCGCAGGAGAAAGCGATCGAAGAGCGCCTTGAGCGCTTCATCCTCCGGCAGGTGATTGCTCGCGCCGACGAACATCAGCGCGCGCATGCGGCGCGATTCCTTGCCGCGGCGGAAGAGCCGTTCATTCAGCGCGAGCAACAGGCTGTTGAGAATCGCGCTGTTCGCATTGAGCAACTCATCGAGGAAGACGAGCGATGCTTCCGGCAGCATGCCTTCGGTATTGGTGATCAGCTCGCCCTCGCGCAGCTTGCGGATATCGAATGGGCCGAAGAGTTCGTTGGGCTCGGTAAAGCGGGTGAGGAGGTAGTCGAAACTGTGGCCACCCATGCGCTCGGCGAGTTCGTGCACGAGCGCGCTTTTCGCCGTGCCGGGCGGCCCGAGCAGGAAAAGATTTTCTCCGCCCACGAGGCAGAGCCCGAGCAGATCGATGATTTCATCTTTGCCCACGAAGCTGCGTTTCATGAGATCGAGCACTTCGGCGTGGAGCCGGCGGGCGATCTCGAGGGTGGAGGAATGTTCGACGGAAGTGCTCATGAAGTGGTTTGCAAAGCGGTGGCGACTTCCGGGGCCAGCTCGGGATAGGCGCCCAGAGCCGCCTTCGCTGCCGCGCGGATGGCGTCGTCATTCAATCGCGCGGCATCGCCGCTGAGCAGGATCCGGTCGATGTAAAGCTGGCGCAGGCAGGGATCGCTGAGCAACCGCGTGGCCTTCACGGCGCCCACGCCCTCCATCCCCACGGAGGAAAGCGGCCACGCACGGCCCAATTCGAGCAGCTCCGCGACGAGCGGATCGTCTGTCGAGACACGACGGGCGATTGTCAGGAGGGCGGGCAAAAAACGGAAAACCAGATCGACCGAGTAGTCGACCGCCGGGGACTCAGCACAGGGGCACGGCTCCCGTAAAAATGCCGCCATCTCGGCGGGGGGAATCTCCCGGCAGACAAGTGCCTGGCATCCACGGTAGAGACGGGTCGCGGCCCAAGTGGCCGCCTCGGGTACCAGATCCGGCGCGCTGCCCGGCACGTTCAGGCGCTGCACGGCATCCCAACTCCGGACGATTTCCTCGACTGTGCCGCCGATCACTTCCTGATCACTGACTACGGCGATGCCATTCTCACCAAGCTGAGTCAAAAATTCCGGCAAATCCATAAAGTGGGCGTCCTTTCTTGCAGGAAATCCCGCGCGCGGCAAATCGGGAACGACGAAATGAATCGTCGCTGGGGGCCGGGATATTTACGGAGCTTCCTCGTCGCTCGACTCTTCTTCCATCCGCTTGGAATGCCGTGCGGCCAGCCAAAACAGCATGGAAGCCAGCCCCACGGCGAGCGGCGCGGGAAAGAGGAACCACAAATCCGGCATCGGCGCATCCGGGCGGAGGGGTGCGACGATGTTCCAGATGAGCATGCCGCCAAGGACCACCGAGGGCGCTGCGAGCACCACGGCCGACCAATGTCCGCGCGATGCCGGCCAGAAGCTAAAAATCCCCATTACGACCAGGGTGAAGACAATTCCGAAAATCCAGGCAAGAGAGCTGTCGATGCTTTCGGGATGAAGCGGCAAATGCGTCACGTGTTGTTAGGATAGCACATCACACGCCCGGCGGAAGCAGGTCACGATTGGGTGGCGCGCATCACGGGCTCGGGGAGCCGTTCGACGCATCCCCCGGTCTAACTGCGGATACGTCCCGTCATCCGAAAGATAAAATTCGCATCCGGAGTGAGCTGTTGACTTATCATTTTAGCGGCCAGATCCCTTTTACGGTGGATAACTTTCGAAAAAGAGCGATTCGTTCCGTGTCGCGATTTCCCCGACACTGGGTGAGAGCCAGGCCGTAACGGGTTTATACGTAAGTTGGACAGAGATCAGGCCTATGACTTGCTAAGTAATGTGACATGGCCAGCCCGCTGAACTTACTGATTGCCGAGGACAACCCCGACGATGCGGATCTTCTCCTCTGGGCCCTGCGCGGTGCGGGGTTCGAGTTTGAGTATCATGTTGTCTCCAATGAAGAAGACTTTCTTCATTGGCTCAGTCCTTCGCTGGACTTGATTATTTCCGATTACGAGATGCCCGGATTCGGCGGCATGCGCGCCCTCGAGCTCAAGCAGCTCGCCCAAATCGATGTTCCCTTCATCATTATCTCCGGCTCCATCGGTGAAGAAATGGCCGTGGAAGCGATGCGCCGCGGGGCGACGGACTATCTGCTAAAGGGTCGCCTGAGCCGGCTCGAGTCCGCCGTGACCCAGGCCATCTCCCAATGCCGATTGCGCCGCGAGCAGCTCAAGACCATGGCGCAACTGCGCGACAGCGAGGAACGGTTTCGCCAGGTGGTGCAAAACATCGAGCAGGTCTTTTGGATGACCAATGTCGATAAAACCGAGATGCTTTTCGTCAGCGACGCTTATGAAAAAATCTGGGGCCACAGCTGCGAGAGCTTGTATGCTTCGCCGAAGCAGTGGCTGGACGCGATCCATCCAGGGGATCGCGAGCGCGTGCTGGCGGCGGCGCACACCCGCCAGGTGGATGGCAGCTACCAGGAAGAGTATCGCATCGTTCGTCCCGACGGCGCGGTGCGCTGGATCAGCGACCGCGCCTTCCCGGTGCGCGATGTGGATGGCAACGTCTACCGCGTGGCCGGCATCTCGGAGGACATCACCGAGCGGCGCCAGGAGAAGCTCGATCTCCAGTTGTTCCGCAAGCTGGTCGACGCCTCCAACGACACTTTCGAAATCATCGATCCCGACACCGCGCGCTTTTTGGATGTCAGCGCCAAGGGACCGGCGGAGTCCGGTTTCACCCGCGAGGAATATCTCAAGATGCGGGTCTTCGATATCAACCCGGATATCCCACCGTCCACGTGGAACCGCTACGTGAAGGAAATGCGAGCCGGTGAAGCAGTGACCGGCGAAGCGCGCCACTATTGCAAGGACGGCCATGCCTACCCAATCGAGTTCAACGGGAATCTGGTTCAGTTGGAAAAGCCGTATGTGGTGGCGGTGATTCGCGACATCTCGAACCGGAAGCTTTCGGAGGAACGCATGCGCGAGCAGGCGGCCATGCTCAATCTGGCGCATGATGCGATCTTCGTGCGGGGATATCACGATGGGCTCCTCACTTTTTGGAACAAAGGCGCTGAACGTCTCTACGGATGGACGGCGGAGGAAACGCTGGGAAATCACTTCCGGCAATTCATCGGCGTCGACTCGGCCCAACTGGAGCAGATGAACGCGGAACTCTTGATCAAGGATGAGTGGCGTGGAGAAATCATCCAGAACGATCGCCAGGGCAAGAAAGTGATCGTGAACGCGCGAGCGACGCTGGTCCGCGACAAAAAGGGCAAACCGAAGTCGGTGTTCATCATTCACGCGGACATGACGGAGCAACGCGAACTCGAGTCGCGTTTCCTGCGCGCCCAGCGAATGGAGAGCATCGGCACACTGGCCAGCGGCGTGGCCCACGATCTCAACAATATTCTTTCCCCCATCATGATGTCGGTGCCGTTGTTGCGCCGCAACCTGGATGCGGAAGCGTTTGAGAGTGTGATTTCCACCATCGAGCTCAGCGCCAACCGGGGCGCGGAAATCGTCAAGCAGGTGCTAACCTTCGGCCGTGGTCTCGACGGCGTGCGCCGCCCCATGTCGATCGCCTCGATCATCAAGGAAATCATCAAGATCCTCGGCCAGACCTTCCCGAAGAATATTCACATCGAGACCGAGCTTACCGGGGATCTCTGGCGGGTGGTCGGCGATTCCACGCAATTGCACCAGGTGATGCTCAACCTCTGCGTGAATGCGCGCGATGCCATGCCCGACGGGGGTAGGCTGCGGATCCGGGCCAAAAATGCCATGCTCGATAGCAGCTACGCCGGCATGTTGCCCGGCGCCAAGGCCGGACCCAATGTGATCCTGGAAGTGCAGGATGAGGGCACCGGCATCCCGCCGGAAATCGTCGAACGGATCTTCGATCCCTTTTTCACCACCAAGGGCGTCGGGAAGGGAACCGGTCTCGGCCTTTCCACCGTGCTGGGCATCATCAAGAGCCACGATGGGCACGTCGGTGTGACCAGCGAAGCCGGCCTGGGCACGACGTTTCGCATTCACCTGCCCGCCATGGGCGAGGAAAGCGAGGACGCCAGGGCCAGCCTGCCGCTCAACGGATTACCACGCGGCCATGGTGAGTGCCTGCTCGTGGTCGACGATGAAGAGCACGTGCGCCGGTTGGTGCAATTATCGCTGGAAGCCTATGGGTATAATGTGCTGGTTGCGACCGATGGCACCGAAGCGCTCGCCACGTTCGCCCAAAATGTGGGGCGCGTTGATCTCGTCATCACCGACTTGATGATGCCCTACATGGGCGGCGTGGCGCTCATCCACGCGCTGCGCAAGATCAAGCCCGGCATCCCGATCGTCGGCTCCACAGGGTTGGCGGAAAAGCGGCAACTCGCCGAACTCGAGCAGATGAACATCCAGGCACTCCTCCACAAGCCTTACGGCAGCGATACCCTCCTGCAAACCGTCGGCGAAGCCCTGGCCACGCGCGGTGGAAATGGGCATATCACGGCGAACGATTTGAGTGAAACGCTGACCGGAGGATCATTGTAGAGCGGCGATCTTTGCCGCTGGCGTAAGCGAACGGCGGCCAGGCCGCCCTGCATCGCTGCATTTGCTCCCGCAGCACGACGGACTTCTCGTCAAAGTTCAAAGCGACGTTTTCACATCTCCGCTTTGGAGAGCTGATGACCACGACAATTGCAGGCTTGTGGTGAAGCGCCCCGCTTCGCGATTCTTCCGGCTCCTTTCCCCACGCCTCCCCAATGGAAACTCAGAACTCTCCGTCATCGTCCTCCGCGTTGCCCTCCCTCCCCATGACCCGTCGGCGTTTACTCGGCACCGCGGCGAGCGCGGCGGCCGCAGCGGCGGCCTCGGCTTTCCTGCCGCCGAATTTGCGCCGGGCGCTCGCCCACGCCGCGCCGCAGAAAGGCTCCCTCAAGGACATCAAGCACGTGGTGCTGCTCATGCAGGAGAATCGCTCGTTCGATCACTACTTCGGCACGATGGCCGGCGTACGCGGCTTCGATGATCCCAACGCGCTCATCCTGCCGAATGGCAAATCGGTTTTCTATCAGCCCGACACGGAAAATCCCGCGGGTTATCTGCTGCCGTTCCATCTCGATACGCTCCGCTCGAGTGCGCAAAAGATTCCCTCCACGAGTCATGCGTGGTCGGTGCAGCACGACGCGTGGAATGGTGGCAAGATGGACAACTGGATGCCGGCGCATCGCAAGGCGGATGGCGAGCGCGCACCGTACGTCATGGGCTATCACACGCGTGCGGATATCCCGTTCCAGTTCGCGCTCGCCGAGGCCTTCACGATTTGCGACGCGTATCATTGCTCGGTCCTGGGGCCGACCTGGCCGAATCGGATGTATTGGATGACCGGCACGATCGACCCTGACGGCGAAGGCGGCGGCCCGATGACCAGCAATCGGCCGATCAAGGGAGGCTTCACCTGGACGACCTACGCCGAGCGGCTGCAAAAGGCCGGCGTGAGCTGGAAGGTCTACCAGCAGCAGGACAACTACGGCTGCAACATGCTGGAGCATTTCAAGGCCTTCGAGGAAGCCGACCGCGACTCCGCGCTCTACAATCGCGGGATGATTCGCGAGCCGGAAGGGAAGTTTGAATACGACGCGATGACGGACAACCTGCCGACCGTCTCATGGATCATCACCACCAGCACGCAGTCGGAACATCCGGACTTCATGCCCGCGGCGGGCGCGGCCTTTGTCGCGAGCAAGATCGATGCGATCGCCGCGAACCCCGAAGTTTGGGCGAAGACGCTGTTCATCCTCAACTACGACGAGAACGACGGCATCTTCGATCACGTGGTGCCGCCGACTCCGCCGGCCGGCACGCCGAGGGAATACGTGAAAGGATTGCCCATCGGCGGCGGGTTCCGCGTGCCGTGCATCCTCGTCTCGCCATGGACAGCGGGCGGCTGGGTATGCAGTGAAAATTTCGATCACACTTCGGTGCTGCAGTTCCTGGAGAAATTCACCGGCGTGAAAGAACCGAATGTCACCGATTGGCGCCGCCAGACCTTTGGCGATCTCACGTCGGCATTGCGTTTCGAGGATGCGAAGGCCGGTCCGCAACCGCTGCCGGATACCACCGGCCCGCTGAGCGCGGCGCGTTACGAGACGGCTTATCTACCGAAGCCCGTGCTGCCCGGCGCCGAGCAAAAGCCGCCCACGCAGGAGAAGGGCGACCGCAAGCGCATCCCGAAGAAAGGTTGAAGGGGGGGGCTGAGGCCGCTGGAGCGGCGGCCTGTGACCCTCGGCGAATAGGAGGAATGGGAAGAATAGGAGGTATAGGACTCCCATAGCTCCTATCTCTCCTATCACTCTCGGCGGTCACAGGACCGCCGCCCCAGCGACCGCCGGCCATTTTTGAGACGCGCAAGGGTTTGTCGACGTGCGAATGCAGAGCATGAAAGACTCTGCTCGCATCCAGGAGGAGGAGCTCTCCTTTACCAGCGGCGGCCGACGAATCGGCATTCAGGCGTGGCGTAGCCAGCGGGCGTATTCGCCCGCGGTGCTCGTCTTGCATGGCGCCGGTGGAGCGGACGCGGGCAACCGTTACATCTCACACATGGGGCGGGCCGTCGCGACGCAGGGGTTCGACACTTTTCTCCTGGAGTATTTCGACCGGACGGAAACTACGTATGCCACCGAGACGCTCATCAAGACGAATGGGCCCGCCTGGCTGGAGACGATTCAAGACGCGATCGATTTCCTTTCGTCGCGGGAGGATGTCGATAGCGAGCACATCGGCATGTTTGGCTATTCACTCGGCGGATACCTGGCCGTGGCGCAGGCCGCGCGTGATGAGCGGATTAAAGCCATCGTCGAGCTGGCTGGCGGCGTCGATGCGGAAACCGCGGCGAGTGTGCGACGATTGCCGCCGATGTTGATTGTGCATGGCCGCGAAGATCAGCGCGTCTCGTTCACCAACGCGCTCGAGTTGCAGAGCCTGTGCGAGAAATTACGCACGCCGGTGCAGACCCTCTTTCTCCCCGGCGAACGGCATTTGCTTTCACCCGGCGCGGGCCTGGTCGCCGTCCGGCAGGCGCTGCATTTCTTCGACGCGCATCTGCGATGCGGCACCGAAGCGTTTTGTTGAGCGAACAACGCCATCCCAGCACTGGCGTGCCTGGCTATTTTCTTTCGCCCTCAAGGGCTGCATCGCGGGTCGCCTTCTCCGACTCCGTGGCGAAGCGACCGACGCCGGGGACGGCGCCGCTACCGTGCGGTATCTCCGCTGCCATGCGTCATGACGCGCTGACGCTGCGCAGAAACTCCTGCGCTTTGGCCAGTGCGCGGGCGCGATGACTCTCCTTGTTCTTGGTCTCGGCGGAAAGCTGGCCGAAGGTCTCGCAGTAGCCGGCGGGGACGAATAGCGAATCGTAGCCGAACCCACCTTCGCCGCGCTCCTGGTTGATGATCACGCCTTCGACCGCGCCGTCAAAGGTGCCGAGCACCGCGCCATCGCGGGCCACGCACATCACGCAACGGAAACGCGCGGACCGCGCCTTGCCGCGGACGGAATCGGCGGCGAGTTCGCGGAGCAACCGGGCGCGATTGTCGGCGTCGTTGGCCTTGGGCCCGGCATAGCGCGCGGAGATGACGCCGGGCGCCCCGCCGAGGGCATCGACCTCGAGGCCGGAATCATCGCTCAGCACATAGCCCGGAAAAAGCTGCGAGCCGGCAACGGCCTTGATCGCGGCGTTTTCCGCGAAAGTCGCGCCGGTCTCCTCCGGCGCGGGGACTTCGGGGTGCGCATTGAGATCGGTCACCTCCCACTCGGCGCCGAGGATCGCGCGAATCTCTTCCGTTTTGTGGGCATTCTTCGTGGCGATGAGGAGGCGGGGCATGTCGGCGCAGCATGCCGAAAGGGGGCGCTGCAAAGCAAGCGGCCGGAAGCCGAGGGCGATGACCCCGGGCCACAACGCTTATCGCACTGGCTTGCATCTTGTGGCGAGCCCCGCCAGAGTTTCAGCCCTTTTTGTCATGAGCACCGAGCGCCGCCGTCCATACCCTTACGATCAGATTGAGCCCAAGTGGCAGGAACGCTGGGAATCGGCGCGCACCTTTCATGCGCCCAATCCTGGTGAACCCGGGTTCGACCCCGCGCAGCCGAAGTATTACGTGCTCGATATGTTCCCGTATCCCAGTGGGGCGGGGCTGCACGTCGGCCACCCGGAGGGTTACACGGCCACGGACATCATCGGGCGCTACAAGAAGATGCGCGGCTGCAATGTGCTGCACCCGATGGGCTGGGACGCCTTTGGTTTGCCGGCGGAGCAATATGCGATCAAGACCGGGCAGCATCCCTCGGTCACGACCGCGGAGAATGTCGGGCGCTTCCGCACGCAACTCAAAAAGATCGGCTTTGCTTACGACTGGCAGCGCGAGGTGAATACCACCGACCCCGGCTATTACTGCTGGACGCAGTGGATCTTCCTGCGGCTCTACCACAGCTATTTCGATCCCTTCCTACAAAAGTCGCGGCCCATTTCGCTGCTCGAAGACGCGCTGGCCGATGAGCCGAAGCGCACCGACGAGTGGAAAGACGACGACTACCTGGCCGGCCTGCGCGCCCACAGCGGCGACCTGCCGCCGGAACGCCGCCGCGCGGTGCGCGAGGCCATCATCGAGCATCATCGCCTGGCTTATGTGAGCGAGGCGCCGGTGAATTGGTGCCCGGCCTTGGGCACGGTGCTGGCGAACGAAGAAGTCATCGACGGCAAGAGCGAAGTCGGCGGCCATCCGGTGGAGCGCCGGCCCATGCGTCAGTGGATGCTGCGCATCACGACCTACGCCCAACGGCTCATCGACGAGCTCGACGGCCTGGACTGGCCGGAGTCGATCAAGCTGCTGCAGCGCAATTGGATTGGCCGCAGTGAAGGCGCCGAAGTGCAATTTACCGTCGCCGGAACGGAAGAGAAGATCACGGTCTTTACCACCCGGCCGGACACCCTCTACGGCGCCACTTACATGGTGCTGGCGCCGGAGCATCCGCTGGTCGAGCGCATCGTCACCGAAGAACAGGCGGGCGCCGTGGAGGAGTACAAGGAGAAGACGGCCCGCAAGAGCGATCTGGAGCGCACCGAGCTTTCCAAGGAAAAGAGCGGCGTATGGACCGGCGCCTTTGCCATCAACCCGGTGAACGTCGAGCGCATCCCGATCTGGATCGCCGATTACGTGCTGCTGGGTTACGGCACCGGCGCGATCATGGCCGTGCCGGCACACGATGAACGCGACTGGGAATTTGCCCGCAAGCATGCGCTGCCCATCCGCGACGTCGTATCGGAAACGCCGACGCTCGGCTTGGGCGGAGGCTCGAGCCCCTGCCAGGCGGAGCCGCTGGAAGTCTTTGTCGGCGAAGGCTTCGCGATCCATTCCGGCCCGTTGGATGGCCTGCCCACAGCGGACGCCAAGGCGGAGATCGTGCGCCAGCTCGCCGGCCGCGGACTGGCCCGCAAGACGATCAACTACAAGCTGCGCGACTGGCTGTTCTCGCGGCAGCGCTACTGGGGCGAGCCCTTCCCGATCGTCTGGGAAGACGGCAAGCACCGGGCATTGCCGGATACCCATTTGCCGTTGAACCCGCCGCCGTTGGACGACTTCAAGCCGACCGGCACGGGCGAGCCGCCGCTGGCCAAGGCCACGGCATGGGTGCGCTATTCCGACAAGGCGACCCGGGAGACCAACACCATGCCCCAGTGGGCGGGTTCCTGCTGGTACTACCTGCGCTATTGCGACCCGGTGAATCACAACCGTTTCGTCGGGGTGGACGCGGAGCGTTACTGGATGACCGGCACAGTCGAGCAACCGGCCGAAGGCGCCAAGGTGCGTCCCGGCGGCGTCGACTTGTATGTTGGCGGGACGGAGCACGCCGTGTTGCACCTGCTGTATGCCCGCTTTTGGCACAAGGTGTTGTTCGATCTGGGCTACGTCAGCACGCCGGAACCCTTCCAGCGGCTGGTAAATCAGGGGCTGATCCTCGGCGAGGACGGCCAGAAGATGTCCAAGAGCCGCGGCAACGTGGTCAATCCAGACGACGTCATCGCCGAATACGGCGCCGACGCCCTGCGCTGCTATGAGATGTTCATGGGGCCGCTGGAGCAGACCAAGCCCTGGAGCATGGCGGGTGTCGAGGGCGTGGCCCGCTTCCTCGCCCGGGTCTGGCGTCTGGTCATGGAGGAAAACCAGGCCGGCGAATGGGTCCTCTCGTCCGCCTTGGAGGACATCGAGCCGAACAAGGCGCAGCTCAAGGTCATCCATGCCACTATCAAGAAGGTCGGTGAAGACATCGAAACGCTGGGCTTCAACACTGCCATTTCGCAGATGATGATCTTCGTGAACACCTTTACGCATGCCAACCCGCGTCCGCTCAAGGCCTTGCGTGCTCTGCTGCAGGTCCTGAATCCCTTTGCCCCGCACCTCACCGAAGAGCTCTGGGAACGGCTGGGCTTCGACGAAAATGGCGCCAGGCCGCTCGCCACCGAGCCCTGGCCGGCCTACGACCCGGCGCTGCTCGTCGAGGACGAGATCGAGATCGTCCTGCAGGTTAACGGCAAGGTCCGCGACAAGATCATCGTCAAAAAAGAGGCCTCTAAAGAAGAAGTCGAAGCCGCCGCCCGTGCCTCCAGCAGGATCGCGGAGTGGACCGCCGGAAAGGAGATCAAGAAAGTGGTCGTCGTTCCTGGCAAGCTGGTGAACATCGTCGTCGCGGGTTGAGCGACTGCAAAATAGACCGGCAGAGGGAGCGTTTGCCCCGCGAATCACACAGATCACACGAATGAAGAATACTCCATCCGTGTCATTCGCGTGATTCGCGGCCACTTCTCGTGGAGTCGTTGAGGCGAAAAAAACTGCAACTTTATAGGCGGTTTGGAGGTTAAAGGACGTTAATCCCTCGTAATCTCCATATGAAGCTGCCAAAACTTACCCGAAATCAGTGGGTGCTCGTGGTCCTGTTGCTCCTCCTCACAGGTCAAGTCGTCCATTATTTCTGGAGTCATTGGGGGCTCGTCACCGTGCACTCCAAGGGGCAGCCGCTCAGCCAGGTGATTCGGACGATCGAGAAGCAGGGCCACGTCACCATCAAGACCAACATGGACCAGAGCAAGGCCGTCGCCATGTGGGTGGACAATGTCTCCGTCGCCGAAGCCATGGAAACGCTCTCCACGGCCACGGATTCGCGCTGGCAACTGACCTACTACATCGGGCCGGATAAGAATGCCGTCTCCGGTGCCCTGGCCAATTTCACCGCCGGACAGAAGACGGAGGGCTGGCACCGGCTTTTCGTTCCGCTGCAACCGATGGGCGAGGAGCCGGACGTGCTTCCCGATCCGCGCAAGGATACGTGGACGGTCAAAACCATTTCAGACGGGACGCTGCAAGGTTACCTGAAGGAAGCGGCCAAGAACGTATCCGCCACCTTCTACGTGCCGGAGACTTTCAACCCGGCGGTGAAGCCCCCGAAATCGGGCGCCATCACGTCCGCCCTGCCGAAGCTAGTCAGTTCCGCCCACGGCAAATATGAAGAGGTCTTTTTGCTGCAGGGTTCCGAGCGGCGTGCCGAGCGTGGCGAGGATCGCCGTGATCGTGGGGACGATGGTGAGCCGCGTTTTGCCGGCAATTTTGGAGATGGCGGCCGCGGCCGGGGCGGTTTCGACCGCGATGCCGTGGAGGAGCGCTTCCAAAACGAGATCGCCAAGTTGCCCAAGTCCGAACGCGACGCCCTCGCCGCCGAACACGCGCAGCGCAAGCAGTTCTTTGATTCGCTTCGCGACATGACGCCCGAGCAGCGGGCGGCCGCGATCCAGCAGATGATGAGCGATCCGACCGTGCAGGATAAGATCGATAACGCGAGCAACAACCGCGATTCCCGTCGCACTCCGCAACAGCGCATTCAGCGCGCCGGCGCCTATCTCTCGCGCATGGCGACGGCCACCGGCAAGTAATGAAGCGCCCCATGTTGCAGTCACCCAAGAATCGCGGCTTTACGCTCATCGAGCTGCTCTGCGTCATTGCCGTCATCGCCATTCTGGTCGGCATTCTCATGCCGGTGGTGCAGAACATGACCACCAAGGCGTACGATACGAAGTGCATGAACAATCTGCGGCAAATTGGCGTTTCGGCCAACGCCGCGGCCAACGACAATGACAACGTTTACCCGATCGTGGAGATCGATCCCGACGGCAACGTGGTTTCAGATGCGCTGGGCGTTCCGGCCAAGCCGCTCGATCAGGCATTGGCGCCCTACGGCATCACCCCGATCAATCTTCAATGCCCGGCGGATCTGAAGGGGCCGAACTATTACGCGCAGATGACCCCTCACTCGAGCTACATGTGGTCGCCCTATTCCGAGGACAACAACGAAAACACGCCCTCAATCCTCTCCCGGCGCCGTGGCGTGCTCATGCAAATCCCGCCTTCGCGTCTTCAGTTGTGCACCGACTGGAGCGCGGTGCACTATGCATCGGATGGGAATGTCGGCGCGGGCAAAATGATCTACGCCTTGTACGCCGACGGTCACGTGCGGACCTCACGGCGGTCGAAGATGGCCAAGAAGTAGCCGTCCGAGGGGCGACCGTTGCCTCTTCAGGTGGCGGATTTCGAGGGGTAACTTGCGATTTCAGCGGATTTTCGCCCGGTTGTTTCGATACGGGGCATCTGCGCAACGGCGTTGCAGCGTATGAGTTTTGCTGCTAACACTCCCTCGCATGCCCACCGTCCCGCAAAACCAGACCGGAATCCTCGCGCTGGAAGGGGAAATCGATTTGCATCGGTCGCCGCAGGTCAAGGAGACGCTGGAACCGCTTGTCTCGCAGAAAGTGCCCCGCATCCTCGTGGACTTTTCGCGGGTCACTTACATCGATAGCTCAGGCCTGGCGACGATGATCGAGACGCTGCAGCGTATCCAGAGCTACGGCGGGAAGTTCGCCATGTTTGGCCTGCGCGACAGCGTGCGCAACATCTTCGAGATCGCCCGCCTCGACCAGATCTTCAGCATCTATCCCGACCAGGCTGCGGCTGTCGCCGGGACGTAACGCGCGGCAGCTTCAGACGCCCAAAACTTTAAGCGCAGAGGGCGCAGAGAACACGGAGGGCCGCAGAGGGAAGACAATGGGATAGTGCATCGCAAAGATCTCTCTCATAGTCTCCCTGTCTGGTTATCGGGTTGTCGGGTTGTCGGGTTGTTTCTACCTCTATGCGGCCCTCCGTGTTCTCTGCAGTGCTAGCTGTAAAGGTGTACGCGGCGTACGTAGATTTTTGGCCCGCGAATCACGCGAATGACACGAATGAAGAAGACCCATTCGAGTGATCCGTGTGATTCGCGGGCCTACTTAAACCCTTTTGGTTGCGGCTTCGCCGCGCTGCGCCCTCTGCGCTAAATCGGCGGCGGCTACGACAGCTACTTCAGCGAATCGAGCGCCTTGTTCACTTCGGCCACGTGGGTCCCCGGCGAGACACTTAAGTCGCGCCAGACGATCTTGCCGTCCTTCACGAGGAAGGACTGTCGTTTGGCAAATCCGAGGAACGTCGGCACACCAAAGGCCTTCGCCACGGCGCCATCGGAGTCGGCCACCAGCACGAACGGCAGATGGTATTTGTCGCGGAACTTCTTTTGCGCATCGGACTTGTCCTCGCTCACTCCGAGGATCTGCAAGCCGCGCGCCTTCAATCCGTCGAACGAGTCGCGCAGGCTGCACGCTTCCTTGGTGCAGCCCGGCGTGTCGGCCTTGGGATAAAAGTAAACGAGGGTGACCCCCTTGCTGTAGTAATCCGCAAAATGAACCGGTTGGCCGGCTTCATCGGGCGCCGTGACCGCCGGGGCCGGCGCTCCGATATCGATCGCGGCGGCAGTTTTAAGTCCTAGAAAAGCGAGAAACGACATATAACGAACGAGGTGCGAGATCTTCATTACGGTTATACTGCGGATGACAGCAACTTTTGGATGCGTCGCCGGAACGGAATCGAATGGGGGCTGGCGGAGGAACAAAACTTTCCGCGCATCCAAAGCGAGATGTCGGGCGCAGAAGATCAACGTGGCTGATCAATTCACCGATTCACCTGCATCTCCTCTCGCTCGTCGGGCGCTTACCACCATGCGTCAGTGGATGGACTCCGATTATTTTCCCGAGGGCCCGGAAGCGGTGCGGGAGCGGCCGGATCGGTTCGAGTTTCGCCGCTGCCTGCCCTTTCTCTTCCTCCACCTCGGCTGCTTGGCGGTGATCAGGGTCGGCTGGAGTCCGGTGGCTCTGGCCGTGGCCGTAGCGCTCTACTTCGCGCGCATGTTTGCCATCACCGGCTTTTACCATCGCTACTTTTCACATCGCTCCTTTCGCACCTCCCGGGCGATGCAATTCCTCTTCGCCGCCTTCGGCAATACCGCCATCCAGCGTGGCGCGCTCTGGTGGGCGTCTGTCCATCGCCATCACCACAAACACGCCGACCAGGAACCCGACGTCCATTCTCCCGGCTTGCGCGGTTTCTGGTGGGCGCACATTGGCTGGATGACGAGCAGCAAAAACTTCCCGACGAACTACGATTCCATCCGGGATTTCGCGAGGTATCCGGAACTCGTTCTCCTCAATCGCTTCGATCTCCTCGTGCCGCTATTTTTCGGTGCGGGTCTTTACGTCCTCGGCGCTGTCCTCCGCGTGCACGCGCCGGTCCTCGGCACCTCCGGTGGGCAAATGTTTGTCTGGGGATTTTTCGGCAGTACCGTTGTCCTTTTGCACGGCACGCTCTTCATCAATTCCCTCGCCCATGTCTTCGGTTCACGCCGCTTCCGCACCGCGGATGACAGCCGGAACAATCTCGCGCTGGCTGTGATCACCCTCGGCGAAGGCTGGCACAACAATCACCACCGCTACATGGGCGCCGCCCGACAGGGATTCGTCTGGTGGGAAATCGATGTCACTTACTATCTGCTCAAGCTGCTCTCCTGGGCTGGCTTGATTTGGGATTTGAAACCCGTTCCGCGCAGCGTGCTCGAGGAAGCGCACCGCCTGCCGATCGTCCCGGAAGTGGCGTAAACCCAGGCTTCAGCGTCGAACCCCGTGCAGACTCTCGCGATCATCGGAACTGGAATCGCCGGCCTGGGGTGCGCGTATTTTTTGCGCGAGCATTTCGACCTCACGATTTACGAGCAAAACGATTACGCCGGCGGCCATACCAATACCATCATCGTCGATGAATACGGCCATGCGATACCGATCGACACGGGATTCATGGTCTTCAACCACGTCACCTACCCGAATCTCACGCGCCTCTTTCGCGAGCTCGCTGTCGAGACCAAGCCGACGAGCATGTCGTTCAGCGTGCAGCATGTTCCCACGAAGCTGGAATACAACGGCGGCAGCCTGGATCTGCTCTTCGGTCAGCGTCGCAATCTCTTTCGTCCGCGCCATTGGCGCATGCTCGCGCAGATCAACCGCTTCAATGCCGAAGCGCTGCTGGCACTCGCGGATACGCGTGTTGCGGAATACACGCTGCGCGATTACGTCGCCGAGCGCGGCTACGGCGAGGACATGCTGAATTTCTATCTCGTGCCGATGAGCAGTGCGGTGTGGAGTACGCCGCCGGAGAAGATGCTCGATTTTCCCGCCATGACCCTGCTGCGCTTCTGGCACAACCACGGCTTCCTCGGCCTGCGCACGCAGCACCCTTGGTTCACCGTCGCCCATGGGGCGAAAAGCTATGTGGAAAAAATCACCGCGCTGCTGAGCGAGCGAGTGAAATTGCCGAGCGCCGTCACCCAGATTACGCGCAGCGGAGGCAAAGCACGCGTGACATCGCAGGATGGAAACACGCGCGCATTCGACAAGGTGATCCTCGCCTGTCACGCCGACCAATCGCTCGCCTTGCTGGCCGACCCCACCGAAATGGAGACGCGCCTGCTGCGCCAATTCCGGTATCAGCCGAACACCGCCACGCTCCACACCGACTGCGCATTCATGCCGCGGACCAAGCGCTGCTGGGCATCGTGGAACTATCGCCTCGACGCCGGTCCCGATGGACAAGTCCAGCCGACGACGCATTACTGGATGAACAGCCTGCAAGGGGTGTCGCGAAATCGGAACTACTTCGTCTCGCTCAACGCGCACGATCGCATCGCCCCGGAGAAAGTGCAGCGGCGGATCGAGTACGAGCATCCGCTCTTCGATCTCGCGGCCATCCGCGCGCAGCAAGAACTGCCGCAACTCAACCGCCTCGCGCCGGAGCAGACGACCTATTACGCCGGCGCGTGGTTCAAATACGGCTTTCACGAAGACGGCTTCACCAGTGCGCTGGAATGTGCGCGCGCCGTCACTGGCGAACCCATCTGGTCATGAACTCCTGCCTCTACGAATGCAGCGTCATGCATCACCGGTTGGCGCCGAAGGAACATCACTTCCGCTATCGGATCTTCCTCTTCGCCCTCGACCTGGATGAGCTCGATGCCGTCGCCAGGGAGGTGCCGCTCTTCAGTCGTAATCGATCGAATCTCTACGCTTTCCGGGATCGCGACCATCTCACCCTTGCGGGCGGTGAAGCGGCTTCCACCCGCGAAAACCTCATCACGTATCTCGCGCAGCACGACATCCCGTTTCCCGCGGATGGTCGCATCACCCTCGTCACCCTGCCGCGCGTCTTCGGTTACATCTTTAATCCCGTTTCTTTCTACTTCTGCCACGACGCCACCGGCGCGCCGCTCTGCGCGGTGGTCGAAGTGGGCAATACCTTTGGCGAGATGAAGCCGTACCTCCTGCGTGAGCTGTCCGGCGAAACTGCCTTCCGCCTCCTCACCCCAAAGCATTTCTACGTCTCGCCATTCTCCTCGCTCGACCTCGCTTTCGACTTCAAGCTTCGCATCCCCGGCGAGCAGTTGGAAATCCACATCGACGATCGCGAAGGCGAACGCCGGGTATTGCTCAGCGCGCTGACTGGAAAACGCGCCCCCCTGACGACGGCCCAGCTCGCGTGGTTCACGCTCAAGTACCCGCTCATCACCCTCAAGGTCATCTTGCTCATCCACTGGCACGCTCTGCTCCTGTGGAGGCGACGCCTGCCGTGGCATCGCAAAACCGATCGCCGCGATCTGCAGCGCGATGTTCTCCGTCCCCACGCTTCCCTCGCCGCCAAAGCGCCATGAACGAAACCGCCATCCTCCATCCTGCTCCGCCGCTCGCGCCGGCTTCACCGCCCGCGCCAGTCAGCCTCTATCAGCGCCTGGTCCTCGAAGCGCTCGAACAAATGACCGCCGGCTCCCTACGCCTCGAGCTGCCGGGCGGTGTCGTGCGGATGATCGGCACGCCCGGTGCCGAGGTGGAGGCGACGATCTCCGTGCGTTCCGTGGCCTTCTTTCAAAAGTGCGTCCTTTTCGGGGACGTCGGTTTTGGCGAAAGCTATGTCGACGGCGATTGGGATACCGATTCGATCGAGCGCGTCATCGCGTGGGCCATCCTGAACGTGGAGAAATCGCCCACGATGTCCGGTTCGAAAGTTCGCTCCTTCGCGCTGAACCTCCTCAAATTCTACAACCGCGCCCTGCACCTCCTGCGTCCGAATGACGTCACCATCGCGCGCCGTAACATCGCCGAACACTACGATCTCGGGAACGATTTCTACCGGCTGTGGCTCGATGAGACGATGACCTATTCGAGCGCTTGTTTCACCGCGCCGGGCCAGTCGCTGCGCGCTGCCCAGATCGCGAAGTACGACGCGCTCTGCCGCAAGCTGAAGCTCCGCCCCGGCGAACATCTGCTGGAGATCGGCAGCGGCTGGGGTGGAATGGCTTGCCACGCCGCGAAACAGTACGGCGCGCGCGTCACCACCGTCACGATTTCCGAGGAGCAGTTCAAATTCGCCCGGGAACGCATCGCCCGCGAAGGCCTCGCCGACCGCGTGGAGGTGCGGCTGCAGGACTACCGCCATATCGAGGGCACGTACGACAAAATCGTCTCCATCGAAATGATGGAGGCGTTGGGCGATCGCTACCTGCCGACTTACCTGGCGAAGCTGAACGCGCTGCTGAAGCCGAATGGTCTGGTGGCGCTGCAGTACATCACTGTCCCGGATTGCCGCCATGCCGAGTTGCGTCGCGGGATCGACTTCATCCAGAAACACATCTTCCCCGGCTCGCTGCTCCTCAGCGTGGGGCGGGTGAATGCCATGCTCCAGCACAGGGGCGACCTTTTCCCGCATGATCTGGAAGACCTCGGCGCCAGTTACGCGCGGACGCTCCACGTGTGGTGGGAGAACTTCAACGCGCAGCTCGCCGCCGTGCGCGCGCTGGGCTTCGATGAACGATTCATTCGCAAGTGGAACTACTATCTCCAATACTGCGAAGCCGCTTTCGCCAACCGCAACATCAGCGTCGTTCAGGCCGTCTACACCCGGCCGAATAATCGCCAGCTGCACATTTCATATTAAATGAACGACCTCGCTTGCGTTCTTGGAGTGCGGCGTTGCATCCGCCGCTTTGGGAGCCGGTCCTCGAAAAGCGGCGGATGCAACGCCGCACTCCAAAACGCAAGCGACGTGCCTCGTCGGTTTCAATTTGTGACCGTCATCCAACTATGATTTCCAAACCCGTCGTCAATGTGAGTGAAACTGAACGCTACGCAGCGGGCATCATCGGCGCTGTGCTCCTCGCTGCCGGGCTGCGACCCTTGCGTCCCTGGCGCCTGTTCTGGGCGGCGTGTTGCTTTTACCGCCTCTTTACCGGCAACTGCAAAGGCTACGAAATGCTCGGGATCAGCACTCGCGAACCGGAACGCAAATGACGGCTACTCCCGCGACCGCACCCGCCTCCTTTTGGCAGCGGCGCGTGGTCACGCCGATCGTCAATCAACTCAAGCAGGGCATCACGCCGGAAAAGATCGCGCTGACCGTCGCGTTGGGGCTGTTGCTCAGCGTCTTCCCGATCATCGGCGCGACCACGCTCCTTTGCGGTCTGGTGGCCTTCGCGCTGCGGCTCAATCAGCCAATCATTCAGATCGTCAATTACCTCGCCTACCCGCTGCAGCTCATCCTGCTCATCCCCTTCTATCGTGCGGGGGAATACCTCCTCGGCCTCAGGCGGGTGCCGTTGAATATCCCGTTGCTCTTCGCTCGCTTCCGCGCCGACGCCGGGCAGTTCTTCAAGGACTTCGGTCTCATCGCCTTGGGCGGCGCGCTCGTCTGGCTCCTGGTCGCTCCTTTCGCCATCGCCGCAATCTACTACGCGACGCGCCCCTTTTTGCGCGCGCTCGCCGCCCGCATTCACGCGCGATGATCACCTGGCTACTCCTCGGCCTCATCCTGATGCTCTTCGCCTTCGCGGTGGTTTGCGCCATCGGCGTGAAGATCCGCAACTACTCTTTCCTCGATGTCATGTGGAGTTACGGCGTTGCCATCCTCGCGCCGATCTACGCCGTCGTTGGCCCTGGTCACATTCAGCGCAAGATCGCTTTCACCGTATTCGGCATGGCGTGGAGTCTTCGGCTCGGCACCTATCTCTTTCTGCGGGTCCTGAAACATCATCCGAAGGAGGATGTTCGCTACGAGGGATTGCGGGCGCGTTGGCCGGGCAGCGGTATGTTCCTGCTTTTCCACGAGTTCCAGGCGGTCACCGTCGTGATCTTCTCCCTGCCTTTTCTCCTCGCGTCATGGTCGCCTGCGCCGCCGCAGGTCCTCGATAAGATCGGCCTCGCCGTCGTGCTGATGGCCTTCCATGGCGAAACCACGGCCGATCGCCAGATGATGCGCTTCAGGAGAGACCCCGCCAATCACGGCCGTGTTTGCAACGTCGGCTTGTGGCGCTACTCACGTCACCCCAACTACTTTTTCGAATTCCTCATCTGGGTCGGCTTCGCCGTAGCCTCGCTGACGACTCCAAACGGCTGGATCGCGCTCCTCTGCCCCGCGCTCATGTATTACTTCCTCACCAAGGTAACCGGCATCCCACTGACCGAAGAATACGCGCTGAAAAGCAAAGGCGACGCCTACCGCGAGTACCAACGCACCACGAGTCCCTTCATCCCCTGGTTCCCGAAGCAGGCCTGACCGCTCTTCGATTGACCGCATCCGTAAGCAGGCTTCCTGCGAACAAACGTCATGTCCTCGCCTGAACTTTCATGATTTCCATCGACTCCATTCTCGAGGCCAATGTCGTTCCTGATCCGCTGATCCGGCTCGGCATCCGTCATTTGCTGGGGGAAACGTTGCGGGAAAAGGTCGCGGGCAACGCCGAGGAAAGGCAGGCACGGCTGCAGGCGCATATCGACGGTTTGCGGCAAAGTCCCATCGCGGTTCAAACACAGGCGGCGAATGAGCAGCACTACGAAGTGCCGACGTCCTTTTATCAATACGCGCTCGGCCAGCGGCTGAAGTACAGCTCCGGATACTGGCCGGTGGGAGTGGACACGCTCGATGAGGCCGAGGAGAGAATGCTCGCGCTGACCTGCGAGCGCGCGGAACTCGCCGATGGCCAGCGCATCCTCGAACTCGGCTGCGGCTGGGGTTCGCTGTCGTTGTGGATGGCGGAGAAATATCCGCAGGCGCGCATCACCGCGGTTTCGAATTCACGCACGCAAAAGGAGCACATCGATGCGGAGGGCGCGCGGCGGAGATTGCCGAATCTCACGATCATCACCGCGGATATGAATGTCTTTGATATCGCCGAGACATTCGATCGGGTGGTGTCGGTCGAGATGTTCGAACACATGAAGAACTATCAACTGTTGCTCGCCAAAGTGGCGCGGTGGCTGGCGCCGGGCGGAAAGCTCTTCGTGCACATCTTCACCCACCGCGAGATCGCCTATCACTACGAGGACAAGGGGCCGAACGATTGGATGACACGCTACTTTTTCTCCGGCGGGCAGATGCCGTCGCACGATACGCTCCTGCATTTCCAGGATGACGTGCGCCTCGAGGCACGGTGGACGGTGAGCGGCACGCATTATCAAAAGACCGCCGAAGCCTGGCTGCAAAATATGGACGCGCATCGCGCCGAGATTCTGCCAATCTTCGCGCAGACTTACGGCGAGGCACAGACCACGCGATGGTGGGTTTACTGGCGCGTCTTTTTCATGGCTTGCGCGGAGCTGTGGGGTTATCGCGGTGGGGACGAGTGGATCGTCTCGCACTATCGCTTCCGCAAACCGTGAAAACTTTTGTCCTCCCGAGCGCCATCGCTGCCCTCTGCCTGACGGCCTCCTCCTTCGCGGCCGATAACCCGATTGCCGCGGCGATTGCCAGGGGGGACGCCGCGGATGAACAACTGAAGACTCCGGAAGCACTCGCCGCGTATCTCGACGCCGAAAAGCTCGGTGGCAAAAGCGCTGACGTGCTCAGCAAGATTTCGCGGGAATATTCGCTTTCGATGGTGGACGCGAAATCACGGGATGAGCAGCGCAGGCTTGGGGAGAAGAGCCTGGAATACTCCCAGCAAGCCGTGGCTACGGATCGAACAACGCAGTGTCGCAACTCGGCCTGGCGATCTGCTACGGACGCATTGCGCCGTATCTTGATAACAAGACGAAGATTGCCGACTCCAGGCTGGTCAAGGAGCATGTCGAAAAGGCGCTCAAGCTCGATCCGTCGCTGGACTACGGTTATCACGTGCTTGGGGCGTGGAATTATGAGCTGGCGAGTTTGAATCCCGTGCTGCGGGTGATTGCGAAATTGGTTTATGGTGACCTGCCCTCGGCTTCGTACGAAGACGCAGCGAAGAATTTCAAGAAAGCCATCGAGCTCGCACCCCAACGCGTGGTGCATCACATCGAGCTGGGCCGCACTTATGCGGCCATGGGGGAAAAGGACCTCGCGCGGGCGGAATTGAACAAAGGCCTGGCGTTGCCGAATCGCGAGAAAGACGACCCGGGCGCCAAGGAACGCGGCCGCGAGGCGCTGAAGAAGCTTTGAAGGCCGCTCGGGGCGTTACCGCGTCACCGCGCGGAGAAATGTTTTCACGGCATAGGTGCTGATCTGGCCACCGGGACCGTTGAAATTGAAATCGAAGGCGTGAGTTGCCCACGGCAGGCACACGAAACAGTGCGGCGTGCCGAGGTTGTCGAGCCGGCGGGAAAGACGCTCGCTTTGCAGATACCACACGAGTTCGTCCCGTCTTCCATGGATGAGCAGCGTCGGCGGACTGTCGCTGCTCGCGAGTTGAATGCTCGAGGCGCCGTCGTAATTGGCCCGGGCATCCGTCGGATCGCCGCCCATGTATTGGCGGACGAGTTTCAGGGAATTGAGGATGTCGTCGGCGCGCGCGTACTTGAAAGCGTAGTGCATGTCCGCCGGGGAATAGAACGCGATGCAGCCGCGAATGGTGCGGTCGTGCGCGCCGTAGGCGACGGCTTCGGCGATTTGTCCGCCGGCGGAGCGGCCCAGCAACACGAAACGCTGCGGGTCGATGCCAAACTGCGCGGCGTGCTGGCGAAGATAGTCGATGGCATCGAAGACGTCGTCGCGCTGCGCGGGCCACGTCCAACGGGGCGCGAGGCGGTATTCGATCGCGGCAACGGCGTAGCCTTCGTGAGCGAGAGAGTGATTGAGCGTGGCGCCTTCCGCGGCCGAGCCATTCATCCAGCCGCCGCCGTGAATGGTGATGACACACGGTGCCGGCGCAGTCCCGCCGTGGCGATAGAGCAGGACGTGCAATGCATCGTCGCCATGTTGCGCGTAGGTGTACGTCTCGACCGGGACGGGTTCGATCTTCGGCGGAAGCCACAGCTTCTTCCACGAAAGCGGCGCCGGATCGTCCTCGCCATCGGTGACAGGCGTTGCGCCGCTCGGAAAGGCTTCCGCGAGTTGTTTGGGCAGGCGATAGGCCACCGGAATCGCGCGCACGACCGAGGACAGAAAAAGTACGGAAGCGGCGAGCGCGAAGGCGGTTCCGAAGCAATTGATGCGCGTCCGGGCCGCCGGCAGAAAGGCCAGGACCAGCGGGATGAGAAAAAGCCAGTGCCCGTACTCCGTGGCGACTACAGCGACCGGGAAGAGCGCCATCGTCGGGACCTTCACCACGGCAAAGGCGGCTGCACCGCAAAGCACCACGGCGCTTAGTAGGCGAAACAGCGACCAAATCCGCGTCATTCGAGAAAAGACACGCCGCAGCCGCCGACGTTCAAGAACCGCGAGCCGGAAATGTTCTTCAATTGCTGCTCAGGAGGACAATCGGGCCCGTGGGTTCAGGCATGCCGCCCGCGGGTTCCACGCTGATGGCAAATTTGTCCGACTTGCTGATCGGCTTTTTCGGCTCAAAGAAAACGTGGGCCAGTCCGTCGGCATCCACCGTTACCACTCCCCCACTGACCGGCTGCGGGTACTTCGGATCGATCACCCAGAGCTGATAATCCTTGCCGGAAGCCGGTTGCGGGATGTTGGCGAGCTTGAGCACGCCGCGCTGTTTTTCCGGATCCCAGACGATTACCGCACTGGCCTTGGCGTAAACTTCGACTTGTGCGGAAAGCGTGGCGATCTTCACTTTCGACAGCGTGTCGCGCGCCTGCCATTCCTTGCGTTCCTGGAGCAAGGCGTCGCGATCCTGTTGCAACTGGCCGCGCTCCACCCAGAAGGCAGCGGTGGTGATGGCAAAGCCGGCGGCCAACGCCCATGGCAGAAGATTTCCCCCGCCGCTTGACTGCGCGGGTGCGTTTGCGGGGGTCATTCGTGGGGATGTGAAAGCCGGCGTGCTGGCCTGGGCCTCCGCCCGGACGCGCGAGAGAATGCGTTCGCGCAATTCGGGCGGCGGCAATTGTGCCGGGACATTGTGCGCCAGTGTCGCGGCGGTTTCGCGCAGGCTGTCCGCCAGCGCTTTTAATTCGGGATCACTGGCGAGCAGAGCCTCGAAGGCGCGCATCGCTTTGGGATCGAGCGCATCCAGAGCGTATTCCGCGGCGAGGTCCTGGTGATGTTCGTCGATCATGCGACCTCCTCCAGAAATTCGCGCAGCTTGAGCAGGCCGCGGCGGATGCGGGCCTTGATCGTGCCAAGCGGGGTGCCGAGTTTCTCGGCGATTTGCTCGTGGGTGAGGCCGCCAAAAAAAGCGAGCTCCACCGCCTGCTTTTGCTCGGCGGGAATTTGCGTGAGCGCAGAACGCACCCGCGCCCCTTCGTCGCGACGCGCGGCCTCGCCCGCCGCGGCGTCATCGGCCTCGGGAAAATGACTGAACTCCACCGTGGCCTTCTCGATCGTGCGGTCGAAACGCTGGCGCACGCGCAGGCGATCGATCGCTTTGTTGCGCAGGATCATCACCGCCCAGGTGAAGGGGCTGCTCCGCGCCGGATTATACGTCGACGCCCGGCGCCAGATGTGTGCGAAGCCTTCCTGGAGCACGTCCTCCGCTTCCTTTTCGTCGCGTGTCATCTTGAGGACGAACGAATACAGGCCGGGAGAGAAGCGATCGTAGAGGGCCCCGAAGGCTGCCTCGTCACCCGCGGCAATGCGCGCGAGCAATTGCGCATCGATCTGGCGGTCGCTTTGTTGAGCTGGGGTCATGGATCGTTGGCCAGCCGAGGCCATGAAAACACCAGCGTGCATTTCCAAAGCGACAGACAGACTGGCGCCGGACATTGCTGGGTTCCAAGGCGTTTGGCAAGTGGCTAGCACGTGGTTTAGACGCTGGTTCGCGGCAGAGAGATGCAGGGAAAGTTGCGGGGGAGAGGAAGAATAGGGCTCCTATGACTCCCATTCTTTCCATGGCTCCTATTCTGTGAGCCGAGGACGCTGCCTCCGCGCTCAGTCGCGGATCTTGCGATAGCGCATCGGCGTGTAGCCGGAGGCGACCAGCGCGGCGATGTCGCGTTCGGAGCTGAGCGTCTTGCTGAACGGCGCGGCTTCGTAGAACAGCGCGCGCGTTTTGGTGGCGTCGAGCCATTTGACGAAGAGGATCACGTGACCGCCTTCGGTGTTCATGATGTCGGCCGGTTGGAGTTGTTCGGGAGAGCGTAGCTTCTGGCAGATTTCCGCGAGAGTGGAGGTGTCGTATTTCTGGGGCAGCTTCCAGCAGCGTGAGACGAAGCCCGAGCAATCGATGCCCACGGCGTCACCGCTCACCGCATTTCCGCCGAGGCGACGCTTGTCTGGTGTATAGACATCGCCGGCCGCTTTGCCCGCGCGTACGCCCTTGTCGAAGCTCTCCGGCGTATCGAAGCCGCCCCATTTATAGGCGACGCCGGAATTGGTGGCGCCGACTTCCCAGCAGGCTTCGTCAGGGGAGCCGTGGCCGCCTGGGCGGTCCGGGGTGTTGATCTGCACGCCGCGTGAATCCGGCCCGTGGCGAAGATTCTTTTCCGAGGATTGCCACCGGTGGCGGACATAGTTTTCCGCGACCTGAAGCGCCTCGCCGCGGGTCAGCGTCTGGGCGTGCAGGGGAACGATGCCGCAGACTGCGGCCAATAACGGAACGAAGAAACGCCACGCCGCCACACGAAAGGAACCAGCACGAACCGGGATATTCATAACGCGAATCGAATGTAGCCGGTTTGGAGAAAAGTCAAAGGGGGCGCGGGCGCCCGTTGCACCGCTGCTCTCTGTCGAACTACCGCACGCCCTCGGCGGTGAAAGATGCGGTCGGTGCGTGCCAGAGGGCAAAGGGGAAACCGCCGATCTCGACGCGCTCGGTATCACCTGGCAACGCGGCGAGAATCTCCGAGGCGTTCTTCGCTCCGAGCCAGATCACGCCACCTGCGGGATGTTCCGACGCGAGCATGCCGCGCCAATCTTCCGGCGTGATCAGATTCGTCAGGATCGGCCGGCGGGCATAGTAGGTCAGCGCGCTGCCGTAGGGATCAAAGTTCGCGAGGATTGTGGCGCCGGGCGGAAAAGTCTGGAGGAGCCGCGTGCCGAGCGTGGGGATGAGTTCCATCGGTTCCTGGGCCGCGCCATCAAGGATGAGATACGGCGAACGCATGTCCTCCGAACGGCGAAGACCGATGCCGGCCAGCACCATCAGGAGGACGACCGCCGCACAGGGAATGACCACCCTTCCGGCCGACGGAAGCTGGTCACCCCAACGACAGAGGAACTCCAGGCCCAGACCCGCCAGGATGGCGACGGCGCCGATGAGGTAAAACGGCGCGAAATCGTGAATGAACGATTCGTTGCGCAGCAGCACGACGTAGAGCGTGCCCGCGATGGTGAGCAGTGTGGCGGTGAGGGCGAGCCAGCGTGTGCCCTCCGAGCGGCGGTCGCGAACGAGATGAATCACTCCCAGAGCGGCAAAGATCCAGGTGAGGACAAGATAGTTGCCGCGCAAATCGGCGCCCACCGTCCGCAGCCAGTCGCCCCGCGTGAAGCGCGGTGCATTTTCGGCGATGGGCGCGGTGCTCGTGGGAATGGCGTTGCCGAGACGCATCTGCAGCGCGGTCCAGAGATCGGTCCACGCGGCGGCGTTCACGCTGTGGATTTGCCAGAGGAAGAGCAGGCCGGCGCAACCGACCAGCGCGACGAAAAGGAACCCCAGCCGGCGCATTTCGCGGGGCGCGAAAAAGAGCAGCCAGGCCGCGGTGCTGAGGACGAGCAGATAGCCGGGCCAATCCGTCCACAAACACAGTGCCGCGAAAATGGCCGCCCCGATCGCCCAACGCGTGTGCCGGGTGCGCTTCCAGTGCCAGAGGCAGGCGAGCAGCGCGATCATCCAAAACGTGAGCACCGGTTCGAAGTCCACCATGTCGCCGTAGTGCAGTTCCATCGGCACGATGGCGAAAATGGCCGCGACGAAGGTCGCCGCTCGCGGTCCGGCGGTCCGAAGCAGCAGAAACCACAGCACCACCACGCTGGACAGCGAGGCGAGGACCGGCACCAGTCGGGCCATCCCTTCCGATTCGCCGAAGAGCGCGAAGGAGCCGGTGACCAGCACCGGCAGCAGGGTGGGGTGGTGGACATAGTAGGCCTCCGGCGGAATCGGCAGCGGCCCGAAGTAAAGCGTGGCGGGCACGCCCGCCGAGCGCAGGCCGGCGCGGAGATTATTATGGGCCGCCTGGGCGTAGACGGCGCCGTACCAGTTGTCTTCCTCGGACCAGGGACGCTGAAAGCCGTTGGCGAAATGGGCCACGAGAAAAGCGAGAATGGCGATCAACCCCAGCGTCCACCAGCGTGACTGGGTGGCCAAAGAATCGGGAGGAGATGGGGAAGTGCTGGTGGACATGGAAAAGCAGGGCAGGGACAATAGAAGGGCACCCGGCGAATGTCCGCGTATTTTCGCGCCGAAAAGAGCCGCCGGTGCCTTGCTCATCCTAACATTCTCTGTTAAGTGCCCGCCATGCAGCGCGTTCTGTTCCCCTCTTTGGCCCTCTTGTGCGCGGCTTCCCTGGCGGTGGCCCAACTCCCGACCATCGATCCGCCGCGGAATTGGAAAACCGCCGAAGGCGCGCCTTTTCAGGCTTCGCTGATGAGTTTCGATGGCACCACCGCCATCTTCCGGATGGTCAACGGCACCCGCGCCCAGGCGCCCGCCACGAAGCTGAGCACGGACGACCAGAAATACCTCCAGGACTGGCAGAAGAAACAGCCGATCAACACCGCCATGCCGAACGAGGTCGGCGTCGAGACCGCGCAGGTCAAAGCCGAGGTGGTGAGCGAAGATCCCGTGGCGGAGAAATTCATCTATCGCACTCAACACTTCGAATTCGAGTCGCAGGGCAAATTCAACCAGGTGCTGTTGCGTGACGTGGCGCGGAATTTCGAGGCGACCTACGAGTTGCTCAAGGCCCTCCCCTGGCACATCGATCCCAAACCGGAATCCGGCGACCTCTTTCACGCGAAACTGCTCAAGGACAAGGATGCCTATTTCGCCGCGGGCGGCATGAGAAACAGCGGCGGTATGTACAGCTCACGGCAGCAGCTCTTCCTCGTGCCGTTCGAGAGCATCGGCGTGAAGCTCGTCGGCAAGGCCTACGCGAAGGACGAGAATTTCGAGACGCACACCATGGTGCACGAGCTTACGCACCAGATGATGCATTTCTGGCTCGATTACCTGCCGCAGTGGGTCGTCGAGGGCACGGCCGAATATACCGGCACGCTGCCGCTGCACACCGGCCAGTTCCGGGTTTCCGCGGCGAAGAATGGCCTGCGCGATTATCTTGCCTTCCTCAAGAACAAGACGATGAACGGCGTGCCCGAGCCGTATCCGCTCGAGCAGCTTTTCCCGATCACCAACGAGCAATGGAACAAAGTGCTCGAGGACGATCCGCGCGCTTCGCACCGGCTGTATTTCACTTCATTTCTGCTCGTTTACTATTTCATGCACCTCGATGGGAAAGGCGACGGCCAGCTCTTTGCGCGCTACTTCCGCGAAGTCGGCGAGGTCCGCAAATCGGTCGAGGGTTATTACAAGGCGATGGAAGACTTCAAAAAGCAGCCGGGCGTGAAGGTGAATCCCGACGGCAGCTTCACCTATCGCCGCGACATGGTGTTGCCGCAGGCGCCCGATGTCATCAAGTCGCCTGAGGCGCGCGCCGAGTTCCAGAAGAAGACGCTACAGATCCTGCTCGATGGCCGCAGCGAAGCGGATCTGATGAAGCAGATTCGCACCGGCTATTCGCATCTCGGCATCCGGCTGTAAGCGGTCTTTTTTACTCTTCCTCTTAATTGTAATCTTACTCCTCTCTGCCCCATGGGGATTAAGATTACGATTAAGAATCCTGCTGGGCGCGTGCCGAAAATCTCGCTTCTCGTCTTCTGAGCGGCCATCTTGCGCGCTCGCATGAAACTCATCTCCTGGAACGTCAATGGCATCCGCGCGGTGCTGAAAAAGGGCTTCGCCGATTTCATCGAAAGCGAGAAGCCCGACATCTTCGCCCTGCAGGAGACGAAGGCGACACCCGAGGATGTCGTGGTGCCGCAGGCGCTCGCGGAATACACCGCGTTCTGGAATATCGCGGAGAAGAAGGGTTACTCCGGCACGGCGATTTTCACGAAGACCAAGCCGATCGCGGTCACGTTCGGCATTGGGGTTGCGGAGCACGATCGCGAAGGGCGCGTGATTACCGCGGAATACGCCGACTTCTTCCTGGTGAATGTCTACGTGCCGAATTCGAAGCGCGAGCTCACGCGGCTGGCTTATCGCCAGCAATGGGACCGCGATTTCCTCGCCTACCTCAAAAAGCTCGAACTTAAAAAGCCGGTGATTTGGTGCGGCGACTTGAACGTGGCGCATCGGGAGATCGATCTCGCGCGGCCGAAGGACAACGTGAAGAACCACGGCTTCACGCCGGAGGAACGCGCCGGGTTCGATGCCTTCGTCGGGGCGGGCTTCGTCGACGCCTTTCGCGAATTCGAAAAGGACGGCGGCCACTACACCTGGTGGAGTCAGATGGGCACGGCGCGGGCGCGAAATATCGGTTGGCGGATTGACTATTTCCTCTGCTCCGATGCGCTACGGAAACGGCTGAAGTCGGCGACAATTTATCCGCACATCATGGGTTCG
>Ga0068855_100000468_pt1 | contig 49550 bp, 53 predicted proteins | sample KBSCornC52_FD_66592 | JGI IMG/M metagenome (GOLD analysis project Ga0068855, IMG submission 66592) | Corn rhizosphere microbial communities from Kellogg Biological Station, Michigan, USA - KBS Corn C5-2 | ecosystem: Host-associated > Plants > Roots > Rhizosphere > Soil ... | reverse complement strand
AGCGGCCCGGTGGTTCGCCGACCCTTGCGGGTGCCCACCCGGCGTAATCTGCTGAATGTCGAGATTGCTTTTCGGCCAGCTCTCCTGTCGAGCTCCGCACGAGCTCGCTTATTATTAAATGACCAATTACCGACCTGCCCTGAGTCTATCCAGCCCCGGCGGCTAAATGACTCCGATCTGTGATCAACTTATCACAGTTCACTTAGTAATACCGGCTATGGTGCTAATGAGGACACTCCATACCGGTCGCAGAATACTTGTTCTGAATGACCATTCACTTGCAGTGAGTGATCATTCACTTACTGAATGACTGTTCATAATTGGACCCGCCTGCGCGCGGAATGTGCAGATCGAGATATTGAACGGAGGTTTATCTTCTAGATTGAGCCAATAAGGCTCAATTGCCTCTAGGTAGGTTGCGCACCGCTTGATATGGCAAACGCATGCCGATGACAGAGAGACCGCGCCGCCGCCCTCGCCTTTCTGCACGTGAAACGAGGGCAAGAATTCTTGAAGCCGCCCAGGTGACCTTCGCTGCGAAGGGCTATGCGCAAAGCCTGATCAGCGACATCGCCGAGGCATCTGATGTCAGCTCGGCGCTGGTCATCCAGCACTTCCAGACCAAGGCCGGCTTGTTCGAGGAAGCGCTGTCGGGCGCGCTCGACGAGATCGCCGCCTCTGCGACGAAGGACAATTTCGCCGAGCTGATGACCGGGGTCCTCAGCGACGGTGTTCCCGCACATCGGGCGAGATTGATGCTGGCGCATTCGATCGGTGCCGAGGAAGTGCGCGAGATCGCCAGCCAGCTGATCCACGAGCGCCTGCTTGCGCCGATGGCGAAGCTGGGCGGCGAGCCGCACGGCTTCGAGCGGGCGGCGATGGCGGTGGCGCTGGCGGTCGGCTACGCCACCCTCGGCATGCTGCTGCCATCGAAACGGGGCAAGCTCGGCAACCGGCGCCTGGTCGGCCAGATGATCGGCGAGACGCTTCAGGCAATCGCCGCCTGATCCGCGGACGACGAACGGGGTAAGCTGGCTCGCCCTAACGCCGCAGCAGAAACACCGCATGCTCGGCGCGGAAATTGGCCGCCGCGCTCGACCGGCTGCGATCGCCCGACAGGAACCAGGCCTGCTCAACGTGGATGCCGCGTTCTTTCACGAACGCGCGGAAGTCGCCGATCGAGACATGGTGGATGTTCGGCGTGTCGTACCAGCCGTGCGGCAGGGTCCGCGTCACCGGCATCCGCCCGCCCCAGAGCAGCGACAGCCGTACCCGCCAATGGGCGAAATTGGGGAATGAGACGAAGGCGCGCCGCCCGATCCGCAGCAGCTCATCGAGCACGACATGCGGCGCGCGCGTGGTCTGCAAGGTCTGGCTGAGGACCGCGAAATCGAAGGCGTCATCGGGATATTCGGCGAGATCGGTGTCGGCATCGCCCTGCACGACCGAGAGCCCGCGTGCGACCGCGGCGGCGACATTCTTCGCATCGATCTCGATGCCGCGCGCGTCGACACCCTTCTGCTCGCGCAGCGCAACCATCAGCGCGCCGTCGCCGCAGCCGACGTCGAGCACGCGACTGCCCGGCGCGATATGGTCGGCGATGACGGCGAGATCGGGACGCAGCGCGGTCATGCTCGACCCGCACGCAGGAAGCCGTCGATCACCCGGTTCATCTCCGGCATGTCGAGCAGGAAGGCGTCATGGCCGAAGGGGCTCGACAGCTCGACGAAGCTGACCGGCGCCCCGGCCGCGTTGAGCGCATGGACGATCAGCCGCATCTCGGCGGTCGGATAGAGCCAGTCGCTGTCGAAAGAGATCAGGCAGAAGCGCGTCTTCGCGCCGCGAAAGGCATTGGCGAGCAGCCCGCCATGCTCCTCGGCGAGGTCGAAGTAATCCATCGCTCGGGTGATGTAGAGATAGGAGTTGGCGTCGAACCGCTCGGTGAAGCTGAGCCCCTGGTGGCGCAGATAGCTCTCGACCTGGAAGTCGGCGTCGAAGCCGAAGCTCTTGGCATCGCGCGCCTGCAGCCGCCGGCCGAATTTCTCGGTCAGTCCTTCCTCGGAAAGATAGGTGATATGCGCCGCCATCCGCGCCACCGCCAGCCCGGCGGTCGGCCCGGCCTCGCCGTAATTGCCGTCGTGCCAGTTGGGATCGGCCATGATCGCCTGGCGGCCGACCTCGTGGAACGCGATGTTCTGCGCCGAATGCCGCGCCGCCGCGGCGATGACGATCGCCGCCGCGACCCGGTCGGGAAAGGTCGCGGCCCATTGCAGCACCTGCATCCCGCCCATCGATCCGCCGATCACCGCGTGCAGCCGCGCGATGCCGAGATGATCGAGCAGCAGCGCCTGGGCACGCACCATGTCGCGGACGGTGATGACCGGGAAATGCATGCCGTAGGCGGCACCGGTCGCGGAATCGATGCTGGCCGGCCCGGTCGAGCCCATGCACCCGCCCAAGATATTGGCGCAGATGATGAAATGGCGCGCCGGATCGATCGGCAGCCCGGGCCCGACCAGCCGCGTCCACCAGCCGGGCTTGCCGGTGACCGGGTTCACCGAGGCGACGAACTGGTCAAGGCTCAGCGCATGACAGATCAGGATCGCGTTGCCGCGATCGGCCGCGAGCTCGCCATAGGTCTCATAGGCGATGTCGAGCCCGGCCAGGCTGCCACCGCCGTCGAGCGGGAAAGGCGCGTCGCTGTGCCAGCTGCGCCCATGGCCGTTCCGCCGGTTGTCGTTCATAATCCGGGCGCATGGGCGCCAAAGTGCGCGGGTTGTCAACGGCGACGCGGGCGGGCAAAGGCCGCTGGCCATGACCGCCCCCCTCGTCAAACCCTATATCGACGCGATCGCGCCCTATGTCCCGGGCAAGTCGAAGACCGACGACGGGCGCAAGGCGGTCAAGCTGTCGTCGAACGAAAGCCCGCTCGGCACCAGCCCGAAGGCGCGCGCGGCCTATCTGGCAGCGGTCGCCACGCTCGACCGCTATCCCGATGCCGGCGCGATCAAGCTGCGCGAGGCGATCGCGGCGCATTATGGCGTCGAGGCCGACCGCATCGTCCACGGCACCGGATCGGACGAGGTGCTCCACCTCGCCGCCGGCGCCTTCGCCGGCCTCGGCGATGAGGTGCTCTACACCCGCTACGGCTTTTCGGTGTACCCGATCGCCGCGCGGCGGGTCGGGGCCGCGCCGATCGAGGCGCCGGACAGCGACTATGGCACCGACGTCGACGTGCTGCTCCAGCACGTCAACGAGCGCACGCGGGTGGTCTATATCGCCAATCCGAACAACCCGACCGGGACCTTCATCGACCGACGCGAGATGGCCCGGCTGCACGCCGGCCTGCCGGGCGACTGCCTGCTGGTGGTCGACCAGGCCTATTCGGAATATCTCGAGGACGCCGATGACGACGGCGCCTTCGACCTCGCCCGCTACGCGCCGAACGTGCTGGTCACCCGGACCTTTTCGAAGATCTATGGGCTCGCCGCCGAACGCATCGGCTGGGGCTATGGCGCGGCGCCGCTGATAGCGGCGATGCACAAGATCCGCGCGCCGTTCAACGTCACCACCGCCGGCCAGGAAGCGGCGATCGCGGCGCAGTCCGACATCGCCTTCGTCACCGCCGCGCGCGACCATAATCTGCGCTGGCGCGCCTGGCTGGCCGACGAGATCGCCACCCTCGGCAATGCCGGACTGCGCGCGGTGCCGTCGAAGGCCAATTTCCTGCTGGTGACCTTTAGCGGCCGGCTGACCGCCGAGATGGCCTATAAGGGACTGATGGACGTCGGCTACATCACCCGCTGGCTGCCCGGACAGGGGCTGCCGCACGCCTTGCGCATCTCGATCGGCACCGAGGCCGATACCCGCGGCGTCGCCGCGGCGCTGCGCGCGCTGATCGAGACCGCGTGATGCTGCCCTTCTCGCGCGTCGCAATCATCGGCCTCGGCCTCATCGGCGGATCGATCGCCCGCGCGGTGCGGCATCACATGCCGACGGTCGCACTGGTCGGCTATGACGGCGATCCGGCGGTTCGCGCGCGCGTCGAGGAACTCGGCTTCGTCGACGACGTCGCCGACAGTGCCGGCGCGGCGGTGACCGACGCCGATCTCGTCATGCTCTGCGTGCCCGTCGGCGCGATGCGCGCCGTCGCCGAGGAATTTGCCGCCGACTTGCCGGCCGAGGCGATCGTCAGCGATGTCGGCGGGTCCAAGGCGAGCGTGCTGGCGGATCTCGCCGCGGCCCTGCCCGGCGCGACGATCATCCCCGGCCATCCCGTCGCCGGCACTGAGCACAGCGGCCCCGATTCCGGCTTCGCGACGCTGTTTCACAACCGCTGGTGCATCATCACCCCGCCGGATGGGGCGCCGGAGGCGGCGGTCGAACGCGTCCGCAGCTTCTGGGAGCAGCTCGGCGCGCGGGTCGAGGTGATGGACCCGCGCCACCATGACATCGTTCTCGCGGTCACCAGCCATCTGCCGCATCTGATCGCCTACACGATCGTCGGCACCGCCTCCGATGTCGAGGAAGTGACGCAATCGGAGGTGATCAAATTCTCCGCCGGTGGCTTTCGCGACTTCACCCGCATCGCCTCGTCCGACCCGATCATGTGGCGCGACCTGTTCATCGCCAATCGCGACGCCGTGCTCGAGATCCTGCAGCGCTTCACCGAGGATTTGACCGCGCTCCAGCGCATGATCCGCTGGTCCGACGGCGATGCCCTGCAGGAACATTTCACCCGCACCCGCGCGATCCGCCGCTCGATCATCGAACAGGGCCAGGACGACGCCCGGCCCGACTTCGGCCGCGCTCATGACTGAGCCGTCGCGCCGGCCGAAGACTCTGAAGCTGCCAAAGCTGTCGCCAAGCAAGCCGGTACCCAAGCCCCAGCCGATCACGGTGAAGCCGGAGGCCGGCGGCCGCGAGGGGCCCGATCCGACGCGTTATGGCGACTGGGAGAGAAACGGAATCGCCGTCGACTTCTAGGCGAGCGTCGGTCGTTGCGACGACCGGGCATATCGACCTAGCCTCGTACCATGCCGGCTTTTCCCGAGATCGGCCCGATCCTGCGCGCGATCGCGCTGCTCGCCGCGCTCTGCCTTGCGCCGACGGCGGCAACGATGGCTGATCCGGCATCACCGCTCTTCCCGATCGTCGACAACGGCAAATGGGGCTTCATCGATACCGCCGGCACGGTCGTAATCGCGCCGCGGCTGCCGGATTACACCAGCTTTCACGACGGGCTGGCGCGTAGCCAGGAAGACGGCAAGCCGGTGTTCGTCGATCGCTCTGGCAAGACCGCTTTGCGGCCGCCGTTCGAGATCGCGCGTGATTTCTCGGAGGGCCTGGCGGCGGTCAACATCGGCGAGCGGCGCATCCCGACGATCGGCATGATCCAGGAGACCGGACGCTGGGGCTATATCGACCGGAACGGCAAGCTCGTCCTGCCAATGACGTTCACCCAGGCCGACAGCTTCAGCGAGGGGTTGGCAGCGGTCCACGACGGCAAGCAAGGTGGCTTCATCGACCATGGCGGCAAGATGGTCTTCAAGGCCGAGTTCGACGTCAGCTGGGGATTCCACGAGGGCCTCGCGCTGGTGAAGTCGCATTTGAAGATGGCCTATCTCGACCGGGCCGGCCGGCGCCTGCCGACGCCGCCGCTCGACGACAATTCCTCCGGCGCGAGCTTTTCCGAAGGGCTGGCGGCGGTCGAGATCGGCGGGCTGTGGGGTTATGTCGACAAGTCCGGCAAGCTCGTCATTCCCGCGACCTTCCGCCAGGCCGCATCCTTCCACGAGGGTTTGGCGGCGGTCGAGCCCGCCGAAGATGGTCCGCGGCAGAGCTGCCCGCGACAGGCTGACGGATCGAGCTACAGCTTCGTCCAGAGCTATGGCTATATCGATCGCAGCGGCCGGATGGTGATTCCGGCGACGCATGAGCGCGCCAGTGATTTCAGCGAAGGGCTCGCGCTCGTCTCGACCTGCCGCCGGTCCCGCTTCATCGATCACGCCGGCAAGACGATCATCGCGATCCCCTATGACGACGCGGATCTCTTGCCGTTCAGCAACGGCCTCGCCGCCATCAGCGTGCTCGACGGCACCGGCCTGCATCGCGGCTACATCGACAAGCAGGGCAAGCTCGTCCGTCCGCTGAGCAACTGACCGCCACAGCAATTCTGTTTTGCCCGGCATGCTGATAGCATTGCAATCCGGGAGGCCGGCGATGCTCAGCCTGCGCGCTCACGCGATCATCTGCGGTTCGTTGTTCGCGGCACTGGTCCTGCTCGCTCCGGCGGCCGGCGCCTTGCAGGCATTGGGCGTCATCGGGGATCCGGCGGCCTATCGCGTCCCGGCGATGATCCTTGCGCTTGGCCTGGTCATCGCCTTCGCCTTTTCGGCCGTACCGGTAATGGTCAAGCTGGTGACCGGCACGCAGCGCGCCATCGGCAATCAGGATGTTCCGGTGATCCGCTCCATGCTCAGCGGCGAGAATGCGATCATTTGGGCGATCTGGGCACTGATGGCCGCCGGCACGCTGATTGCCATCCCGGCGGCGATTGCCGACGGCGCTTTCGGGCCCGAGCTGCGCCGAAGCATCAATAGCCCGTTCATCGGGACGTCGGAGGGCGTGCTGTCCGCCAAGCCGGGCATGACGGTCGACGAAATGGTGCGTGGCTCGACGCTGAAGCTCGAAGTACTACCCAACGCACCGGTCATCGCCGGCGGCAAGGTCTTCGACTTCCGCATCCCCGGCTCCGGAATCGTCTTCCCCGGCTGCCGCTATTATTTCGTCTCGACCTTCTATCATGATCGCCGCCACATCCAGGGCATGTCGATCGGCACGTCCCACGACAAGCTGACCCACGCGGGGAGCCAGGCCGCCGACGCCGATCTGCGCCACCGGCTTGCTGCGGATGGCTGGCTCACCGGCCATGAGGTCTATCGCGACGAGGAGGATCGCCAGCTCCACGGCGGCCTGACCCGCGGGCCGGAGGGACGGGTCTGGCTCAAGGACGGGGTCGTGCTGACGATCGAAAGCAAGGCGGTCGACGAGCCGGCGGCGGGCGAGGATCCGGAACAGGCGGTGGTGTGGATCCAGGCGATCTCGCTGTGGGCAGCGAGCGACTATTCCGGCTTCGACCGCTTCGTCTTCGCCCCGCCGCAGAGCAGCTGATCGGCAAGTCGACTAGACCACCTCGCTCCGTAGCGGCCGCGCAAGCAGCTGCTCGACGACGCGATCGGCGGTCGCCTCGCCGGCGAGCAGGGCGCAGACCGCTTCGGTGATCGGCATGTCGATGCCGGCGGCCTGGGCCGCGTCGCGCAGCACCGGCGCGGTGAAAGCCCCCTCGGCAACCGTGCGGCGGTCGGCCATCAGCGCGACGGCCGATCCGCCCCGCCCCAACTCCAGCCCAAGCGAGAAATTGCGCGACGAGGTGGACGAGCAGGTCAGCACGAGATCGCCGAGCCCGGACAGGCCGCCGAGCGTTTCCGCCCGTGCGCCGCGCGCCAGGCCGAAGCGGGTCATCTCGGCAAAGCCGCGGGCGATCAGCGCGGCGCGGGCGTTCTGGCCGAGGCCCCGGCCCTCGACCACACCGCAGGCGATCGCCAGCACATTCTTGACCGCGCCGCCGATCTCCGCGCCGATCACATCATCGGAGGCATAGGGCCGAAAACCGGGCCGGGCGATCCGGCCCGAGATCGCACCGCACAGCGCGGCATCCTCGCAGGCCAGGGTCACCGCGGTCGGCATGCCGGCGGCGACCTCATGGGCGAAGGTCGGCCCCGACAGCACGGCGATCGGCGCGTCGGGACGCACCGCGCGCGCGACCTCCGACATCAGCATGCGCGTCCCGGCTTCGATCCCTTTGGCGCAGAGCACCAACGGCGCGGCCTGCCGCGGCGCCTCGCTCAGCACGCTGCGCAGATGCTGCGCCGGCGCGACCACCAGCAGCAGGTCGCAGCCAGCAAGATCGGCGAGATCGCCGGTCACACCGACATCCGCATGCAGCGCCACCCCGGCGAGAAATAGCGGGTTCTCGTGGCGCTGCCGGATCGCCTCGATCACCTCGGGCTCGCGCGCCCAGAGCAGCGCCGGCTCACCACCGGCGGCGATGACCTGGGCCAGCGCCGTGCCCCAGGCGCCGGCACCGATCACGCCGATCGTCACGCCTTCACCCCCGCCCCGCGCGCCACGGCCGCGCCGGGATCGAGCGGCCAGCGCGCCCGCGCCGGCACGTCGAGCGGATCGGTCAGGCCGAGCGCGAGGCGCTCGACCCCGGCCCAGGCGATCATCGCCGCATTGTCGGTGCACAGCCAGCCCGGCGGGGCGATGAAGCGCAGCTCATGCTCGGCTGCCAGCGCCTCGAGCATCGCCCGCACCGACGCATTGGCCGCGACCCCGCCGGCCACGACCAGCGCGGTCAGGCCGGCGCGGTCCACCAGCGCGCGGCGGGTGCGATCCGCGAGGCAATCGACCACCGCCGCCTGGAACGAGGCAGCGATATCCTCGGTCCGGTGTCGCCCGGTTTCCGCGGCGCGCAGCACCGCGCTCTTGAGCCCTGCGAAGGAGAAATGCGGCTCGTCGCTGCCTACCAGCGGCCGCGGCAGCGGGACCGCGAGCGGATCGCCGCGGCGGGCCGCCTGCTCGACCGCCGGCCCGCCGGGGAAGCCCAGGCCGAGCAGCTTGGCGGTCTTGTCGAAAGCCTCGCCGGCGGCATCGTCGATCGTCGTCGCCAACCGGCGATAGTCCCCCACCCCCTCGACCCGGAGCAGCTGGCAATGGCCGCCCGAGACGAGCAACAGCAGATACGGAAAATCGAGCCCCGGCTCGGCCAGCCGCGGGCTGAGCGCATGGCCTTCGAGATGGTTGACCGCGATCAGCGGCTTGCCCGCGGCCAGCGCCAGCGCCTTGCCGGTGACCAGCCCGACCATCACCCCGCCGATCAGACCCGGCCCGGCGGTGGCGGCGATCGCATCGATCGCGTCGAGCCCGAGGCCCGCGTCCGCCAGCGCCGCTTCGACCAAGGGCGCGAGATGCTCGACATGAGCCCGCGCGGCGATTTCCGGCACCACCCCGCCATAAGGCGCATGCGCCGCCTCCTGGCCAGCGAGGCGATGCGCGAGGATGCGGCGGTCGCCGTCGACGATCGCTGCCGCGGTCTCGTCACAACTCGATTCCAGGCCGAGGATCAGCGTCATCTGGCTTCCCTGCCACCGCCCATGAGGCGAGAGCAAGCAAGGTGATTCGGGTCACCTGGCTTGCTCCGCAGCTTGTCTTCGCATCGCTAAAGCAGAAAACCGGTTCCCACTTTTCTGCGCGATGCTCTAGCACAAGCCGCGCATGGCCACCCCTTCCCCCCTGTTGCGTCTCGGCACCCGCGGATCGCCGCTGGCATTGGCCCAGGCGAACCTGGTCGTGGCGGCGCTGCGCGCGGCGCATGGTTGGGACGAGGATGCGATCGCCATCGTCCCGATCCGGACCAGCGGCGACCGCATCCAGGATCGCCCGCTCGCCGAGGTCGGCGGCAAGGCGCTGTGGACCCGTGAGCTCGACCGCGCGCTGCTCGCCGGCGAGATCGATTGCGCGGTTCATTCAATGAAGGATGTCGAGACCGAGCGGCCGCCGGCGATCGCGATTGCCGCCTTCCTGCCGCGCGCCGACGTCCGCGACCGGCTGATCGGGGCGGCGACGCTCGCGGCCCTGCCCGCAGGCGCCCGGGTCGGCACCTCCTCGCCCCGGCGCAGCGCGCAAATTCTGCGCGAGCGGCCCGATGCGCAGATCGTGCTGTTTCGCGGCAATGTCGCGACACGTCTCGCCAAGCTCGCCCGCGGCGAGGCCGATGCGACGCTGCTCGCCGCCGCCGGGCTCGATCGCCTCAGCGAGCATGACGTCGGCCAGCCGATTCCGCTCGAGACGATGCTGCCCGCACCGGCCCAGGGTGCGGTCGGCATCGAGCTGCGCGCCGATGACGACCGCCGCCTCGGCTGGTTCGCCGCGATCGACGACGTCCCCACCCGAACCGCCGTCATCACCGAGCGCGCGCTGCTCGCCGGCCTTGGCGCCGATTGCCGTTCGCCGGTCGCTGCGCTCGCCGAGCCGCGGGCCGACGGCATTCGGCTGCGCGCCGAGATCCTCTCGGGAGGCGGCGAGGAATGCTATGCCGCAGACCAGGTAATCGCCCGGCCGGAAGACGCCGCCGAGGTCGCCGCCGAGCTGCTCGGCCGCGCCAGCCCGGCGGTGCGGGCACTGTTCCATCCATGAGCCGGCCGCTGCTCGTGCTCCGCCCGGCGCCGGCGGGCGCACGCACCGCCGCGATGCTGCGCGCGCTTGGTCATGAGGCGGTCGAGGCGCCGCTGTTCACGATCACGCCGCTCGCCTGGACGCCGCCGCCGGCCGATCGTTTCGACGCCCTCGCCCTGACCAGCGCCAATGCCGCCGCCCATGCCGGTCCCGAGCTGGCGTGCTATCGTGACCTGCCGACCTTCGTCGTCGGCGACGCCACCGCCCGCGCCGCGACCTCGGCGGGGCTCAACGTCCGCCATATCGGCGAAGGCGACGGCGCTGCGCTGGCCGAAGCGGCGGCGGAGGCCGGCATCCGGCGCATGCTCCATCTCTGCGGCCGCGAGCACCGGCCGCTGCGCGGCCAGGTCGCGGTGACCGCCTGCCCGGTCTATGCCAGCGAAGCCCGTGACGCGCTGCCCCCCGCAGCGCTGGACGCCATCGCGCGCGGCGCCGTGGTGCTGCTGCATTCGCCGCGCGCCGCCGCGCTGTTCAGCGGTCTCGCCGATGCCGCCGGGCTGCCGCGGAGCGAGACCATCCTTGCCGTGATCAGCGCCAATGCCGCCGCCACCGCCGGCACCGGCTGGAAGGCGGTGGTCGTCGCCGGCCAGCCGAATGATGACGCGCTGCTGGCGGCGGCGCTCGCCATGTGCGATCACCCCGGCTGACGAGGGGCGCGGCATGGCCAGCTACGAGGATTACGACACGGGCACACGCTTCGCCGGCTTCAGGCGAACGCTGCTCACGGTCCTGGTCGCCTTCCTCGCCGGCGGCATCGCGGCCGGCTGGGGCGCCTGGCGGATGGGCTGGATTGCCTTCGACAGCTGGGGGCGGCCGGTTCCCCCGACGAGTCTGCATTCACCGCCGCCGATCCGCCCGTTGATGATCGCGCCGTCGGCGCCCTCGGGCGATGTCACCGTCCTCGCCGAACGGCTCGGCCGGATCGAGGCGCGCATCGATACGATCGACAACCGCACCCGCGCCGCCTCGGGCAATGCCGGCCGCGCCGAAGGCCTGCTGGTCGCTATGGCCGCCCGCCGCGCGCTCGACCGCGGCGTCGCGCTCGGCGTGATCGAAGCGCTGCTGCGCGACCGCTTCGGCTCCAGCCAGCCGCAGGCGGTCGCGACCGTGATCACCGTCGCGCGCGAGCCGGTCACGCTCGACGAGCTGCAGGATGGGCTTGCGCGGATCGCGCCGCAGCTCGCCGGCGGCGGTGGCAGTGAAAGCTGGTGGCAATCGACCCGCCGCGCGCTCGGTTCGATGTTCGTCGTGCGCCGCGCCGACACGCCCTCGCAGTTGCCCGAGGATCGTGTCCGCCGCGCCCAGGCGCAGCTCGAGATCGGCCATGTCGACGGCGCACTGGTCGAGATCGCCCGGCTGTCCGACCATCGCATCGCCGATCCATGGATCGGCCAGGCCCGGCGCTATGTCGCCGCGCGGCGGGCGCTCGACACCATCGAGACGAGCGCGCTGCTCGACTCGCCGGGTGCGGCCGCCAGCCAGCCCGCGACCCTGGCCAGCGCCCAGCCGCAGGCCCGGGCTGACAGCAAGCCGGCCGATAGCAAGCCGGCCAGCGGCAAGAAGGTGGCGCCTTGATCGATTCCGAGGATCGTTTTCTTCCGCTCGAACGTGGCCATAATTTTCGCGACATCGGCGGGTATCAGACGGCCGATGGCCGTCGCGTCCGGCGCGGCGTGCTCTTCCGCTCCGGCACGATGGCCGATCTCACCGCGGCCGATGTCGAGCGTCTGACCGCGCTCGGCATCGTCTGCATCTGCGATCTACGCACGACCAGCGAGCGGACCAAGCATCCGACGAGCTGGCATGATGCGGACAAGGTCAGGGTGCTGGCGCAGGACTATGACCATAGCGAGGGCAGCCTCGCTTCCCTGACGATGGGCGATGGCGCGGCCGTGCGGCGCCGGATGATCTCGCTCTACCGGACGCTGCACGAGGAGCAGCGCAACAGCTATGCCGCGCTGTTCGAACGGCTGGTCGAGGGCGACGTGCCGCTGCTGTTCAACTGCGCCGCCGGCAAGGACCGCACCGGCATCGCCGCCGCGCTGATCCTGACCGCGCTCGGCGTGCCGCGCGCGACGGTGATCGAGGATTATGCGCTGAGCGATCGCTTTGCCGAGCCGCTGTTCGCGCTGCTCTGCCGCAATCCGCGCTACGGTCTCAACGCGGACTCGCCGCGCGAGACCTGGCTGCCGATGACCCGCGCCTATCCCGAATATATCGAGACGATGCTCGACGCGGTCGCCGCGCGGCATGGCAGCATCGAAACCTATCTCGCCGAGGAACTGGGCGTCGATCAGCGCGCGATTGCGCGGTTGCGCGACAATCTGCTCGAATAGCGTCAATCAGCCGCTGCTGCGCGTCTGCCACCACTCCGCATAAGGGGTGGATTCGATCGGCCGGCCGCTCAAGTCGGGCACGCCGTCATCCCACCACACCGGCCCGCGCTCGCCGAGCGCGCGCATCGCCTGATCGATCCGCGTGCGCGCGTCGCGCATCGCCAGATAATCCTCGCCGGCGTTCTTCACCGCCTGCTTGGCCTCGAACAGTTCGGTGACCAGCGCGACCCGCTCGCTCTCGCTCAGCGCCGGATTGGTCGCGCGCTGCAACACGCCGTCGACGACGGTGTAGCGCCGGTCGGGCGTGTGGATCATCATGCGCCGAGCCGCGCGATCAGGGCCTGGGCGCCGGCCGGCGCACGCTCCTTGGCGCCGTTGATGAAGAACATGAAGACGTCGCGCCCCGACGACGACTTGCCGCGCTTGCCGGCATAACGAAGGTCGGACGGTTGTTTGCCCGCGGCCCATTGGCGCGCGACGTCGGTCCAGCGATCGAGCGCATCGGGCGCATAGCCGGCCGGCTCCTGCGCCTCGGCCTGCTGCAGCCGGGCGTATATGAAATCGGCGGTGGGGTCGGCCAGCTCGGGGTAATCCGCGGAATCGGCGAAGACGATCGCCGCACCCGCCTCGCGCGCCAAATCGACGAATTCGGGCGTGACGAAGCTCTCGTGGCGCACCTCGAGCGCATGACGCAGCCGGACCCCTTCCTCGCGCTCGGGCAGCAGCGCAAGGAAGGCGGCGAAATCATCGCGGTCGAACTGCTTGGTCGCCATGAACTGCCAGAGGATTGGCCCGAGCTTGGCGCCGAGCGCGACCAGGCCCTGGCCGATGAAGCGGCTGATCGCCTCGCCGGCATCCGCCAGCACTCGGCGATTGGTGCAGAAACGCGACGCCTTGATCGTGAACATGAAGTCGTCCGGCGTCTCGCTCGCCCAGCGAGCGAAGCTGTCGCGCGACTGCAGCCGGTAATAAGTGCCGTTGACCTCGATCGCGGTCACATGTTCGGCGGCATAGGCCAGCTCGCGGGCATGCGGCAGCTTGGCCGGATAGAAGTTCGAGCGCCAAGGCTCATAGGTCCAACCACCGATTCCCACCCGGATCTGACCTGCGCCCGCCATGCCCCAATTTGCCCGAGTCCGGGCCATGCCGTCCAGCGCCGACAGCTTCCCTCCAGCGCGCCAATCGGGGAAGCTGCGGCGATGGCCGCTGATCGCCCTTCGCTGGAGTCGCTCGACGCGCTGAAGTTCGCCGACGAACCCTCGGCCATCGCCGCCCTGCTCGCTGCGACTCCCCTGTCGCCGGCGGAGCGGCGGGCCATCGCCGCCGAGGCGGAGGAATTGGTGCGCGGCGCCCGCGGCATCGACCGCCGCCACGGCCTGGTCGAGAACTTCCTCCAGGAATTCTCGCTCGGCACGCGCGAGGGGCTGGCGCTGATGGTCCTTGCCGAGGCTCTGCTGCGCATTCCCGACACCGCGACCCGCGACCGGCTGATCGCGGAGAAGATCGGCGGCGCTGACTGGTCCAGCCATCTCGGCCATTCCGACAGCCTGTTCGTCAACGCCTCGACCTGGGGCCTGATGCTGACCGGCCGGCTGGTCGAGGTCGACGAGGCCGCGCGCCACGATCTGTCCGGCTTCGTCGCGGCGCTCGCGACGCGGATCGGCGAGCCGGTCATCCGCCGTGCGATCACCAGCGCGGTGACGATGATGGGCGAGCAATTCGTCTTGGGCCGCTCCATCGACGATGCCCTCGCCCGCGCGCGGCGTGAAGATCTGCTGTGCTCCTTCGACATGCTCGGCGAAGGCGCCCGCACCGCGGCTGACGCCGAGCGCTACGAGCGGCTCTATGGCGATGCGATCGACGCCGTCGGCACGGCCACGGCGGGCGCCGGCCCGGACGCCGGCCATGGCATCTCGGTCAAGCTCTCGGCGCTGTCGCCCCGCTTCGACGCCCGCCAGCAGACGCGGATCGACCACGAACTCTATCCGCGCCTGCTGCGCCTCGCCGCCAAAGCGGCGGCGGCCGATATCGGGCTGAGCATCGATGCCGAGGAGGCCGACCGGCTCACGCCGTCGCTGAGCCTGTTCGAACGACTGACCCGGGAGCCGGCGCTGCGCGACTGGCGGGGTCTCGGATTCGTCGTCCAGGCCTATCAGAAGCGTGGCACGGCGGTGATCGAGCGCGTCGCCGGACTGGCGCGCGACAGCGGCCGCCGGCTGATGGTCCGGCTGGTCAAGGGCGCCTATTGGGACAGCGAGATCAAGCGCGCGCAGATCGCCGGCCGGCTGGACTATCCGGTCTTCACCACCAAGCCGGCGACCGACCTCTCCTATCTGGTCTGCGCCCGCCGGCTGATCGCCGCCGCGCCTGCGCTCTATCCGCAATTCGCCACGCATAACGCGCACAGCCTCGCTGCCGTCCGCCTGATGGCCAATGACGCCGGGGTCTCGATCGAGCATCAGCGGCTGCACGGCATGGGCGAGCCGCTCTACCGCGCGCTCGCCGAACGCCATGGCGCCATCCGCCTGCGCACCTACGCGCCGGTCGGCGGCCATGACGAGCTGCTGCCCTATCTCGTCCGCCGGCTGCTCGAGAATGGCGCCAACACCTCCTTCGTTCACGCCTTGCTCGACGAGGCGATTCCGCCCGAGCAGCTCGTCCAGGATCCGATCGCGCTGGTCGAGGCGGCGCCCGACAGGCATCCGCGCATCCCGCCGCCGCCCGTGATCTACGGCGCCGAGCGGCGCAACCCCGAGGGACGCGATTACAGCCAGCAGGCGGAGCGCGACCGTATCGCCACCGTGGTCGCGGCGCTCGACTGCGAAGTGCTGAGCGGCGGTCCGATCGTCGGCGGAGAATCGCGGCCGGGAGAGCAGCAGCGCAAGGCGACCCGCCCAGCAGATCGCTCGACAGTCATCGGCACAACCGCCGACGCGACGCTCGCGGATCTCGCCGCGGCCATCGCTGCCGCGCGCCGCACGCAGCCGGCCTGGGACGCTGCCGGCGGGGCGGCGCGCGCGACGGTGCTGCGCGCGATGGGCGATGCGCTCGAGGCGCGGCTCGACCGCTTCGTCGCGCTGATCGCGCGCGAGGCAGGGCGGACGATCGACGACGGCGTCGCCGAGGTGCGCGAGGCGATCGACTTCTGCCGCTATTACGCGACGCTCGCCGAGCGTCAGTTCGCGCCGCTGCCGCTGCCCGGCCCGGTCGGCGAGAGCAACCACCTCGAGCTGCACGGCCGCGGCGTCTTTGCCTGCATCAGCCCGTGGAATTTTCCACTGTCGATCTTCACCGGCCAGATCGCCGCCGCGCTCGCCGCCGGCAATGCGGTGATCGCCAAGCCGGCCGAGCAGACGCCGCTGATCGCCGCCGAGGCCGTCCGCGCCTTTCATGCCGTCGGACTGGACCCCGATTTGCTCGCCTTGCTGCCGGGCCCGGGCGAGACGATCGGCGCGGCGCTGGTCGCGCATGCGGAGATCGACGGCATCGCCTTTACCGGCGGCACTGATACCGCGCGCGCGATCAACCGGTCGCTGGCAGCCCGGCCGGGACCGATCATCCCCTTCATCGCCGAGACCGGCGGGCTCAACGGCATGTTTGCCGATAGCAGCGCCTTGCGCGAGCAGCTGGTCGACGATGCGCTCGCCTCCGCTTTCGGTTCGGCCGGGCAGCGCTGCTCGGCGTTGCGCGTCCTGTTCCTGCCGGCGGAAACCGCTGACGTCACGCTGGCGACGCTCGCCGGTGCGCTGGCGACGCTCACCCTCGGCGATCCCGCGGATCCGGCGACCGATATCGGGCCGGTCATCGACGAGGAGGCGCGCGCGGCGCTCGACGCCCATCTCGCCAGGCTCGACGCCGAAGCCCGGATCATCGCGCGGCTCGATCCCGGCGCGCTGGGCGCACAGGGCAGCTTCTTCGGACCGGTGATCGCCGAAGTGCCCACCCCCGATTTCCTCGAGCGCGAGGTGTTCGGGCCGATCCTCCATGTCTATCGCTACCGGCCGGGCGAGCTGGCCGCGGCAGCGCAACGGCTGGCGGCGCGCGGCTATGGCCTGACGCTCGGCGTCCACAGCCGGATCGACCACTTCGCCGCGCAGGTGATGGCGCTGGCGCCGGCCGGCAATGCCTATGTCAATCGCACCATCATCGGCGCGGTCGTCGGGGTGCAGCCATTCGGCGGCGAGGGGCTGTCAGGCACCGGGCCGAAAGCCGGCGGCCCCTATTCGCTGACCCGCTATGCGCTGGAGCGCACCGTCTCGGTCAACACCGCCGCGCAGGGGGGCGATCCGGCACTGTTCAATCTGTGATCGGCTGCCGCTTGAGCAGCCACAGCGCAATCAGGCTGACCAGCGCCGCGGCGCTGAGCGAATAGCCAACCGGCTTCAGGCTACCAGCCTCATTGGCCAGCGCCTGGGCGATATAGGGCACCAGCGCGCCGCCCAGCACTCCGCCGACATTGAACGAAACGCTGACCCCGGTGTAGCGCAGCCGCGGCGGGAACAGGCCGGGCAGGAAAGCGCCGAGCGGACCATAAACCAGCCCCATCATGCTCAGCGCGAGGCAAAGGAAGATGAAGATGCCGGCGAGCGATCCGTCGCCCATCAGCGGCGTCATCAGAAAACCGGTGACGATCGCGCCGAGGCATCCGGCCATCAGCACGCGGCGGGCGTCATAATAGTCCGACAGCCAGCCGGCGGCGATCGCGCCGACTGCCATGAACAGGATCGCGGTGATCTGGACGCCGAGCACGCTGGTGCGCGAATGGCCAAGCGTCGTCGTCGCGTAACCCAGCACGAAAACCGTGGCGAGATAGAACAAGGTGTAGGCAATGACGACCGCGAAGATGCCGCCGAACACCTCGCGGCCATGTTTGCGGATCACGACGCCGAGCGGCACGCGCTCCGGCGGAGCCTCGGCAAGCGCGGCCTTGAATGACGGCGTCTCGGTGAGCTTCAGCCGGACCCAGAGCCCGATTCCGACCAGCACGGCGCTGGCGAGGAAGGGCAGCCGCCAGCCCCATTCGCGGAACTGATCGGGTGTCAGCGTCAGGCCGAGCAAAAGGAACAGGCCGTTCGCCATGATGAAGCCGACCGGCGCACCGAGCTGCGGCATCATGCCATAGCGCGCGCGCATATGCGGCGGCGCATTCTCGACCGCGAGCAGGGTCGCCCCGCCCCATTCGCCGCCGAGGCCGAAGCCCTGGCCGAAGCGCAGGATGCACAGCAGCAACGGCGCCAGCCAGCCGATCGTCGCATAGGTCGGCAGCAAGCCGATCGCCATGGTCGACGCGCCCATGATCAGCAGTGAGGCGACCAGCGTCGACTTGCGGCCGATGCGATCGCCGAAATGACCGAACGCCATTGCCCCGACCGGCCGCGCGACGAACGCAACGGCAAAGGTCGCATAGGACAGCAGCAGCTGCGCCGAGGGCGAGGCGGCGGGAAAGAACAGCGGTCCGAACACCAGCGAAGCGGCGGTCGCATAGATATAGAAGTCGTAGAATTCGACCGCGGTGCCGACCAGGCTGGCGACGAGCACGCGCCGGCGTGATGGCGCGCTTTGAACCGACATCGCCCCCTCCCCTTACTTACCGCAGGACTTGGCCTCCTCGCGGCAGGGGGTCAAGCACGGCTGGCTTGAGGTAGCGTGCGGCGCTAGGCTTGATCGAACGTTGAGTAGCACCCCTCCTCCCGGAAAGGCCGACTTGGCACAGCGTGCTTATCTCAACCGCATCGGCACCGCCGTGCCCGGTTACGACGTCCACGCAGAATTCATCGCCTGGGCCGCGCCCCGCATCCCCGAGCCGAGACAGCGCGCGCTGTTTCGCCGCATGGCGTCGCGCTCGGGGATCGAGGCGCGCTGGTCGGTCCTGACCGGTCCGAAGGCGACCGCGCCCGGCGGCTTCTACGCCGATCCCGTCCTGCCCTCGACCGCCGCGCGCATGGCGCTCTACGCCAAGGCCGCGCCGGCGCTGGCCGAGCAGGCAGTGACCGCGCTCGGCCCATTGCCGCCGATCAGCCATCTCGTCGTTGCCAGCTGCACCGGCTTCGTCGCACCAGGCGTTGACCAGCTGCTCGCCGAGCGGCTGGGTCTTGGCGGCGCGGTCGAGCGCACGCTGATCGGCTTCATGGGCTGCTATGCGGCGGTCGCCGCGTTGCGCACCGCGCGCCATATCGTCCTCGGCGATCCGACAGCAAAGGTGCTGGTCGTCACGGTCGAGCTATCGACATTGCACCTGCAGGACTGTGCCGAGATCGAGCCCTTGCTGGCGATGCTGCAATTCGGCGACGGCGCCGCCGCGGCGCTGGTCACCGGCGAGGCCGAGGGCTTCGCGATCGACCGGACATTCTCCGCGACGTTGCCGGATTCAGCTGGCCTGATCCGCTGGACGATCGGCGACGAAGGCTTCGCCATGCATCTGTCGGGCGAGGTTCCCGGCCGGATCGCGACGGGGCTCGCCGATCCGGCGATCCGCCGACACGTCACCGGCGGGTGCGATTCCGCCGAGATCGCTTGGGCGGTCCACGCCGGCGGGCGATCGGTGCTCGATGCGGTCGAACACGGCCTTGGCCTGCCCGCCGATGCGCTTGCCGCCTCGCGGCATGTGCTGGCGCGCTATGGCAATATGTCGTCGTCGACGCTGATGTTCGTCCTCGCCGAGCTGCTCGCCGGCGATCCGCGCGACGATGGCGTCGCGATCGCCTTCGGGCCGGGTCTGGCGGCCGAAGGCTTCGGCTTTTCGCGGCAGTGACGCTGCGGCCGTTGATTGTTGGCGGCGGGCCGGCGGGCGCCGCGGCGGCGATCGCGCTCGCCCGCGGCGGCGCGCAGCCGTTGCTCCTCGAGCGCCACGCCGGACCGCATGACACATTGTGCGGCGGCTTCCTCGGCTGGGATGCGCTGCGGCAGCTGGAGACGATCGGGATCGATGCGGCCGCGCTCGGCGCGCGGCCGATCACCAGGCTGAGGCTGGTCGCCGGCCATCGCCTGGTCGAGCGCGCCCTCCCCGGCATCGCTGCCGGCCTGTCGCGCCAGACGCTCGACAGTGCATTGCTCGCCGCCGCCGCCGATGCCGGCGCCGCGATCGAACGCGGCACCGCTGTGCGCGAAGCGGTCGGCGCGACCCAGCTGCGGCTCGACGACGGCGCGACACTCGACACCGACAGTCTGTTTCTGGCGACCGGCAAGCGCGAGCTGCGCGGCTTGGCGCGCCCGCGTGCTGCCGGCGAGGATCCCGCAGTCGGGCTGCGATTGCGGCTTGGACCGATCGCAGCCGTCGATGGCGTCATCGAAATGCATCTGTTCGATCGCGGCTATGCCGGCCTGCTTCGTCAGGAAGATGGCGCGACCAATTTCTGCCTGTCCGTCTCGCGCTCGCGTCTCGAGGAGGCCGGTGGGCGGCCTGAGCAAATGCTCGCCAAGCTTGCTGAAGAATCCCCTCGCCTGGCTGATCGTCTCGCCGCGCCGGCGCTGACGCCGATCCAGGCGGTCGCCGCTGTTCCCTATGGCTGGCGCGCGCGGCAGGGAGCCCCAGGCCTGTTCCGCCTCGGCGATCAGGCCGGCGTGATCGCCTCGCTCGCCGGCGACGGGGTTGCGATCGCGCTGACCAGCGGCTGGTCGGCGGCAAGCGCCTGGCTCGCCGGCGGCACGGCCGCTGCACCGGTCTGGCAGGCGCGCTTTGCCCGGCAACTGGCGCGCCCGCTCGGTATCAGCGAGGCGCTGCGGCACTTCGCTCAACGTCGGCCGGATCGGTTGTTGCAGCTTGCCGGCATCGCCCCGTGGCTGATCGGGCTGGCCGCCGGCGCGACACGGATCGACCATTAACCTGCCAGTCAGTGCCGCAGGCATATTGCTCCCATCGCGCTATGCATGATCGCGACCTCGCTCGACGTCATCGCCGGGAGCGGCCGGCCCAGCGCCGATTGCTTGTCCCGGATCGGGATTACGGTTAACCGCGCCACAGATGCCCGCGCGCAAATCTCCGCCGAAGCCATCGCGCGTGCGCCGCAGGTTCGGCAATTTCTTCAGGGTCATGGTCGTCGGCTTTTTCCTCGGCCTGATCGCGCTCGCCGTCGCGGTCGGCCTGGCGGCTGCATCGCTGCCCGATTTCGACGAGCTCAAATCCTCGCCCAACGGCCAGACCGTGCAGGTGCATGCCGCTGACGGCAGCGTCATCGTCGCGCTCGGCCCGAGCTATGGGCAATGGCTGACCTTCGACCAGATCCCCCCGGTCATGGCCGATGCAATGGTCGCGGTGGAGGACCGCCGATTCTACCATCACGTCGGCGTCGACCCGATCGGCGTCGCCCGCGCGCTTTGGATCAACACGCGCCGCGGGGCCAATGTCCAGGGTGCGTCGACGATCACACAACAGCTCGCGCGCAACGTCTTCCTGACCAACAGCCGGACCTTTGCCCGCAAGTTTCGCGAGATGATCCTGTCGCTCGCGCTGGAATGGAAATTCAGCAAGAAGCAGATCCTCGAGCTCTACCTCAACAAGGTCTATTTCGGCGGCGGCGCTTATGGCATCGACGCCGCCTCGCGCCGCTTCTTCGGACATAGCGCCGCCGAGCTGAGCCTGCCGGAAGCGGCGGTCATCGCCGGGCTGGTCAAGGCGCCGTCGCATTATTCGCCATCGGCCGACATCGAGGCGGCGCGCGGCCGAGCCTCGGTGGTGATCCGGACGATGGTCAAGTCCGGCCGCATCAGCGAGCGCCAGGCCGCGGAGGCCGACACGGGCACGGTCCGGATCGCACCGCAGCCGCGACAGAACAGCGTGCGCTATTTCACCGATTGGGCGCTGGCCCAGCTCGATACGCTGATCGACGAGACCCAGGCGCCGATCGACGTCTGGACGACGCTCGATCTCAACATGCAACGCGCCGCCGATGCCGCGATCAACGCCAATGCGCCCAAGGGCTCGCAGGGCGCGCTGGTCGCAATCGACCAGGACGGCTCGGTCCGCGCCATGGTCGGCGGACGCGACTACATCAGCTCGATCTACAATCGCGCAACCCAATCGGTCCGGCAGCCGGGATCGGCGTTCAAGCTGTTCGTCTATCTCGCTGCGCTGGAGGCCGGCCACACCCCCGACGAGCTGATCGACGCCGGGCCGGTCACGATCGGTGGCTGGAGCCCGCGCAACTCCGAGGCCGGCGTCTTTGGTCAGGTGACGCTCCGAACTGCCTTTGCCCATTCGTTCAACACCGCCGCCGCCCGGCTTGGCGAGCAGGTCGGCTTCCCGACGATCGCCGACATGGCGCGCCGTTTCGGCATCACCACCCCGGTCAACACCCAGCCGGCAATGGTGCTGGGCACTTCCGATGTGCGGGTGATCGACATGGTCCGAGCCTTTGCCTCGGTCGGCAATCAGGGGGTGGCGGTGGTGCCGTTCGGCATCCTCAAGGTGACCAGTGGACAGGGCCGGGTGCTCTACGAGCATCCCGGCGCCGAGCCGCGCGTGCTGGTCGCGCCATGGGTCGCCTCGCAGATGATCGACATGATGCGCGCGACGGTCGAGCAAGGCACCGGCCATGCCGCGGCGATCGGCCGGCCGATCGCCGGCAAGACCGGCACGACCAGCTCGAACAAGGACGGCTGGTTCCTCGGCTTCTCCAGCGGGCTGACCGCCGGGGTGTGGATGGGCCGCGACGACAACCGCCCCGTCCCCGGGCTGCAGGGCGGCCACGCCCCGGCCCGCGCCTTTGCCGATTTCATGCGGGTCGCGCTGGCCAAGCGCCCGATCACGCCGCTGTCGTCATCCTCGCTCGAGAATATCGGAAACGGGACCGAGCCCGATTCCGAGGCCTATAACGCGCAGCCCGACGACAATGCGCCGCTCGTCGATCCGGATGGCATGCCGATCGAGCACCCCGACCGCCCCGACCGCCCCGACCGCCCCGATCGCCCGGATCGCCCGGATCGCACCGATCGTTCGGATCATGAGCGCCCGCAGGACCGCGACACGCTCGACCAACGCTGGATCGACAGCGTCGTCAACGGCCGCTAGCCGGGAGCGCCCACCCAGTAGAGCGCGGAGCCATGCTCCCGCAGCCAGTCGCGCGCATAGTCCGGATCCGCCCCGTTCAGCTTGGCGACGAGCGCGTGGAAGCGCGGCCCATGGTTCATGTGGACACGATGGGCCAGCTCATGGGCGACCGTCGCCCGGCGAACCTTGGGCGGCGCCATGATCAGCCGCCAGCTGTAGCGGATGTTGCCCGAGGCGGTGCAGCTGCCCCAGCGGCTGCGCGGGTCGCCGACGCTGACGACGTTGACCGTAATATTGTGGCGCTTCGCCAGCGCACGGGTTTCGGCGATGAGCACCCTTCCCGCCTCCGCGCGCAGCCAGGACAGCACCCGGCGCGAAATCGATTCGAGCGGGCCGCCCAGGCGCAGCCGGTCGCCGACGCGCTCCGGCGTGCGCGGCAGGCTCTTGCGCCATTCGACGATCAGCGTGCCGCCGTTGAACGGCAGGGCGACCCCCGGGATGATCCTGACCGGCTTCGGCAGCTCGGCCAGGGTCGCCTCGACCCAGGCGCGGCGCTCCTCGGCCCAGCGCAGCGCCTTGGACAGCGAGGCCCGCGGCGGCAGGCTGAGGCGGACCGTGCCGTCGCGCGGATCGACGCTGAGCCGCATCGAGCGGGCATGGTCGAAACGGCGCACGACCAGCCGTCGCCTTCGCCCCCCGGCGGAAAAGACCAGATCAGAGTTTTCGGTCGACAAGGTGATGCTCGAGGTCCCCGACATCATCTTCTGACACAGTCCAGCCGCGAGTCGACTCACCAACGTGGTGAACGGCCTCGCGGTCGCCAGAAATTAGATAATGCCAGTCCGGTAGTGGCTCGCCGGCCGCCCGAAGGCGATAGGCGCAGGTCGACGGCAGCCATTCGATCTTGTCGACGTTGCGTGGTGTCAGCCGGACGCATTCGGGCACGTGGGCGCGCCGATTGGGGTAATCGAGGCACTGGCCAGCGCGGCGATCGAGCATACGGCACGCAACATTGGTGGCGACCAACTCGCCTGTATCCTCATCTTCGAGCTTGTGAAGACAGCATTTGCCGCAACCGTCGCACAAAGCCTCCCATTGGCCGCGATCGAGCGTCTCGAGCGGCCGTTCCCAGAAGCGATCGGGGACTATTTTACCCATGTCTCGAGCAACTTCGCGACCGCCACCTTGTCATCCGCCGGGGTGATCACCGCGATCGGCTTGCCATCCGGGCCGAACAGATAATCGGTCCGGCTGTGCGATACCAGATAGTCGCCGGTCGGGGTCTTGGGCTCGGCCTGCGCATAGATGGCGTAGCTCTTCTTGACCGACTCGATCGCTGCCGACGGCCCGGTCAGGCCGATCATCCGCGGGTGGAAAGCCGCGACATAGCGGCGCAACACCTCGGGGGTGTCGCGGGCCGGATCGACCGTGACGAAGACTGGCAGGATTTTTGCAGCGCGCTCAGGATCTTGCGCAGCAAATAGCTTCAGCCCCTGGGCCATGACCTGGAGATCGGTCGGACAGGCGTCGGGGCAATAGCTGTAGCCGAAATAGATCAGCACATAATGGCCGAGCAGGTCGCGATCGGTGAAGCGCCGGCGATGGTCGTCGACCAGGTTGAACGGCCCCCCGATCGCCGCGCCCGCGAGTGGCGGCGGCGGCGCCGGCTGGCCACAGCCCGCGAGCGCCAACAGGGCGGCAAGGACCGCGGCAATACGTTGATTCATGGTGCAGCCAGCCATGCTCTGCTATGCGCCCGGGCGCAAGCAAGCGGGGAATGGCGATGGCGGCAGGAGCGTGGCGGCGGGGCATCGGGGTGCTGGCGACGGCCTGTTTGGGCATCGTCGCGACGCCGGCGCCGGCACCGGCGCAATTCTCGCAGAGCTATAATTTCATCGACGCGGTCAAGGATCGCGACGCCGCCAAGGCCAAGCAAATCCTCGATAAACCCGGCTCGACCGCGGTCAATACGCTCGACGGCGCCACCGGCGAGACCGCCCTGCAAATGGTCACCCGCGCCCGTGATCTCGGCTGGATGGCCTTCCTGCTGCAGAATGGCGCGACCCCCGATGTGCGCGACCGCAACGGCAATACGGCGCTGATGACCGCAGTCCAGATCGGCTATGGCGAAGGCGCGCAGCTGCTGCTCGGCCAGGGCGCCAACGTCAACGCCCAGAATAATCGTGGCGAGACGCCGCTGATCCTGGCCGTTCACAATCGCGACATCGGCCTGGCGCGGACCCTGCTCGAGGTCGGCGCCAATCCCAATCTGACCGACACCGCCTCGGGCATGTCGGCGCGCGACTATGCGGCGCGTGACAATCGGGCGGTTGCGATCTTGCGGATGATCGAATCGATCAAGACCCCGCCTGCCCGCAGCAAAGTCGCCGGACCGCACTAGCGTCAGTCGAGCCCGGCGAGCCCGGGATCCAATGAACCAAGCAGCCGGCGCGCGGCGCCCCGCGCGAAGCGCAGCGTCTCGACCTTTCGCCGCGCCGCCGCGAGCGACACCGTCGGCGCCTCGCGCAGCACTTCCGCATCATAGCGATCGGCGACGATCAGGCCGGTCCGCTCCGGCAGGAAGGCTTCGGTGTCGAACAGGTCGAGCGCGAAGCCGGCCGGCACCGCCCAATAGAATTGGTCGCAATAATCGAGATAATCCGGCCATTTGGCATCGCCGCGCAGATCGGCGCGCGAGACCTTGATCTCGACCAGGGTCAACCGCCCTGCCCCGTCCAGCGCCAGGATATCGGCGCGTCGGCCGTTGCCGAGCGGTACCTCGCACAGGGAAATCCGCTCTTGCCGGAAGAACAACCGCGCGACGCCGCGGGCGACGTCGCGCGCCGTCGCCGGGCCCTGCTCGAAACAGGCCGAATCAGCCGCAGTATCAGGCGCCAGACTCATCGCCGGCTGATTAGAACATTAAGCGAACGGGGGAAAGCCCGCGCGGCTAGCGGTAGAAGATATTATTGCCGACCCGCGCGATCCGCCGCAGGCCCCAGCCGGGCGAGACCCGCGCGGCGTGGAAATAAAGCGCGTCCGGCACGATCTGTCGCCAGCCGTCGGCCATGGCGATCAGTGCGACCTTCACTGCCCGCATCCATTGCGCTTGGTTGTCCGGCGAGCGGCGACGGGAGAAGCTGAACTGGCTCGGCTGATAGACCACGCCGCAGATGGAGGAGGGGAAGCGGCCGGAGCGCGCCCGGTTGCGGATGACCTGGGCGACGGCGAGCTGGCCTTCGAGCGGCTCGCTGCGCGATTCGAAATAGATCGCGGTCGCGAGGCACTTCAGCTGGCTGTCGACAGAGGCGACGTCGGCCTCGGTCGCGGCGACCTTTTCGCTCAGCGTTGCAAAGCTATTCGCCGCCGCGGAGATCGCCGGCCGCAGCGGCGCCAAGGTGGGCAGGGCGGCGGTCGGCAAAGTCATCGCCAGCGCGATGGGCGGTGTTCCGCTGGTCTCCGCGGCCGAGGCCGACGTGCTGCCGGCCAGCGCCATGGCTGCCAGTGCGATTGTACCGAATATTGTCTTGAAGCCCATCCGCTCGTTCGTCTTGGCGGTGTCCGGGGCTGTCCGCCGGCGGCGCCAAAGGCGAGCCAGCAACCCCTTTTCCCGTCTGCGTGGCCGCGTTCCCCCGATCGGATTGCGGCCTTGCGCGTTGAAGACAGGCGGACTGTCCGAAGGCCGGCTAAGGGAATCAACCGTTAACGATCAATTCATCGGCGAAACGTTGTGCATCTGCGATATCCAGCTCCACAACCCATAGATCCGGGTCCCGTCGCCGGGCCCGATCGATCAGTTGATCGACCCCCTCGCTACCGGAGTCTCCGCCATCGGCGGGCAGGGCGATATCGTCCCAGACATAGGCGCCGGCGGCGTCCAGCCGCCGGGTCAGCAGCCGCAGGGTGACGCCCCGTTCGGCGATCGCCAGCAGGATCGCGCCAGCGGTTTCATCGCCATGCGCCAGCACCACCGCATTGCCGCCAGCGCCCTGGACGCGGCGTCGCAGCGCGGCGACGACGACACCGCTGGCGAGGCGGGCGGTCACGGAAACAGGGCAGGGGGCAAAGTGATCATTTGAGCCGCGTCACGCGGCATCGCGCGTCTCGTCGCCGCTGAGCAGCGCATAGAGGGCGTCTTCCGATCCGGCGCCGCGCAGTTTGGCGACGAAGCTGCGATCGCGCAGCTGACGGCTGACGCTGGCCAGCGCCTTGAGATGATCGACTCCGGCATCCGGCGGCGACAGCAACAGGAACACCAGGTCGACCGGCATCTCGTCGATCGCGCCGAATTCGATCGGCTGCACCAGCCGCGCGAACACGCCGACGACATGGTCGAGCCCCTCGAGCTTGCCATGGGGAATCGCGACGCCGCCGCCGAAACCGGTCGAACCGAGTTTCTCGCGTTCGTTTAACCGGTCGACGATGCGGCGCGGATCGCCGCCGGTCAGCTCGGCCGCGATCTGGGCGAGCTGCTGGAACAGGAACTTCTTGTTCCTCACCTGCATCGCCGCCACGATCGCCCGTGGCGACAGGATCGCGCCGAGTCTCTTCATCGCCGGATCAGCGCTCGCCCCGCGCCGGCTCGACCCAGCCGATCGTGCCATCGCCGCGGCGGTAGACCATGTTGTAGGCGCCGGTTCCCGAGTTGCGGAACATCAGCGCATTGGTGTTGCGCAAGTCGAGCATCATCACCGCATCGGACACCGTCGCATCCGGAATGTCGACCCGGGTCTCGGCGATGATCGGCGGGTTGTCGACCGGCTCGGCGTCCTCGGGCGTCGCCTCGAAGACGGTGTAATTGGCGTCGAACGCCGCCTGCGCGCCATTGACCGCCTGGCGGTCCTTCAACCGGCGGACATAGCGGCGCAGCTGGGTTTCGATCCGCTCGGCGGCCTGCTCGAATGCAGGATGCGCCTCGACGGCATGGCCAGCGCCCTTGAGGATCACGCCCTGATTGACGTGAACGACGATATCGCAGCTGAAGCCATGATCATGTGGACCCTTGCCGAAGGTAACCTGGGCCGAGATCGCCCGCGAAAAATACTTGCTGGCGAGTCCCTGGAGCCGGTCGTCGACGTGGCCCTTCAATGCCTCGCCGGTTGCGACCTGATGCCCCGATACGCGGATATCCATGCAAGGCCTCCAAAAGCGAGCCGCGGCCTTAGGCCTGCGGGACGGCGAGCGTCAACCAACCCCCTCCAGCTGTGGCCATAACGGGTCGACCAGCCGCGCGATGAACGCGGCGTGGCGGGCGCGTTCCTCCGCCGAGGCGGCATGCGGCCGCGGCGGTCGCGCGATCACCGTCACGGTTGCGGCGGCGCTCGCCGCGGCCGGCTGCGACGGTTGCGAAACCAGGGCGAGGCCGATCTGCCGGCCTCCGGTCAGTTCAATATAGACCTGCGCGAGCAGCTGGGCGTCGACCAGCGCGCCATGTTTGACCCGCTGCGACCGATCGATGCCGAACCGCACGCAGAGCGCATCGAGGCTGTGCTTGGCGCCGGGATGCCGGGCGCGGGCGAGGGCGAGGGTGTCGACCATCCGCTCGGGTCCCAGCGCCGGCCGGCCGCACTGATCGAGCTCGGCGTTGAGAAAGGCGAAGTCGAAGGCGGCGTTATGCGCGACCAACCGCGCGTCTCCGATGAAGGCGAGCAACTCGTCGTGAATCGCGGCGAACAGTGGCTTGTCGGCAAGAAAGGCGTCGGACAGGCCATGGATCGCCTGCGCTTCGGGCGGCATCGGCCGGGTCGGATTGATATAGCTGTGGAAGGTGCGGCCGGTCTCCACCCGATTGATCATCTCGATGCAGCCGATCTCGACCAGACGGTGGCCGTCAGCGGGACTCAGACCGGTTGTTTCGGTGTCGAAGACGATCTCACGCATCGCCGGCAATATCGGACTCCGTGCGCGGAGAGGCAAGCGATCAGCCGGCCCAACCTGGCCCGCGTCGCACGTTTTTCGCCGGCGGTGCTGATGATGAAGTCAGCCCGCCTGCGCTTTTCGCGATCGGGCATTTGCAGCGCGAGGATTCGGGCGAAGCGGGCCGCGGTCATGCCGGGCCGGGAAAGCACGCGACGGCGCTGCATCCACGCCGGAGCGGAAACCACCAGGGTCGCATCGACCGTGCGCCAGCCGCCCTTTTCGAACAGCAGAGGAATGTCGAGGACGACCACCGGCCGGCTGCGATGGCGCCGCAGGAAACGCTGGCGCGCCGCGCCGACCGCCGGATGGACAAGACGCTCGAGCCGGCCGAGCGCTGCCGCATCGCCGAGCACGGCGCGGCCGAGCACCAGGCGATCGACTCCGCCGGCGCCGGTGGTGCCCGGGAACAGCGCCTCGATCGCCGCGACCAGCGCGCCGCCGGGTCCCTGCAAGCGATGGACTTCGGCATCGGCGTCGAACACCGGAACACCAAGGCTGCGCAACGCCGCCGCCGCATTCGACTTGCCCATGCCGATCGAACCGGTGAGCCCGAGGACGATCATGCGGTCAGCTTCGCGCGCAGTTCGGCGTCATGCTCGCGCGGAGCGGCAACGCCGAAGAGATGATAAAAGGCTTCGCCGGCCTGGCCGATCAGCATCGTCAGCCCGTCGACCGCGGTCAGCCCGAGGCTGCGCGCGCGCGCCAGCAAATCGGTCTCGAGCGGCGCATAGACCATGTCGAAAACGATTGCGCCCGGCGCGACCAGCGCGAGCGCGTCGAGCAGGGCAGGGGGCATCGCCGGCGAGGATTGCATGCCGAGCGGGCTGGCGTTGATCACAACCGCCGCTTCGTGAAATGCCCGGCCGGCATCGTCGAGACTGAAGACGCTGCCGCGCATCGCGAGCTCGCTGAGCAGCCGCTCTCCTTTGGCCGGCTCACGCAGCACCAGCCGCATATCGCTCGCGCCAAGCGCATAGGCCGCCACCAGCGCTGCCCGTGCCGCGCCGCCGGCGCCGATCAGGCAGACGGGCTGCCCGATCAGGCCCCGCGCAAGGGCCTCGCCGACGCCGATGACGTCCGTGTTGGTCGCGACCAGCCGGCCATGCGCGTAATAGAGGCAATTGGCGGCGCCCACCCGCTCCGCCGCCTCGTCGATCTGATCCGCCAGCGGCAGCACCGCGAGCTTGTGCGGGATCGTGACGTTGCAGCCACGCCAATCCGGGTCGCGGCGCCGGCGATGGATATAGTCGCCGAGATCCTCGGCGAGCACATGCGTCTTGTCATAGCGGCCGGGAACGCCGCAGCGCTCGAGCCAGAAGCCGTGGATGATCGGCGATTTGGATTGCGCGATCGGATCGCCGATCACTTCCGCGTAACGCCCGCTCACGTCGGGATCATCGCGCGCGTGCGAAGATAGTCGAGCAGCGGCAGCAACGGCATGCCGAGAATCGTGAAATGGTCACCGTCGATCCGCGAGAACAGCTGCACGCCGATCGCCTCGATGCGATAGCCGCCGACGCAGCCCGCCGAGGCCTCGCCTTCCGCATCGACATAGTCATCGAGAAAAGCGTCGGAGAATGCGCGCATGGTCAAGCGCGCCTCGTCGATGTGACGCCAGACCGGCCGGCCGCCTTCGGCAACGACCGCGGCGCTCAGCTGCTTGTGAGTCGATCCGCGCAGCTGCCCGAGCTGGCTGCGCAGGCCGATGCGTGAACCAGGCTTGTCGAGCAGCGTGCCGTCGGCCGCGACCGCGACCTGATCGCAACCCACCACCAGCGCGTCGGGCTCGCGGCGCGACAGCGCGACCGCCTTGGCTTCGGCCAGCGCATCAGCGAGATCGCGCGGGTTGATGCCCTGCTGGCTGAGCCCCGCCTTTAGCGACTCCTCGTCGACCTGCGGCGGCCGCGCCTCGAATGGCACGCCGGCGGCTGTAAGCATCGCCATACGCGTCGGGCTGGTCGAAGCGAGGATCAGCTTCATGCCTCGCGCGCCTCGAGCCGCTCCTGGACGAGGTTCATCACCGCCGCGGCGGTTTCCTCGATCGAGCGGCGGGTGACGTCGATCACCGGCCAGCCATTGTCGGCGAACAGCCGTCGCGCGCGGGCGATCTCGCTGGCGACCGCTTCAGGATCGACATAGTCGGTATCGGGCCTCTGGCTGAGCGACAGCAGACGATTGCGCCGCACCTGGATCAGCCGATCGAGATGGGTCGTCAGGCCAACCACCAGCGGCTTGCTGAGCGTTGACAGGGCAGGGGGCGTCTGCTCGCTGACCAGCGGGACATTGGCGACCTTGTAGCCACGGTTGGCGAGATAGATCGACGTCGGCGTCTTGGACGAGCGCGACACGCCGACGAGAACGATATCGGCTTCCTCCCAGTCGTCGGGCGACAAGCCGTCGTCATGGGCGATGGTGAACTGGATCGCCTCGACCCGGGCGAAATAGGCGCTGTCGAGGACGTGCTGGAGACCCGGCTTCACCTTGGCTTCCTGGCCCAGCAGCCGCGACAGCGAGTCGATCACCGGATCGAGGATCGCGACGACCGGCAGACCAAGCGCATGGCACTGGGTTTCCAGCCGGCGGCGGTGCTGTGGATTGGCGAGGGTGAAGAGCACCAGCCCGGGACGCTGGGCGATCTCCACCAGAACCCGGTCGAGATGGCCTTCCGATCGGATCATCGGCCAGAAATGCTTGATCCCCTCGACACCCTCGAAATGGGCAAGTCCTGCCTTAGCGACGACCTCCAGCGTTTCGCCGGTGGAATCCGAGAGCAGGTGAAGATGCAGTCGCTTGGTCACTCTCGCCGCCTGTGGACAAGCATGGGGACCGGGCTAGCGGAAGCAGCGGGACAGATACAAGCGGATGATCCTATCCCCGCATCGCGCGATTCGTCAGCACGATCATCCACAGGGGAGTAATCCACCCACCGGCCTGTGCATAACGGGGAGCGTTGCCGCGACTCGGCGGCTTAGCGTTGACCCGCGCGAGTCAAGCTGTAGGCATCTCGGCGCGAAGCGATTAAGCCCCACACCCCAGCCGCCATCTTCTCTCATCAATCTATCCTTAAAGAATCCTTAGAAAGGAAGAAGAGCGTGCCGGACGAGCATCGAAAAGGTGACTCCGACCGGCCATTGCTCGCCGTCCTGCGTGGCCAGCGAAGGGATCGACCGCCGCTGTGGATGATGCGGCAGGCTGGGCGCTATTTGCCGGAGTATCGGGCCCTGAGGGCGAGCAAGGGCGGGTTCCTCGAGCTTGTCCAGGACAGCGTCGCCTCGGCGGAGATCACGCTGCAGCCGATCCGTCGATTCGGCTTTGATGGCGCGATCCTGTTCTCCGACCTGCCGATCGTCCCCTATGCGATGGGCCAAAGCCTGACCTACTATGAAGGAGAGGGGCCACGGTTGGCGCCAGCGTTGCTCGACGCCGCGATCGATGGTCTGGTCGCAGTCCCGGAGCGGCTCGAGCCGGTCTACGAGACGGTGCGACGGGTTGTGGCCGAGTTGCCGGCGCATGTGACCATGCTGGGCTTCGCCGGCAGCCCATGGACCGTCGCGACCTACATGGTCGCGGGCCGCGGATCGCGGCAGCAGGAAGAGACGCGGCGGCTCGCCTATCGCGATCCTGCGGCATTCGGGGCGCTGATCGCCGCGATTGGCGATGTGACGATCGACTACCTCTCGGGACAAATCGCCGCCGGTGTCCAGGCGGTGCAGCTGTTCGACAGTTGGGCAGGAAGTCTCGCCCCGACGGAGTTCGAACGATGGGTGATCGCACCAACCGCCGCCATCGCCGCCGGGCTGAAGAAGCGCCATCCGCACGCGCTGATCATCGGCTTTCCCAAAGGGGCAGGGGGCAAGCTCCCGGCCTATGCGAGGGAGACTGAGATCGATGCTCTGGGCATCGACGAGACAGTCGATCCCAATTGGGCGCATGATGCCCTGCCTGAAGGGTTACCCGTTCAGGGCAATCTCGATCCGCTCGCCCTGCTCACCGGCGGCGCGGCGCTGGATGTGGCGGTGGCCCGGATATTGACGGCCTTTGCCGAGCGCCCGCATGTGTTCAACCTTGGTCATGGCATCGTGCCGGAGACGCCGATTGTTCATGTCGAGCAATTGATCCGATTGGTGAGGGGAAGGACGGAGGACGAATGATCGGCTGGCTTGGCGCGGCCTATCCATGGGTCAAGGCGGCGCATCTGATCTTCGTCATTTTCTGGCTGGCGGGCTTGTTCATGGTGCCGCGGCACTACATCTATCACAGTGCGGTCCTGCCCCGCTCGCCCGAAGACGCTTTATGGATCAAGCGCGAAGCGGTGCTGGCACGGGTGATCCTCAACCCGTCGATGATCCTCAGCTGGCTGCTCGGACTGATGCTGGCGTTCGACGTCGGCGCCTGGTCGCAGGAGTGGTTTCACGCGAAGCTGCTGCTGGTGGTCGGTCTGACCGGCTATCACGGCTGGGTGTCGAGCTATCGCATGCAACTCGCGCGCGGCCAACGGCCGTTGTCGGACAAGATGCTGAGGATCATGAACGAGGTGCCCGGCATTGCTACGGCGCTGATCGTTATCCTGGTAATCGTCCGGCCGTTTTAGTCGAACGCAGCCTGTTCCAGCCGGCTTGACTTGATCGCAGGGGCCGCTTAACCGCGCAAATAGCCCTGAGGCCATTCGCTGCCGTCAGGCGTTCCCCGTTCGCTACCTTTGCCTGTCCGTCCGCCAGATTTGCGCCGACCGACCTGAGAAAATATATGAATCTCAAAGACCTAAAGAAGAAATCACCGGCCGACCTGGTCGCCATGGCCGAAGAGCTCGGCGTCGAGGGCGCCTCGACCCTGCGCAAGCAGGACATCATGTTCTCGATCCTCAAGATCCTCGCCGAGAATGGCGAGCAGATCATGGGCCTCGGCACCATCGAGGTGTTGCCCGACGGCTTCGGCTTCCTCCGCTCGCCCGAGGCGAATTATCTCGCCGGGCCGGACGACATCTATGTCGCGCCGTCGATCGTGCGGAAGTTCGGCATGCGCACCGGCGACACCGTCGAGGGCGAAATCCGCGGGCCGAAGGACGGCGAGCGCTACTTCGCCCTCACTCGTCTCACGCAGATCAACTTCGACGATCCCGAGGTTGTCCGCCATCGCGTCAACTTCGACAATCTCACGCCGCTCTATCCTGACGCGAAGCTCGACCTCGGCATGCTCGACCCGACGATCAAGGACAAGTCGGCGCGGGTGATCGACATCGTCTCGCCGCAGGGCAAGGGCCAGCGCTCGCTGATCGTCGCGCCGCCGCGGGTCGGCAAGACCGTGCTGCTCCAAAACATCGCCAAGGCGATCTCGGCGAATAATCCGGAAGTCTTTCTGATCGTGCTGCTGATCGACGAGCGGCCGGAGGAAGTCACCGACATGCAGCGCTCGGTTCAGGGCGAGGTCGTGTCATCGACCTTCGACGAGCCGGCGCAGCGTCACGTCCAGGTCGCCGAGATGGTGATCGAGAAAGCCAAAAGGCTGGTCGAGCACAAGCGTGACGTCGTCATCCTGCTCGACTCGATCACCCGCCTCGCCCGCGCCTACAACACGGTCGTGCCGTCCTCGGGCAAGGTGCTGACCGGCGGCGTCGACGCCAATGCGTTGCAGCGGCCGAAGCGCTTCTTCGGCGCGGCGCGCAACATCGAGGAAGGCGGCTCGCTGTCGATCATCGCGACCGCGCTGATCGATACCGGCAGCCGCATGGACGAAGTGATCTTCGAAGAGTTCAAGGGCACCGGCAACTCCGAGATCATCCTCGACCGCAAGGTTGCCGACAAGCGCATCTTCCCGGCGATGGACGTCGGCAAATCCGGCACCCGCAAGGAAGAGCTGCTGGTCGACAAGGGCACGCTCAGCAAGATGTGGGTGCTGCGCCGCATCCTGATGCAGATGGGCACGATCGACGCGATGGAGTTCCTGCTCGACAAGATGAAGGACTCCAAGTCGAACGAGGACTTCTTCGATTCGATGAACCAGTAGCGTCGCGAGGACCCGCGTGGAACTGACTCCAGCAGTTATTTCCGCTTTCTTTCAAGTACTTATGATAGACATCGTCCTCGCGGGCGATAATGCGATCGTGGTCGGCGCATTAGCGGCCGGGCTGCCGCCGGAATCGCGCCGCAAGGTCATCATGATCGGCATCATCGCCGCGCTGATCCTCCGGATCATCTTCGCGCTGATGGTCACCAAGCTGCTCAGCTTTTCCGAATATGGCCTGGTCCTGGCCGGCGGGCTGCTGCTGCTGTGGGTCGCCTGGCGGATGTGGCGCGAGCTGCATCGCGGCGATCCCGGCCATGATGCCGAGGGCATCACCGTGCCGCGCAGCTTCGCTTCGGCTGCCTGGTCGGTGGCGGTCGCCGACGTCAGCATGAGCCTCGACAATGTCCTCGCCGTCGCCGGTGCGGCGCGCGAGCATCCTTATGTGTTGATCGTCGGGCTGATTCTGTCGGTCGCGCTGATGGGCATCGCCGCCAACGTCATCGCCCAATACATCGAGCGCTACCGCTGGATCGCCTATATCGGCCTGCTCGTGATCGTCTACGTCGCTGGCAAGATGATCTGGGAAGGGGCCCACCAGACCTGGCCGACGGTTCAGCCGCTGTTGAGCTGATCCCGCCGGCCGGCGGTCCGGCTAGCCGATATGCTTGGCGAAGAACGCCTCGGTGCGGCCGTCGGCGAGATTGGCCGCTTCCTCATTGCGCGAATGGCCGACAGCGCGGGCGAAGGCGTGATCCTGACCGGGATAGTCGTAGATCGTGACATGCGGATTGGGGTCGAGCGCCTTGTGCATCGCCGCCTGGGCCGCCTTGTCGATGAACTTGTCCTCTTCGGCGAGATGCATGATCAGCGGGTTGGCGATGGCATGGCTTTCGCCCAGGCTCTGGTCGATCCCGCCGCCGTAATAGCTGGCGCAGGCATCGGCGTCGGTGCGGCAGGCGGCGAGATAGGTCAACCGTCCGCCCATGCAGTAACCGACGACGCCGACCTTGCCGCCGCCGCGGCTGCGCGCCTCGCGGATCGTCGCCTCGATGTCGCGAATGGTCGTGTCGGTGTCGAGCTTCATCATCAAGTCGACGCCTTGCATGAACTCTTCCTGGTTGTCGGGATCGAGCTCGACGCCGGGCTTGATGCGCCAGAACAGGTCGGGCGCGATCGCGACATAGCCCTTGGCGGCCTGGTCGTCGCACATCTTGCGGATGCCGGGATTGACCCCGAATATCTCCTGGATGACGACGATCGCGCCGCGCGGCGATCCGCTGGGCTCGGCCAGATAGGCATTGAATTTCCCGTCGTGGTCGAAGGTGGTGATTTCGATCGTCTTGCCCATGGCCGTCCCTCCATCGTTACGCCGCCTGCCCCATCCGAATAAGCAGCGATCGGCCGGCCTGCAACGCGTGAGACCGGTTGCGGCCGCATCGAGCTATCGCCGAGGCCGCAACCGGATTATGACCGCCCCGGCCAACCGCTGCGCGAGTGCGGACGATGAAGATTACGATCGATACCGAATGCACCCCTGAAGAGGCGCGACGCTTCCTCGGCCTGCCCGATCTTTCGCCGGTTCATGACGCCTATGTCGCCAAGATGCAGCGGATGATCGAGGAAGGCGTCCAGTCGGGCGACATCGAGTCCTTCCTCCGCAACTGGGGCCCGATGGGTGATGCCGGCATGGCGATGTGGCGCCAGATGTTCGAGAAGATGACGGACGCGGGAAGCCGGTGACCGACGGCGGTGACACGATCTTTGCGCTGTCGAGCGGCGCTCTGCCGGCGGCGATCGCGGTCGTGCGGATCAGTGGCCCGGCGGCTGGCGTGACGCTCGCGGCGCTGGCCGGCCGCCGGCCCGAGCCGCGCCGGGCGCGCTATGTCGCCTTGCGCGATCCGGACGACGGCGCGCTGATCGATCGCGCGCTGGTCCTGTGGTTCCCCGGACCGGCGACCGCGACCGGCGAAGACCTTGCCGAGATTCATTGCCACGGCAGCCGCGCGGTGGTCGCCGCGCTGATCGGCTGGCTGGCGCAGCGACCAGGCTTGCGCATGGCCAGGGGCGGCGAGTTCACCCGCCGCGCCTGCCTCAACGGCCGGATGACCCTGGCCGAGGCCGAGGCGCTCGGCGATCTCCTTGCGGCCGAGACCGAGCGCGAGCGCAAGGCGGCGCTGGGCGCGGCGGAGGGCGCGCTGAGCGGCCACATCCGCAACTGGCAGGATCGGCTTGGCGAAGCGGCCGCCGCGATCGAAGCGGTGCTCGACTTCGCCGAGGAAGACCAGGTCGGGGACAGCGTCAGCGTGGCGGCGCGCGATGCCATCGCGGCGGTTCGCGACGAGCTTGCCGCGGTGCTTTCCCAACCTGCTGCCGAGCGGCTGCGGGACGGCATTCGTGTCGTGCTCTGCGGTCCGCCGAACTCCGGCAAATCAAGCCTGTTCAACGCGCTGACGATGACCGAGGGGGCGATTGTCTCGCCGCGTCCCGGCACGACGCGCGACGTCATCGAGATGCCGCTGGCGATCGACGGGCTGCCATTTCTGCTGGTCGATACGGCGGGCATTCACGAGACCGAGGACGATGTCGAGGTGATCGGTATCGCCCGCGCACGCGGCGCCGCCGAGGCGGCCGACCTCCGCCTGTGGCTGGGTGGCGATGTCAGCGCGGGCGGCTGCGATCTACTCGTCGACGCGATGTGCGACCGGCCCCTGCCCAGGCCGCTCGCCGGCAAGGCCTGTGTCGCCACCTCGGCGATGACCGGTGAGGGGATCGCCGAGCTGCGGGCGATGCTGGTTGAGCGCGCCGCCGCCTTGATCCCGCATGAGGATCGGCTGGCGGTGAACGCCCGGCAGCGCGACGCGCTGAGCGCGGCGCTGGATCGGCTCGCCCGACCGGACCCCGATCTGGTCTGCCTGGTCGAAGCCGCGGTTGCGGCGTCGGTCGCGCTCGGTGCGATTGACGGCGATGTCCGCGACGATGTCCTCGATCGCATCTTCGCGCGTTTCTGCATCGGCAAATAGTTTCACGTGGAACAGTTCGACATCATCGTCATCGGCGGAGGCCATGCCGGCTGCGAGGCGGCGGCGATCGCCGCGCGCACCGGCGCCACCACCGCCCTGGTCGACTTCAACCCCGAGACGGTCGGCAGCATGTCCTGCAATCCGGCGATCGGCGGGCTCGGCAAGGGCCAGCTGGTGCGCGAGGTCGACGCCATGGGCGGCCTGATCGCGCGCGCCGCCGATGCCGCGGCGATCCACTATCGCATGCTCAATCGCCGCCACGGGCCCGCCGTCTGGGGTCCCCGCGTCCAGGCCGATCGGGTGCGCTTCCGGGCTGCGATCCAGGCCGCGCTTCGGGCGACGCCGGGACTGAGTCTGATCGGCGGCGAGGTCGTTGCCCTGCGGCTGGCCGCGGGCAAGGTCGCCGGCGTCGAGCTGGCGGATGGCCGCGCCCTCGCGGCACCGGCCGTGGTCCTTGCCAGCGGCACTTTCCTCGGTGCGCGGCTGTTCCGCGGTGAGGAGGTCTGGGCCGGCGGGCGGAGCGGTGCTGCTGCCGCGACCCGCCTCGCCGCGCAGCTGCGCGAGCTTGCCCTCCCCTGCGCCCGGCTGAAGACCGGCACGCCGCCCCGGCTCGATGGCCGCACGATCGATTGGGCCACGCTGCCCGTCCAGCCGTCCGAGGATGGCGACTGGACGATGAGCCATGGCGGCCGCCGGGTTCTGCCGCAGCTTGCCTGCGCCATCACCCACACGTCGTCGGCGACCCATGAAGTGATCGCCGCGGCGGCGGATCGGTCGCCGCTTTATTCCGGCGCGATTGCTGGACGCGGCCCCCGCTACTGCCCTTCGATCGAGGACAAGGTCCGGCGGTTCGCGGATCGTGACGGCCATCAGATTTTTCTTGAGCCCGAGAGTCTCGACACCAGCGAGGTCTATCCCAACGGCATCTCTACCTCGTTGCCGCGCGACGTTCAGGAGGCGATGGTCCGCAGCATCCGCGGCCTCGAGCGCGCCCGCATCACGCAATGGGGCTATGCGGTCGAATATGATCACATCGATCCGCGAGCCCTGTCCCCATCGCTCGCATTGCGCGCCCTTCCCGGCCTGTTCCTAGCCGGGCAGATCAACGGCACCACCGGCTATGAGGAAGCGGCTGCCCAGGGCGTCGTCGCGGGACTGGGCGCGGCGCGTCACGCGTGCGGCGCTGCCGCGGCGCAATTCGACCGGACCAATAGTTACATCGGCGTGATGATCGACGATCTCACTACCGATGGCGTCACTGAACCCTATCGGATGCTGACCGGCCGGGCCGAATATCGGCTTCGCCTGAGGGCGGACAACGCGCTGACGCGGCTCGGTCCGGTCGCGCTGGCCGCGAGCTGTCTCGATCCTGCCGGCGCCGTAAGGATCGAGCGGCATCTCGCCGAGCGGAGCCACACGGCCGACGGACTTGCCGGTCAGATCGACAGCGCCCGTCTGCGCGCGATCGGCGTCCCGGCGGCTGGGCCGCTGCGATCGGTTGGGGAGTGGGCGCGTTCGGTCCCGATTGACCGATCGTCCCTGGTCGCGCTCGATCCCGCGTTGGCGGGCGTTTCCGGGGCGGTGATCGACGAATGCCTCGTTGATGCGCGCTATGCTCCCTATGTCGAACGCGAGGACGGCAAGGTTGCCCAGCTGCGCGGCGATCTCGCTTTGCCGCTCCGGGTCGACCTCGACTACGCCCGTGTGCCCGGCCTCTCGCGCGAGATGATCGAGCGGCTCGACGCGGTCCGTCCAGATTCGGTCGCGGCGGCGGCGCGGGTGCGGGGAATCACGCCATCTGCCGTCTCGGCGCTGTTAGCGGCGAATCGGATGCGCGAGCGCGAGGACGCCGGTGCGCCCTGTTCCACGTGAAACACAGGAACGGCTCGAGCGGTTCGCGCAACTGGTGCTTGCGGAGAATGAGCGGCAAAATCTGATCGCCGCCTCGACGATGACGGCGTTCTGGACCCGTCACATTCTCGACTCGCTCCAGCTTCTCGATCACGCGCCCGAGCGGCCGGGTCTTTGGCTCGATATCGGCAGCGGGGCAGGCTTGCCCGGTGTGGTCGTCGCGATTGCTTCGCCGTATCGGGTGGTTCTCGTTGAACCGCGGCGCCGCCGGGCGGAATTCCTCGTCACCTGTTGCACCGCGCTCGGCCTCGCCGACGTCATGGTCGAACAGCGCCGCGTCGAAAAGCTCCGCATCTCGGCCGACGTCATCAGTGCGCGCGCGGTCGCCTCGCTCGAGACCCTGTTCGACTGGTCGGTGCAGATCGGCAGCGCCGATGCCCGGATGATCTTTCCGCGCGGCGCAAATGCGGTTTCCGAACTGGAAGCCGCGCGCACGGCATGGCATGGTGAGTTCGAACTGGTCCCGAGCGTGACAGCGCCGGGCTCCGGGATCGTCCTCGCCCAGCATGTCAGGCGGAGAAAAACGCAATGATGCGGATCGCGGTGGCCAATCAAAAGGGTGGGGTGGGCAAGACCACGACCGCAGTGAATCTCGCAACCGCGCTGGCCGCGTCGGGGTCGCGGGTCCTGTTGCTCGACCTCGACCCGCAGGGCAACGCCTCGACCGGGGTCGGTCTGGCAGCGAGCGAGCGCGGGCTGTCGTCCTATGAACTGCTGCGCGGCGATTGCACGGTCGAGGAGGCCGCGGTTGCGACCAGCGTGCCGCGGCTCGACCTGGTGCCCGCGACGATCGACCTGTCGGGCGCAGAGGTCGAGCTGGTCGGCTTCGACCGGCGGACCCATCGGCTCGATATGGCGCTGTCCCGGGCGTCGCACCGCTGGGACGTCTGCCTGATCGACTGCCCGCCTTCGCTCGGTCTGCTGACCGTCAACGCCTTCGTCGCCGCCCGCCAGGTGCTGGTGCCGCTGCAATGCGAGTTCTTTGCGCTCGAAGGACTGAGCCAGCTGCTGCAGACGATCGAGCGGATCCGCGCCGGCTATAACCCCGGGCTGACCATCCTTGGCATCGTGCTGACGATGCACGATCGCCGCAACCGCTTGTCCGACCAGGTCGCCGAAGACGTTCGCTCATGTCTTGGCGGGATCGTCTTCGACAGTGTCATCCCGCGTAACGTCCGACTGTCCGAGGCGCCGAGCCATGGCATGCCGGCACTGATCTACGATCACCGCTGCGCCGGCTCGCAGGCCTATATGGGGCTGGCGCGCGAGGTGATCGCGCGGCTGCCGAAATCGGTGGCGGCGGCATGAGCCGGCCGGCGGGACTTGGCCGCGGCCTGTCGGCGCTGCTCGGCGAACTTCCGCGCGAGGAGGCGGCCAGCGGCGGCAGCGAAACCGGGCGTGGGCCCACCACGCTGCCGGTCGGCGCGATCGAGCCCAATCCGGATCAGCCGCGCCGCCGCTTCGACGATGCGTCGATGACCGAGCTGGCGGATTCGATTGCGGCGCGCGGTCTGCTCCAGCCGATCGTCGTGCGGCCGCGGGGAGGGCGCTATCAGATCGTCGCCGGCGAGCGTCGCTGGCGCGCCGCGCAGCGCGCGGGGCTTCACGAAATACCTGTTGTTATCAAAGACATACCAGATTCTTCGACGCTCGAGCTGGCGCTTGTCGAGAATATCCAGCGGGAAGATCTCAATCCGATCGAGGAGGCGTCCAGCTACCAGCGGCTGATGCGCGATTTCGGCCACAGCCAGGACGAGCTCGGCCGGATCGTCAACAAGTCGCGCAGCCATGTCGCCAATCTCGTCCGGCTGCTCGATCTGCCGGCGGCGGTGCGCGACATGGTTGCCGAGGGACGGCTATCGATGGGCCACGCGCGCGCGCTGGTGACCGCCGCTGACCCCGAGGCGCTCGCCCGCCAGGTCGAGGCGCAGGGGCTGTCGGTGCGGCAGACCGAGGAGCTGGCGCGGGCCGACAAGGGCGTCGCCAGGAAGTCGCGCGCGCGGGGCAAGGCCGCCAGCGAGCCGGTCGTCGACGCCGATGTCGCGGCGCTCGAGCGGCAGCTCGGCGATACGCTCGGCCTCCGCGTGCAGATCGCGCACAGCGAGAACGGCGGCACGGTGACGATCAGCTATTCGACGCTCGATCAGCTCGACATGCTGTGCCAGCGGATGAGTGGCGAGCCGATCTAGTTCAGTTCAATGCCTGCGCGCTGGCGCCCGGGCGATATCGACCAACAGCGCATCCGCAATCAGCGCCGCGTTCGGATGACCGAATTTGACCTGGCGTTCGGCGATCGCGGTGCGCTCGATCGCGCGGGCGAGGGTGGCGGCGTCGAGCCGGGCAAGCTGGCGGGCGACGATGTCGCGGTCCTTCCAGAACAGGCTGCGGCCGGCGCTGGCGACTGCTGTCTCGACGCTCGCGCCGGCCTCGACCTTGGTGCGCAGCTCGGCGAGCTGCAGGAGCCGCCGGGCGAGGGCGCGCAGCAGGGGGATCGGCTCGGCTGGTCCGCTGTGGGTCAGCGCTTCGTCGAGCGCCAGCGGCGCGCCGCCGAGCGCGGCGTCGACCAGCGTCGCATGGCCGGGATCCTCGCCTTCGACTGCAAGGAGGTCGTAGTCCCTGACATCGAGCTCGCCCGGCCGGTCAGGACTGGCGTCGAGGAACAGCGCGAATTTGGTGACCTCCTGCCGCAGCAGCGCGCGATCGCCGCCGGTCTGCGCCGCCAGTCGCCGCGCCAGCTCCGGCCGCAGGCGAACCCCGGCCTCGCGGGCGATGCTGCTCGCCAGCCGCTCGGCATCCGCGCCGTCGGGTGCGTAGCTGGCGAAGGCAAGGATTTGGTCGCTGTCGAGCGCGAGCTTGAGCAGCGGCGATGCCGGGCGCAGCGCGCCGGCAATGGCGACCACCGGATTGCCCGCCGAAGACGCCTCGATCAGCGCCTGCACCGCAGCGGTGATCTCGTCGCCTGCGCCGTCGACCCAAATGTAGCGTGCGCCGCCGAACAGCCCGATCGCCGCCGCCTCGTCGATCAGCCGCGCCGGATCGGAGCTGAGCGTCGCACCGGTGAGGTCGATCCGCTCGGCATCGGCGCCCATCGCCGCGCCGAGCCGGGCGGCGAGCTCGCGCGATCCGGCGCTGTCCGGGCCGTGGAGCAGGATCAGCCGGACGGCGTCGTCGGGCTGGTCGAGCGCACGCGTGACCTGCGCGCGATTGGCCTTCACTCGGGCTTGCCGTTGCGCTTGGCGAACAGCGCCAGCCGGGCAACGATCTGATCGGCGATGTCGTCGGCCAACCGCTCGAGCGCGGACTGCTCGGCGGCGATGGTGGCATATTCCGAATTGACCACGTCGATGCCGGCGTCCGATTCAACCGTGGCGTCGAGCACCACGCCATTGGTCGTCATATCGGTGAGCTGATAACGCGCGCGCAGGGACCGCCGCTCGCGTGTGATCTGGTTGTTGCGCCTGAGACCGAAACCGATGATGTCGTCGTCGAGCTTCACGTCGAGCCGATAGCGCGGTGCCGCCGAGCCGGTCGCGCGCAGCCGGTCGACCAGATTGTTGTGCACCAGCCAGCCGTTCTTGCCCGGGATCGACGCGACCGTCACTTGCGCGAGTTGCGTCGCGACCGGCCCGGAGGCGCCGCCGGAATAGAGTGGGTGCAGGCCGCAACCGGCGAGGGTGATCAGCGTCGCGGCGAGCAGGGCGAGCCGCGCCTTCATGCGACCAGATTGACCAGGCGATCGGGCACGACAATCTTTCTCTTCGGTTCCTGACCGCCCAACGCCTGTTTCACCGCCGAGTTCGCCAGGGCGATTGCGATCACCTCATCTTCAGGCGTCCCCTTCGGGATCGACTGCTGGTCGCGGCGCTTGCCGTTGACCTGGAAGACGTAGGTCACTTCCTCGTCGACCAGCAAGGCGGGATCGACCGCGGGCCAGGCGGCATCGGCGATCAGCCCGTCGCCACCCAGCGCGGCGTGCGCCTCTTCGGCGAGGTGCGGCATCATCGGCGCGATCAATCGCAGCAGCGCCGCCACCGCCGCCGTGCGTGAGGCCGACGCCGGCGCCTTCTCGATCGCGGTGACCAGCTCGTAGAGCTTGGCGACCGCCTTGTTGAACCCCAGCTCGTCGATATCGGCAGCGATCCCGGCGATGGTGCGGTGAAGCTTGCGATCGAGTGCGAGATCATTGCCTAGGGCGGCATCCGTGCCGATCGTCTCGACCAGCCGCCAGATGCGCTGGACGAAGCGCCAGGCGCCCTCGATGCCGGCGTCGCTCCACGGCAGGTCGCGCTCGGGCGGGCTGTCCGAGAGCATGAACCAGCGCACCGCATCGGCACCGTAGCGCGCGACGATCGGCGCCGGGTCGACCGTGTTCTTCTTCGACTTGGACATCTTCTCGATGCGGCCGAGGGTCACAGCAGCGCCGGTCGATCGCTCGACCATGCGATCGCCCTGACGGTCGATCTCGTCCGGACCGAGCCAGCGGCCGTCGGCCGCATGGTAGGTTTCATGCGTCACCATGCCCTGGGTGAACAGGCCGGTGAACGGCTCGGCGACGCTGATCTCGCCGATCCGGCGGAGGGCGCGCGTCCAGAAGCGGGCGTAGAGCAGATGCAGGATCGCATGCTCGACGCCGCCGATATACTGGTCGACCGGAAGCCAGCGCTCGGCCACCGCGCGATCGAATGGCCGACCCACCGGCTGGCTAGCGAAGCGTATGAAATACCAGGAAGAATCGACGAAGGTGTCGAGCGTGTCGGTCTCCCGCCGGGCCGGCTCGTGGCAGCTCGGACAGGCCACGTTCGCCCAGGTCGGATGGCGCTCGAGCGGGTTGCCCGGCCTGTCGAAACTGACGTCCTCGGGCAGCACCACCGGCAACTGGTCGCGCGGCACCGCGACCGGCCCGCAGCTCCGGCAGTGGATGATCGGGATCGGCGTGCCCCAGTAACGCTGACGCGAGACGCCCCAGTCGCGCAGCCGCCAGACCGTCGTCCCCTCGCCCCATTGCTCGGTCTCGGCGCGCGCAATCACGGCGGCCTTGGCCGCCTCGACGTCCATCCCGTCGAGGAAACGCGAATTCACCAGATGGCCCGGCCCGGTATAGGCCTCGTCGCCGATCGGCGCTTCTGCATCCGCGCCGTCGGGAGCAACGACGCGGGTGACCGGCAGCATATATTTGCGGGCGAAATCGAGATCGCGCTGATCATGCGCCGGGCAGCCGAAGATCGCGCCGGTGCCATAATCCATCAGCACGAAATTCGCGACGAACAATGGCAGAGTCCATTCGGCATCGAATGGATGTGTCAGTCTGAAGCCGGTGTCGTAGCCGCGTTTCTCGGCGGTCTCGAGCTCGGCTGCGGCGGTGCCGGTGGCGCGACATTCGGCGATGAATTCGGCCAGCGCCGGATCGCCCTCGGCGATGGCGGTGGCGATCGGGTGATCGGCGGCGATCGCGACGAAGCTGGCGCCAAACAAGGTATCGGGACGGGTGGTGAAGACCTCGACGCCATCCGCTGGCGCCTCGCCGGCAAAGGCGAAGCGCATCCGCAGGCCCTGGCTCTTGCCGATCCAGTTCTCCTGCATCAGCCGGACCTTGTCCGGCCATTGATCGAGCGCATCGAGGCCGTCGAGCAGCTCCTCGGCGAAATCGGTGATGCGCAGGAACCATTGGCTGAGCTTGCGCCGCTCGATCACCGCGCCGGAGCGCCATCCGCGGCCGTCGATCACCTGCTCATTGGCGAGCACCGTCATGTCGACCGGATCCCAGTTGACCGCGGCTTCCTTGCGATAGACCAGCCCGGCTTCCCACAGGTCGAGGAACAGTGCCTGCTCCTGGCCGTAATAGTCGGGCTCGCAGGTCGCGATCTCGCGGCTCCAGTCGAGCGCGAAGCCGAGGCCCTTCAACTGCTCGCGCATCGCCGCGATATTGGCGCGGGTCCATTCGCCGGGATGCACGCCGCGCTCCATCGCGGCATTTTCGGCCGGCATGCCGAAGGCGTCCCAGCCCATCGGATGGAGCACTTCATGGCCGGTCATCCGCCGGTAGCGCGCGATGACGTCGCCCATCGTGTAGTTGCGAACATGGCCCATGTGGATGCGGCCCGATGGATAGGGAAACATCTCGAGGACATAGGCGCGCGGCTTCGGGCTCGCGTCATCGGCCTTGAAGCTTTCGCGGGCAGCCCATTCGGCCTGCCAGCGGGCGTCAGCGGTGCCGGGTTCGTAGCGTGATGGCATCAGCCCCTGACCGGCGCTAGGACAGCCCGCGTGATTTCTGGATCACGCAGGCGGCTCCAGATCCTTGTTCTCGCATCGTCAGCGCAGAAAACCGGTTCCCACTTTTCTGCACGATGCTTTAGCCGGCGATCGTGGCGCGACGGATATCGCGGGCCTTTTCCAGGATGATCGCCTCGAGCTGCTGGGTGGTCGACGCCGGCACCTGCGCGGTGATCCAGGTGCCGCCCTGGTTGACCTCCTTCGAGGCAGAGACGTGCAGCGCGTCGGCGCGCAGCTCGGGGTCGAGAATGGTAACCACCACCTTCATCCGTTCGGTCGGGATGGCGGGATTGGCATACCAGTCGGTGACGATGACGCCACCGTTGGAATCGGCCGAGGTGATCGGCATGAATGACAGCGTCTGCAGCGCCGCCTTCCACAGATAGGCGTTCACCCCGATCGTCGTCGACTTCGCCGCGGCGAGGTCGGCGGCGACGCCGGGGCGGGTCTTATGCCCACAGGCGCTGAGCGCCACGAGTGCAAGCAGCGCGACTGAAAGGCGGTGGGCGGCCATTCCGGATCTCCGAAAACGTGCCGATGTGGCACGCTCGGCGTGTTATAGAAGCTGCGCGCGGCCCCGCAAGCGGCTGCGCATGCGCCGAGAGTCTGTGGGCGGATTGCAACATGTCAGGCAAATCCGACTCTTGGCATGGCGCCGGTGGACCCCAACATGCTACTGGCGGTTCACCTCGGGGAACTCTCTTAGCTCATGGCCGATTCGCGCCCATTCGTCGTTAGCCTGGGAGCCGCGCTTGCGGCGACCCTGTTGCTTGCGTCGACCGCAGGCGGCGCTGCGACGACCGTGGTCAAGAAGAAGCGGACCAATCGTCCGGCTGTGACGCTCGCCCAGCCTGGCCTGCTCGGGTCGTTCACCCCCGCCTCTTCGAGCCCGAAGATGGCGGCGGCGCTGGCGCGCGACGGGCTCGATTCGAGCTTCCGCTTCACCCCATCGCTGACGCCGGGTGGCCGTCGTGCGGTCACCGTCGCGGTTCGCGCCCAGGGCACGACCTCCTCCGGCGTCCATCAGGCGCCGATGGTCAATGCGACGACCTTCATGCCCTCGGCCTACAGCCTGGGCGTCGCGGTCGGCTGGCGGCGCTTCGCCATCTCCGGCGATTATGCCCGGGTTGCCTCCAACCTGCTGCCGGACAGCGGGCGTGAGGCGGCTGACGTCGGCCTGAGCTATATGGGCAAGAAGTGGCGCACCACCCTTCTGCTGGGCGGCGAGCGCAACACCTCGCAGACCAAGCTGTTCGATACCGACCAGAGCTATTCGGTCGATCTCGGCGGCGCTTATGAGCTGACCCGCAACCTCGCGGTCAGCGGCGGCCTGCGCTACCAGGTGCGCAAGGATCGCCTGTTCAACCTGAGCGACGACCGCCGCGACTCCCAGGCGGTCTACATCGGCACCGCGCTCAAATTCTGATCCAGCCGTCGATCGCCGCCCAGCCATAGGCGGGCAGGCCGCGCGCCCGACGTCGATCCAATCCCCCTAATGCGATCACCGGCAATCTGGCCTCGCGCGCGAGCGCGCTGAATCCCGTCCGCCCGAGCGTGCGGGCGCCGGGATGGGACCGTGTCGAGAAGACCGGCGACAGCAGCACCATCGTCGCACCATTGCGTGCCGCCGCGACCAGCTCGGGCCGGTCATGGGCGCCGATCGCCTTGACCGGCGACCGCCGCGACGGCCGGCGGCGATCGGCGCCATAGCTGCCGTCGGCGCGCCAGGCCGCGGCGAGGGCAGGCGGCCCGGCGAGCAGCAGGATCAGCCGTCGGCGGCGCGCGATCGCCTGGACCCGGCGGAACAGCGCACGCCGGTCGGCGACATCGTAATGGCGGAAGATCACCCCGCCACCGCGCGGCATCCGCTCGAGCGCGCGCCATAGTCCCTCGCCCTGACGGGGATCGGTCAGCAACCAGCAGCGGGGCAGGGGATGGCGGTCGAGCACAGCGGCGCTATAGCAGCGCAATGCCGAGCGCCGAACCCGCCGCAGAGCGCCTTGCCGCGGTGCGCGCGGAGATCGCCCGTGCCGCCAAGCTCGGCGATCGCGACCTGGCCATGGTGTCGCTGATCGCCGTCTCGAAGACCCATGATGCCGCCGCGATCCGGCCGCTGCTCAGCGCCGGGCAGCGATTGTTCGGCGAGAACCGGGTCCAGGAAGCGGCCGCGAAATGGCCAGCGCTGCGCGAAGAGACACCGGGCATCGCGCTCCACCTCGTCGGCCAGCTGCAGTCGAACAAGGCGAGCGAGGCGGTCGCGCTGTTCGACGCGATCCATTCGGTCGATCGCGCCTCGTTGGTCGCAGCGCTGGCCAGCGCGATGGAGCGCCAGGACCGGCGGCCGGACTGCTTCGTCCAGGTCAACATCGGCGACGAGCCGCAGAAGGGCGGCTGTGCGGTAGCGGCGCTGCCGGGATTGATTGCCGAAGCGCGGGCCGCCGGGCTGCCGCTGGCCGGGCTGATGTGTGTTCCGCCGGCAGGGGTCGAGGCCGCGCCTTACTTCACGCTGCTGGCCAAGCTCGCGCGCGACCATGGCCTTGCCGGGCTCAGCATGGGGATGTCGGAGGATTATGCGACGGCGGTAATGCTGGGCGCGACCCACGTCCGGGTCGGTACCGCCCTGTTCGGCGCGCGCTAGAGAATCTCGATCACGTCACGCGCCGCGAGTCGCGGCAGGAGATCGATCAACGCCTCGCGGGCGATGGCGACGCAGCCTTCGGTCGGCCGCGCGAAATCGGTGCAGTGGAGAAAGATCGCGCTGCCCGCGCCGGGCCGGGCCGGCGCGTCATTGTAGCCGAGCGGCACGATGACGTCATAGGCGCTGTCCTCGCGCCAGAGCCGTTCGGCCGAATGGCGATGCGGGTGCAGCACCGGTCGATTATACGCCGCGTCCGCTGGATCGTCGGACCAGCCGTCCGTCGGGCCGGTCCAGCGCCAGGGCAGTGCGAGCGCGAGCGGTGGGACGCGGTCGCGGCGCAGCAGCACACCGCGCAGAGGCCAGCGCCCGAGCGGCGTGCAGCCGTCGCCCTCGCGCTTGGCCTCGGCGGGGCAAGCGCCGCCGCGCCCGATCATGCAGGGCAGCGCGTCGTCGCCGGCGTGGAACAGGCGCTGGCCGGTGTCGACGCGCAGGATCACAGATGGTGGCGCGTGCGGTCGCGCTTGGTCGCGAGATAGTCGACGTTGTGCGGATTGGCCGGGATCGCCAGCGGCACCCGCGCGTCGACCGCAATCCCGGCCTCACCAAGACCTTCGACCTTGGCTGGATTGTTGGTCAGCAATCGCACGCGGTCGATGCCGAGCAGCGCGAGCATCCGCGCGGCGACGGCGAAGTCGCGCTCGTCGACCGCGAAGCCGAGGCGGAGATTGGCGTCCACCGTGTCGAAGCCTTGATCCTGCAGCGCATAGGCGCGCAGCTTGTTGACCAGGCCGATCCCGCGGCCTTCCTGGCGCAGATAGATCAAAATGCCCCAGCCGTCGGCACGGATCGCCTCCAGCGCGGCGTGGAGCTGTGGGCCGCAATCGCATTTGAGCGAGCCGAGCACATCGCCGGTCAGGCATTCGCTGTGCACGCGGACCAGCGGCGGCTGGCCGCTCGGCGCGCCGATCACCAGCGCAACATGCTCGATCGCATCGTCGCGGCTGCGGAAGGCGACGATCTCGGCGTCCTCTGCGGCGGCGATCGGTAGCCGCGCCCGCGCGGCGATGACCAGCCCGGCGGGCGAATCATAGGCGTCGATCGCCGCCGCATCGACCGTCACGGTCGTGGCATCGGATGTTCTGGCGACGAAGAAGGCGGGCAGCAGC
>Ga0068855_100000467_pt1 | contig 49741 bp, 33 predicted proteins | sample KBSCornC52_FD_66592 | JGI IMG/M metagenome (GOLD analysis project Ga0068855, IMG submission 66592) | Corn rhizosphere microbial communities from Kellogg Biological Station, Michigan, USA - KBS Corn C5-2 | ecosystem: Host-associated > Plants > Roots > Rhizosphere > Soil ... | reverse complement strand
TGCAATGTACCGACGACCAAATTATTGACCATTGAACCTGAGATCCGGGCATCCCGGCCAACCACAATTTTTTTTATACCTGATTGCCGCACGGCCCAGCTTCCAAATGCCGAAGTGAATTTAACAATATCCAATGGCGTTAAATTCCCGCCCACTTTCCCGCCAACAGTTCCCCTTATTCCGGAAATTGATTTAATTAATGTCATTACAGTACCCGTAATTTAATTGTTTAAAATTTATATCTTACAAAGGCCTCAATAGCTTCATATTCTGCCAGCCCAAGTTCATCATAGCGCTTTGCAGTCTCCCTGTTTCTATCTTCGGCCCTAACCCAAAACTCCCGTATATCATCCCCCGGAAAAACAGGTGTGTCTTTTTGCGACTGATGCTTGAATATGGCATTGCGCTTTCTTAAAACCTCGTTGGGTGATAATGGCACAGCCATTTCAATTTCATAGGTTTCAAACTCGTGCCAGGCGCCACGGTACATCCACAACCAGCAATCATTCACCCATTCTTCAGTTTCTCTTAACCTTTGCAGGGCTGCAATAATAATATTAAAGCAAACCAGGTGGGTGCCATGCGGGTCGGCAAAATCGCCGGCAGCAAATACCTGTTGGGGTTTTACCTGCTGCAACAGTTCCATCGTTAGCTTTATATCTTCTCCACCGACAGCATTTTTTTGGGTTTTACCAGTTTCATAAAAAGGCAAAGCCATAAAATGGATATGGTCGTCCTGTAAGCCGGCGTACCTCGCACCTGATATGGCCTCTGTTTTTCTTATAAATCCTTTTACCGCTCTTATCTCAGCGGTATCAACCTGGTTGGGTTGTTTTTCACCAATAAATTGGCGCATTGAATTGTATATACTTTTTAAATGACGGTTGTCGGCGGCAATGCTCTTGTTAAAATCAATAGCGAACTCCATATAGCGCAACACGTCATCGTCCCAAACAGCTGTATTGCCAGAGGTTTGGTAGGCTACGTGAACATCATGCCCCTGATCAACCAATCGTATAAACGTACCCCCCATTGATATTACATCATCATCGGGATGCGGCGAGAAGATAAGAGAGCGTTTTTCGGCGGGTTGGGCGCGTTCGGGTCTCTGGGAATCGTCCGCACTTGGTTTACCACCCGGCCAACCTGTTATGGTATGCTGTACCTGGTTAAAAATATCGATGTTTATGTTGTATACCGGGCCTTGCTCCACCGCAAGTTGAGCCATGCCGTGGTTGTTATAGTCATCTTCGGTTAGTTTCAATATCGGCTTGTTTAAGCTAGTAGCCAGCCATATTACTGCTTTCTTTTTTAATGTGTTTTCCCATATGCAATCCTTAACCAGCCAGGGGGTGTCAAAACGGGTTAGTTCTGAAGCGGCTGCTTCATCCAGCACAAATTCAACATGATCTGATAATTGCAAAAAGGTTGCCGGTACTTCTTCTGATATTTCACCTTCAACGGCTTTTTTTATAATTGGCGCCTTTTTGCGGCTCCACGCCATCAATATAATTTCGCGCGCCTTAAAAATGGTGCCAATTCCCATGGTAATGGCTTTTGCCGGCACATTTTGTTTGCCGCCAAAATCCCTGGCGGCATCATTACGGGTAAGGTCGTCTAATGTTACCAGTCTTGTTCCCGAGTTAGGCGCCGACCCCGGTTCATTAAACCCAATGTGGCCGGTACGGCCAATGCCGAGTATTTGGAGGTCGAGCCCCCCAAGCTCCTCTATCCGGCGTTCATAATTCAAACAGAAATCATGTGTCCCCTCTTTAGTTAAAGTCCCGTCAGGAATGTGAATGTTTGCCTTATCAATATCAATATGATTGAACAGGTTTTCATTCATAAAGGTAACATAGCTTTGTTTGGCCGATGGGCGCATAGGATAGTATTCGTCCAGGTTGAACGTAGTTACATTTTTAAAGCTCAGGCCTTCCTCACGGTACATCCTTACCAGCTCTTTATACACAGCAATAGGGGTTACTCCTGTAGCAAGCCCCAAAACTGCCTTTTCGTTGCTGCGCTGTTTATTGCGGATAAGTTCTGCAATCCTGTGTGCAACTTTTACTGATGCTGCCTGCTGATCGGGGTATACTGTTACCGGCAGCTTTTCATACCTGGTTTCTTCCAATAAATTTAATCTGGCCATTTGCAATTATATCGATGTTAGTATTTGGTGTGTATGAATGTATTGTTCCCAGGCCCATGCCGATTGCATCATCTCATGGATACCCAGTTTCGCTTTCCAATTCAATAAATTATTTGATTTGGTTACGTCTGCCCAAACCTTAACGATATCGCCGGGCCGCCTCGGGCCTGTCTTGTAATTTAAGTTTTGGCCGGTTGCACTTTCAAATGCGTTAATAAGCGCTGATACTGATGTTCCTTTCCCGGTGCCTATATTTAATACATCATAAGGTTTTGCAGATTCATTTTCTAATAGTTTAATAGCCGCAACATGGGCCTTTGCAAGATCTACCACGTGAATAAAATCCCGGATACAGGTTCCGTCAGCGGTGTCATAATCGTTTCCGTATATTGTAATGGCCGGTCGTTTACCAATTGCGCATTGTGTAATATAAGGAACCAGGTTTTGAGGAATACCTAAGGGTAATTCTCCTATCAGGGCAGAGCTATGGGCGCCAACCGGGTTAAAGTATCTCAGGGCAATCGCTTTTATGTTTTTATTTACCGCTGTTACCTCCTGCAAAATTTCTTCAGCTATTTGTTTTGTATTGCCGTACGGCGATTCTGCTTTTTTTACCGGTGAGTTTTCTGTAACCGGCAATTGATCAGGCTGACCATAAACCGTACAGGACGAAGAAAAAACCATGGCGATTTCCCTGTTGCTGAAACATGACAACAAGTTGATTAGCGAGTTAAGATTATTGCTATAATATTTCAGCGGCTGTTCAACAGATTCTGATACAGACTTATAAGCTGCAAAATGAATAATGCCATGAATTTCAGGGTGATTATCCACGAATGTTGATACGGCAGCTATATCATTCAGGTCTATTTGATAAAATGTTGGGGTAATCCCGGTTATTTTGGCGATCTGGTTTACAATAAACAGCTTTGAGTTAGAAAGGTTATCAATAATAACCACTTCATAGCCGCTGGCCTGAAGTTCTACCACCGTATGCGAACCAATATAGCCGGTTCCGCCCGTAACTAAAATTTTTTTTGTACTTGTTTTCATAGTTTGCGTGTTCGATAACGCAAAAGTATTAAAATTTATTTAATCGCATAAAAATGATTTTTTTGCTTCCGGCAGCACGATTACTTTTGTGTGTTTGAAACTTGTAAATAAGTAAATTATGTGTATTTATTGATATTTTGCGGATGTTATTTAAATTTATAAAGACGACGTGCGTTTTTTATTATTTATTAGCTGGCGGCTAAAAATGTGTTTTTACTTTTGCTTTAAATTGATTTATTAATATATTTGTGTGCGCACACATTTATTGTGCTGTTTAATTTTATAAGCATGTTAAAAAAACTATTGATTCTGTTTTTTACCGGGCTGTCTATTGGTTCGCAAGCCCAAAATATTTTTCTTTCGGGCACAAAACCGGGTAAAGCGGCGGCTTCTACTGGCGGCGGATGGTTTACTCTGAAAAATAAATGTTTATCCGTCAAATTGATTTCAGGTAAAGGCACAATCAGCATCGGCGATTTTTCGGCGCAGCATAATACGCCGCTCTCTTTAAAGGGTTCCCCCTTATTTCAATTGGAGCTTAAGGATGGCACTGTTATTAGCTCTGCAGATTTTAAATTAGCTGCCGCTCCTGAAATTTTAAAAATAGAAGGCAGTAAACAGGCGGTTAAATTGGCCGACAAAGAGGATGGCGAAGAAATTACAGCGGAGTTTTTGAGCGAAAAATATGGCATCAGGGTTAAATGGGAAGCCATTTTAAAAAATAATTCAAATTATATAAGGCAGGTATTTGCTTTTCATGCCCTTAAAGATCCTTTACTTATACAGAAATTAGCACTTATTAAGCTGCCTTCCACAACCGGGGTAAAACCTTTGGGAGCTGTTGACGGATCACCGCTGATATCGGGGAATTTATTTTTTGCATGCGAAAGCCCTGTAAGTAAGTTTACTAATCAGGAAGGCTGGATCAATAGTTACCTGGAACATAAAGAACCGATGACCGACCTAACAGTATCTGCAGTTTGGGGCGTTGCCCCCGAAGGCCAGCTGCGCCGGGGATTTACTTATTATATGGAACGCGAAAGGGCGGTTCCGTACAGGCAAAAGCTTCATTATAATTCATGGTATGATATATCATGGGCAGACCGTAAACTGACAGATTCTGGCTGCCTCGATCGTATCAGGACGTTTGGTGATAGCTTGAGTATAAAACGCGGCATCAACCTGAATGCATTTTTGTTTGATGACGGATGGGATGACAACCAAACATTGTGGCAGATCAGTAAAAAGAATTTCCCCGACGGCTTTAATAATATTAAAGCACTGGCCAGTAAATATGATGCGTCAATAGGTGTATGGATGTCGCCATGGGGTGGTTACGAGCAGGCCAAGGAACAAAGGCTGGAATATGGCCGGAAACAAAACCCGCCATTTGAAACCAATTCTCATGGCTTTTCGCTCTCGGGTCCAATATATTCAAAACGGTTTAAAGAGGTAGCTACCGGTTTCGTTACCAATTATGGCCTGTCCATGTTTAAATTTGATGGTGTAGGTGCAGGCGATCAGTCGACGGGGGCTACGCCCGAATATCAAACTGACATGGAATCGCTGTTAAACCTGGTTTCAGGTCTTCGAATGGTAAAACCCGATCTGTATTTCAGTCTTACCATCGGCACATGGCCGTCGCCCTTCTGGCTTAAATATGGTGATGCCATTTGGCGAAATGGGTGGGATACCAATACCGATGGGCAAGGCGATACACGTCAGCAATGGATTAATTACCGCGACGGGCAAGCCTATAAAAACATTGTACAGCGCGGCCCGCTTTATCCTTTAAGTTCATTGATGTACCATGGTATTTGTATAGCTGATAATGGCCCGCCTGCTAAATTTGATATGAAAGACAAGGATATCGCTGATGAGATCTGGTCGTTTTTTGGGTCCGGAACAAGCCTTCAGGAATTGTATATTAATCCGCATAAATTAAATACAAACAATTGGGATTGCCTGGCTGCAGCAATAAAATGGTCGCGGTCTAACGCCGGCATCATGGCCGATGTTCATTGGGTAGGCGGCGACCCGGCTAAAGGCGATATTTATGGTTTTGCAGCGTGGTCGCCCAAAAAGGCAGTTTTAACGTTAAGGAACCCTTCCGATAAAGCGAAATCCTTCCAGGTTGATACACGTAAGGTATTTGAATTGCCGCTAAACAGCAAAGATAATTACGGTTTCTATAATGCCAGGCTGAGTACCAATAAGTCCCCTTTATTTAAAGGAAGTACTTATACCGTTACCCTGCAGCCTTTTGAGGTGATGGTATTAAACGCATCGCCGGTTAATTAATCGGCTCAAATCTGGTTAAACAGCCGGGATTTACTTATGGCGAATTGACTTACTATTATTTCACACTTTAAAAAACACTGATCAATTGCAAATGAGACGGATATCTATAGCAATCTTAATGGCCTTCTGCTTGTTTAGCGCGGTATGTTTCGCCCAAAGTACAACAACATTTAAATGGTTGGACCCCGCTAAGGCAGGTTTTTCTGTTATTGAAGGACAAGCATGGCCAAATGAGGTTAACAATACCTATGACCGGTTCCCGGGGCGGGCTGAAAAGAGCCTAAACCCTAATGTGTGGAACATCTCTCATAGCAGCGCCGGCTTGTATATCAAATTTAAAACAGATGCCCCTAACCTGGTTATCCGTTATAAAGTTAAGGGTGATTTTGCGATGTCGCACATGCCGGCCACCGGCGTAAGCGGTTTAGACCTCTATGCGCTGGATCCTAACGGGAAATGGTGCCAGGCTCCCGGCATTTTCTCATTTAAGGATACCATTACTTATCGTTTTTCAAATATTAAAGTAAGCGCCGGTTTCCCCGGAAGAAGTTATGAGTACAGGCTCTTCCTGCCGCTGTATAATTCAGTATCCTGGCTTGAAATTGGTGTTCCATCGGGCAGCACATTTAATTTTGTGCCGCTATCAATAGAAAAACCAATTGTTGTGTACGGAACGTCAATAGCTCAGGGGGCATGTGCGTCAAGACCTGGTTTGGCCTGGACCTCGATGTTGCAGCGTTCACTTGACCGCCCGCTGGTAAATCTGGGGTTTTCAGGAAGCGGCCTGCTTGAAAAATCAGTAATTGACCTGATGGCAGAAATTGATGCAAAAATATATGTACTTGATTGTATGCCTAATCTGACGGATTTCTCTGCCCAGGAAATCGAAAAACGAATAACAGCATCAGTTCAGCTTTTACGGGAGAAGCATCCGCAGATACCCATACTGCTTACAGAGCACGGCGATGCCGACGTAGATGGCTTATTGGATACCGGCAGAAATGGCGGCTATGGCCGCGTTAATAAAGTCCTTGCCCAGGCTTATTCAAAGCTGATTGCAGCGGGGGTTAAAAACATTTATTTGTTGACGGATAAGGAAATTGGTTTTGATATCAATTCAACGGTAGATGGTATCCACCCTAATGATGCCGGCATGGAAAAATATGCAGTTGCTTATGAGAAAACCATACGGGCAATTATTAACGAGCCAACCGGGGAGTATTCGACCACTATTCCGGTTGTACAAAGCCGGGATGGCTATTATGATTGGCGCGACAGGCATCGCGAGATCCTGACGCTTGTTAAGGCCGATTCGCCTAAAATTATTTTCCTTGGCAATTCAATTCTGAATTATTGGGGTGGAATGCCAAAAACTCCCCTGGCGAGGGGCGCCGACTCATGGAATAAATATATGGAACCATTAGGCGTAAAAAACTTTGGTTTTGGCTGGGACCAGGTGGAGAATGTACTATGGCGTGTTTATCATGGAGAACTAGATGGTTTTAAAGCGGATAAGGTGATGATAATGATAGGCACAAACAATTTATCAATTAACAATGACGGCGAAATAATAGAAGGATTGAAAATGCTTATACAGGCAGTAAAAGTACGTCAGCCGGCAACCGAAGTTCTTTTATCAGGTTTGCTGCCGAGAAGAGAACAGGAAAAACGGATCAGGACCCTTAATAAAGCCATTGCTAAACTGGCAGGTAAAAACCAGATCCAATTTATTAACCCGGGAAAATCGTTGCTGAATAATCACGGAAAGATTGATGAATTACTTTTCGGCGATGGCCTGCACCCCAATGTAGCTGGCTATCAAAAACTGGCAACTGCTTTACTTCCATATCTCAGGAAAAAATAGCGCCGCTTTCTTTTATATAAAACGAATTTTTAAGTTTCTCAAAGTAATAAATAGCAAGCTATACATCACTGCATTAAAAATAATATTCTATTTTCAGCTAATTTTTTAATGGATATACTAAACCGCTATTTTATAGCAAAATAATGCAATCAGCCTATATTAAATTACATTTGCTATCCTTTTTAATTGAAAGCTTAATATGAAGAATAAAATTGTCCGCATTAAAGATATTGCCGAAAAAGCGAAGGTTTCAACCGGCACCGTTGACAGAGTATTACATAAGCGGGGGCGGGTATCAAAGAAAGTAGAAGAGCGGATACTTAAGATTATTGAAGATATGGATTATGAACCCAATCTAATGGCAAGAGCGTTGGGGTCTAACAAAATATATCAAATCGCGGCATTAATACCGGATCACAGGAGTGATTCATATTGGCTTGCTCCCAAAGCGGGGATTGAAAAGGCGGAGAAAGACCTGAAGCAATTTGGTATTATTGTTCAGCAATATGTATTTGACCCATACGATGTGGAATCATTTATAACAAATGCCAGTCAATTAACTAAAGATAACCCCGATGGTATCATATTGTCTCCCATATTCTATCGGGAAACACTGCCGTTTTTTGAGAAATGGAAAGCAGCCAGCATTCCATTTGTATTGTTTAATACCCAAATTGCCGAATACGACCCTTTAAGCTATATCGGTCAGGATTCTTACCAAAGCGGATTTTTAGCCGGTAAACTTATTCATTACGGCCAGCCTAACGCCTGCTCTGTTTTAATTGCACATATTGATGAAGAAATTAGTAACGCCGCCCACCTTTTAAAAAAAGAACAGGGTTTTCGTAATTATTTCTCCCAAAATAACCTGGAGCACCAATTCAACATTTTAAGAATAGAATTGAACCGGTCAAATGCAGCCTTGTTCATAACCCAGTTGGATGCTATAATCGATAGCACGCCGGATTTGGCCAGTGTTTTTGTAACAACATCCAAAGCACATGAAATTGCGAAGTATCTTGAACAGCGCCATATCAAACACATCAAGATCATAGGATACGATTTATTACCTCAAAACCTGTATTTTCTGAATAAAGGGGCAATTAGTTTTCTCATCAATCAAAACCCCAAGGGGCAGGGGTATTGGGGGATTTATCAATTAACCGACTTCCTGGTGTTCAAAAAAGAGGTCCCTAATTTAAAATATCTTCCTCTGGATATTGTTACCAAAGAAAATGTGAACTATTATATAGATGATGCGGATACCGTGTACCTGGATATTTGATTATCTTACATCATTTCCAATCGGCACAAAGAGACTTGTATTATAAATATACAATTTTCAGAAGAAACTGTGTTGGCCCGGATCGACTACATCCGACCGAACATAACATTTGCAACTGCAGCAAATTCAACATAAAATAGCATGAACAGCAATGGCATTTTAAACATATGCCCAATGGCGTTCTGACTCCCGTCTGATCCCTCTCGTTTTTATTTCCTGGTGTTGTTTTAATCTGGCGAATAAATCGGCATAAAATAAAGCAAACAGATATACAATTTGGGCCGTAAAATGATCTTTTCATTAAAATAAATAAAAATGTGTGCGAACACATTATTATTTTTATATTTGCATAAGTATACATTTATTTAACTTATGTGTGCGTACACAATATTAATTTACATTGACTATATCACATGATTTTCGTTGGAACCAGGGCCTGAAAACTTATTTACCGGTGTTAACATGCCGGCAGTCTTCCATTCCAATGATAGCCGTGAATTTTGCGGCAGAAGACATAAGCAAAACACCAACCGCATTAAATAATAAGCCACGGCTTGCCGAAGAAGGCTAACTGATGCATTTATGAGCTATAGGAGTTGAGCATTAATAAAAAATGAACAAAGAAAAAGAAGATGTTATATAATACCCACCAAATAGTATCCAATTTTTGCATCGAAGGAAATATTGAAACTATGGTTCCTTATGGTTCCGGCCATATCAACGATACGTTCTACCTGAAGAATACCAACGCGGCATTACCGGACTACCTGCTTCAGCGTATCAATCATCATGTGTTTAAAAATGTCCCGGCCCTGATGAGAAACGTTCAGCTGGTAACCGATCACCTTAAAACAAAGCTTACTCAAATACCCGGTTCAAATCCGACTAAGGAAGTCCTTACGATGGTTTGGACCAGGGACGAACAAAGTTTTTTTTGTGATGCAAAAGGTAATTACTGGAGAATGTTTTGTTTTTTGACGGATACCAAAAGTTACGACCAGGTGCTAACCGGCCGCCAGGCTTATGAAGGGGGAAAAGCATTTGGTAAATTTCAGATGCTGTTATCTGATCTTGATGCCGGTTTATTGCATGAAACTATTCCTGGTTTTCATAACATCAGTATGAGGCTGGATCGGCTGAATGAGGCAGTACTGGCTGATCCGGAAAACCGTGTTAAAGATATTTTAAATGAGTTGACGTTTGTAATGGAACGGGCCAGGTCAATGGTTGCCATTTTGAACTTGGGAAAAGAAGGTAAATTACCCCTTCGCATTACACACAACGACACTAAATTCAATAACATATTGCTCGATGTGAATGATCGGGAGCAATGTGTTATAGATTTGGATACCGTTATGCCCGGATACGTAGCATATGATTTTGGCGACGCTATCCGCACTATTATCAATACAGCAGCTGAAGATGAGGCAGATCTTGAAAAGATTAGTCTCAATATCTCACTGTTTAAGGCCTATACTGAAGGCTATTTTAAAAACGCAGGAAGTTTTTTAACGGAATTGGAAGTTAGATCACTTTCAATGGGTGTTTTGTTAATACCGTATATGCAAGGCGTACGCTTCCTTACAGATTACATAGAAGGCGATACCTATTATAAAATAAAATTTGCGGGGCACAATCTGCAACGAACCAGGGCTCAGTTTCAATTGCTTAAAAAGCTTGAAGAGGCATACGATATTTTAGAGCAAATAATTCAAAGCCAGGCAAAGGAATCCGTACAATTAACTGCTGATATTAAATGACGGAACTTATAGCGCCATTTTTAGCGGCTATAAGTATCGATAGCCCTATTGATCAGTTGTCCCAATTACTGGATAGCTGCGAAAAAAACCTTATAGGAATTGCACCATGGCCCCAATACACATATAAACCACATGTGCATTTTGTAATAGCTTATGGCTGCGACAGTGTTTTCATAAAATACTACGTTAGCGAAAAATCTGTAAAGGCAATATATGGCAATCCAAACGAGCCTGTTTATAAAGATAGTTGTGTAGAGTTTTTTGTTTCGTTTGCCAACGAACAGGGGTATTACAATTTTGAGTTTAACTGTGCCGGCACTTGCCGGGTGGGTTTTGGAACAGGCAAATCAAACCGGACATTGTTGCCGGATGCAGTTGTAAGGATGATAAAACACCAGGCACTGTTGATGCCTGTAAATAATTCTGAAAACGGAAATGTGAGCTGGGAGCTTACCCTGATGATACCGTTTGAGGTTTTTCATCATCACTCATTGGTGTCATTAGATGCTCAGCAATGCCGGGTTAATTTTTATAAATGTGGCGACGAACTGCCTGACCCTCATTTTTTGGCATGGAATGATATAAGATCCGCACATCCCGACTTTCATTTACCCGAATTTTTTGGAAAAATGCTATTTGAAAAATCGGGCATAAGTGTTTTGCCGCTTAAAACACTGGCTCAGCGTGATAAAAATAATCAGGGATATTAATACCCGCTTAATCAAAATATAATAATGGCAAAAACTTTAATTTCAGAAACGTTAACTCCGCACCGGCAGGCACAAAAAACAGGTTTAAATCCTATTGTGATCATTGGCGCCTTGTTTTTTATTTTCGGTTTTATTACCTGGCTGAATTCCGTACTTATCCCCTATTTAAGAATCGCTTGTGAGCTAAATAATTTCGAAGCTTATTTGGTCGCATTTGCTTTTTATATAGCCTACCTGGTAATGGCAATTCCATCCGGCTGGGTGCTCAAATCAACCGGCTTTAAAAAAGGCATGTCAGTTGGGTTATTTATTATGGCTGCGGGCGCTTTAATTTTTATACCAGCTGCCATTACGCGTACATATGGTTTATTTTTGCTGGGGTTATTTGTTCAGGGCACAGGTCTTGCGGTTTTGCAAACTGCTTCAAATCCCTATATCGTTATTATTGGCCCGCGCGAAAGTGCGGCCAGGCGGATAAGCATTATGGGTATTTGCAATAAAATAGCCGGTGCAATAGCCCCTATTGCTTTAGGTAGTATAACTTTAAAAGGTGCTGATGAATTAATAAAGCGGCTGAAAACTACGGGCGCTGCTCAAAAGGCTATCGAGTTAAATGCCTTGGCGCACCGGGTAATACTTCCTTATATATTGATAATTATTGTTTTGGTAGTGTTGGGTGTTTTGATCTTTTTTTCAAGTTTGCCCGAAATAAACACCGATCATGAAGATGAAACGGTTGCCCTCGCAAATACACATAAAACCAGCATTTTTCAGTTCCCCCATTTGTTATTAGGTGTATTGACCTTGTTCCTGTATGTGGGTGTTGAGGTTATGGCCGGCGATACAATTATCAGTTACGGAGCATCGCAGGGAATAGCCCTGGCAACTGCTAAATTTTTTACTACCTGCACTTTAGTCTCCATGATAGTTGGATACATCATTGGGATTATTTGCATCCCTAGATTTATCGCCCAGGATAAGGCTTTAAAAACTTCGGCTGTTTTAGGCGTTTTGTTTTCTGTGGCAGCCTTATTTAGCCACGGTTATGTTTCTGTAATGTTTATCGCGCTGCTTGGCCTTGCAAATTCGCTGATGTGGCCCGCTATATGGCCGTTGGCGATTGCTGATTTGGGACGATTTACAAAAAAAGGATCATCACTTATGATTATGGCTATAGCCGGAGGTGCAATAATACCCTTATTATATGGCCGTTTGGTTGATGTTTTGAACGCACAAAGAGCCTATTGGATTTTGCTGCCCTGTTATTTGTTTATTGGGTATTATGCAACTTGGGGCAGTAAAATAAGGAGACGAGCTCTGTAATAGTACACCATTTGGGTTAATAGTTCAAAATATTAGTGATCAGGGAAAAAGCAACGAAATATGAAAATTAAATTTACAATAATCCTGTTGTTATTTACTTCTGTTGCTTCGGCACAGTCTGAAATTTTCTCTTCTTACCGGGAGTTTTCTGATCCAAAACTTGTTGACCGGACTGCCTGGGATGCATTAAAGCCAGGAGTTTATGTGAGTTTTGGTTCAGATGATATACGTTACCCCAGCCACAATACCCCTTCGATATCACCGTTACAAACCCAATGGAAAACCAAAGCCTGGAAGGGCGAGAAAGTGCACACGCAGTTTTTGGTGTGGACTACCCGTGACATTGAAGGACTAAGTTTTGAACGGAGCGCACTAAAAGATAATCATGGCCATATAATACCGGCAAAAAACATTAGCGCGAACTTTGTCCGTTACGTGATGGCCGACGGACTGAATAGCGGAGGCGGGGGCTGCGGGATAACCGCCGGGCATGATTCTTCCCTGGTAGAAGATGTTATTGATCCGGTAAAATCTCTTGGGGTTACTAAAAACACGGTACGGCCTGTTTGGTTGAGCGTTAAAATTCCGGGCAATGCAGTTGAAGGTGTTTACCGGGGTTACATAAAGGTTAAAGAAGGAAATGGAAAATATCATGCTATTTTAAATTACACGGTACAGGTACTCAGTCACACACTGGCTGAACCGGAATACTGGAAATTTAATTTGGATCTTTGGCAAAATCCCTATTCTGTTTCCAGGATTCATGGCGTAAAAACCTGGTCGGAAGAACATTTCGATGCGATGCGGCCATACATGAAAATGCTGGCGGATGCGGGCCAGAAAACAATTACCACTACCCTCATCTATGATCCATGGAATAGCCAGACCTATGATATTTATGGCTCTATGGTAAAATGGACCAAAAAGCGAGATGGCTCATGGGTTTATAACTATACTATTTTTGATAAATGGGTGTCATTTATGATGTCATTGGGGATTAATAAATCAATTAATTGTTATAGTATGATCCCCTGGAACCTTAAGTTTTATTATTATGATGAAGTTTTGGGGAAAGACACCGCAATCATCGCTAAACCGGGCACACCGGAATACGATACGCATTGGCGCCCCATGCTGACCGATTTTGCCCGTCATCTTAAAGAAAAGGGATGGTTCAATAAAACCACAATTGCGATGGACGAAAGGCCCATGGCTGATATGCAAAAAGCGATTGCTTTAATAAAAAGCATAGATAAGGATTTTAAGATTTCATTAGCCGGTAATTATCATCCTGAAATTGAACATGAATTAGCAGACTACAGCGTAGCTTCAAACCAAATAATAGATGAAGCAACTATACTATTACGCAAAAAAGCGGGATTTAACACCACCTATTACACCTGTTGTACAGAAGGGCGCCCCAATACATTCACCTTTTCTGCACCTGCAGAATCTGTTTGGCTGGCATGGCATGCAGCTTATAAAGGATACGACGGCTATCTGCGCTGGGCTTACAACTGCTGGACAAAGGACCCTTTGCATGATACGCGATTTGGATCATGGTCATCCGGCGATGCTTTCCTGGTATATCCGGGCCCGCGGTCTTCCATTCGCTTTGAGCGACTAATTGAGGGAGTTCAGGACTTTGAAAAGATCCGCATACTGAAAGAAAATTTTATAAAAAACAATCAGCAGGATAAAATGCGCCGACTCAAAAAAATAGTAAATGATTTTGATCTTAATCAGCTGACGAATAAAACAGCTGCTGAAATGCTTCATATCGCCAAAAACAGCTTAAACAACTTATAAATTAGCTCACTTTCGTTTGTAAAATTCCGACCCTTCCCGCTTTTTAAGCGTTTCAAACTGCCAAATTCAATAAACCGCCTGTTATTTTGTAAAAACGATAAGTTTTTTGATAAAAAATTTACTTATTATCATTTTAAGCTGCCGTTTATTGAGTTTTTCGTTTTTTAGAACCAGTTTTGATCCGCAATTCTTAGCGTTTTTAATAAATTAATATAAAATTGATATTAATTTATTGAAAAATTAAAATTATTCACACTTATCTATCATAAAAATTACATTTTAAAGATAATTATTAACATTTTTTTGATAAAATGGTAAAACTACTTGTTTTATTTAAAAAATGTTTGCGCACACGCAATTTATTTTTAGATTTGTTTATATGAACAAAATATACGTGTGTTTGCGCACACATTGAATTTGCTTTACACTAGAAAATACGCTACTTAACAGATAACTTATGTTTCAACTAACTAAATCGAAATAATTTATGAAATCAAAATTTTTACAAAAAATCCCACTCTTTTTTGGGCTACTCCTCATGCTTGATTTATGCGGTTACGGGTTGCAGGCCCGTGCCGCAATAATTCAGGCTGTCTCAGAAAAAAAGGATGATATTTTCGTGTCGGGCACTGTTACCGACGAAAAAGGTGATCCGCTGCCGGGGGTTACAGTTACTGTAAAAGGCGGCACGGCCGGTACAGTAACCAATTCCATAGGTAACTATCGCATAACGGTACCTGAAAATACCATCCTGGTTTTTAGAATGGTGGGGTTTAAGCCGTTTGAGGCCGTAGTTAAAGCCACCTCGGCTTTAAATGTTACGCTTAAAGAAGATAAAAACGCACTTAAGGAAGTGGTTGTAGTTGGCTATGGCACACAGAAAAAGATAACCGTAACCGGGGCTATAACATCTGTTAATGTTGCCGATATCGTCACGCCAAACCGTTCCTTATCCAATGCCCTCGCGGGAAAGGTTGCAGGTGTTATATCTGTACAGCGGAGCGGTGAGCCGGGTTATGATAATGCATCATTCACTATCAGGGGCATAGGTACTTTTACGGGCAATACCACACCTCTTATTATAATAGATGGCGTACAACGTGATGACGTGAATAGTACATACGGCGGGGCTTATAACAATATAGATCCGGAGGATATACAAAGTATTTCCCTATTAAAGGATGCCTCTTCCACTGCCGTATATGGCGCCAAGGGAGCCAATGGCGTATTAATTATTACCACAAAAAAGGGTGTTGCAGGCGACCCCAAGATTTCATTTAAAATGGAAACTTCCATGTCTGGCCTTACAAAAACTCCAAAAATGCTCGACGCTGTATCATGGATGCAATTATATAATGAGGCCAGTACAAACGGCGGCGGTCCCGTTGTTTATTCTCAGGAAGTTATAGATAAAACAAAAAGCGGCCTCGATCCCTACTTATATCCTAATGTTGACTGGATAAATTCCGTTTATAAAAAGTGGGCGCCTGGTTACAATGGAAATTTAAACGTAACAGGCGGGGCGAAATCAGTTAGATATTATGTTTCGGCCTCATTTTACGACCAGGATGGCAGTTATAAAGTTACAAGCCAAAATGGTTACAATCCCAACCTTAATTTTAAAAGGTACGATTTCAGGAGTAATACGGATATTGATATAAGCAAAACTACTTTGCTTACCATGAATCTGGATGCGATGTTGGTATCAAGCCAATATCCGGGTTTATCAGCATCAAGTATATGGTACGAAGCTTATTCAACTCCGCCAAATGCCTACCCTATTAAATATCCCGATGGTAAATGGGCCGGCCCTTACAACAATGGTGGTTCAAATCCTGTAAATGATATTCAAAACTCGGGATATACCAGAGAATTTCATCCAACAATACAATCAGTTTTTTCACTTACTCAAAGCCTGGACTCTTTTACAAAGGGCTTAAAGGCACTTGCAAGATTTTCGTTCGACTCGTATAGCGAAAGTGATAATAGCAGGACTGGAGCAGACGACTTATACCTGGCAACAGGAAGGGACCCGAATGGTAACCTGGTATATGGACGTTCCCGCATCGGTCAGCAATTTTTAGGGTTCAGCAGTTCAACAAGCGCCGAAAAGACAATGTACCTGGAAACTAATATTACTTACGATCGCTCCTTCGGCAAAAGTCACTTTGGGGGTTTGTTTCTTTACAACATGCGATCAAGGGTAGTAAGTACTGCGGGTGATGTTATCAGTTCGATCCCCTATGACAATCAAGGCATGGCAGCAAGGGTAACCTACGGTTATAACGACAAATATTTAGCAGAAGTTGACGCCGGTTATACCGGTTCAGAAAATTTTCAGCCTGGTAAAAGATTTGGTTTCTTTCCTTCCGCTTCAGCAGGATGGGTAATATCTAAAGAAGACTTTTTTAAGAATATAGCAAAAACAGTTACGCTGCTTAAAATACGCGGGTCGCATGGGGTTGTAGGTAATGATCAGATAGGCTCGATATATGGTTTAACCAGGTTTCCTTATATAACCCAGTTTGGTAGTGGAGGGAGTGTAGGCCTGGGCCTTAACGGGACTGTTTATAGTGGTATAACCGAAAGTGTTATAGGTGTTCAAAATCTTACCTGGGAAAAATCAACTAAAGACAACATAGGGTTGGAAATAGGTTTTTTTAATAAGCTAAGCCTTACTGTTGATGCATTTCAGGAGAGAAGAAAAGACATCCTGGTTGCACGGAGCTCTTTGTCGGGGATATTGGGTGTAAATGGCCAGATATTTTCAAACCTTGGCGAAATGAATAATCACGGTTTAGATGTCAACCTGGAATATAATCAAAATTTCGGAAAGGTATCATTACGCCTTTACGGCAACTTTACTTACAGTAACAACAAGATCATACAGCAGGACGAGCCAAAGCAACTATATGCTTACCAGCAGTCAACCGGGCATAAGTTCGGAGACAACCTGATGTATATTGCCGAAGGGCTGTTTACCACCCAGGCTGAGATCGACGCCAGCCCAAGTCAGTTCGGCTCCTTATTAAAGCCCGGCGATATTAAGTATAAAGACGTAAACGGCGATGGTGTTATAAATAGTTATGACAGGGTTTATACCGGTAAATCGGATATACCTACTATGCTGTATGGTTCGGGCTTTACGGTAGGATACCACGATTTTGATTTTTCAATGTTCTTCCAGGGAACAGCAAACGTTGTTATAATGGCTAATGGTTCAGCAATAAATGGCCCCGCCGGAACGGCCTCCGGAGTAGGTGTGGTGCCGTTTACCGGTGGCGGCGCTTATTCTTCCGGCGCACTTGCAATTATGGAAAACAGGTGGACACCGGATAACCCGAGCCAAAACGTAGCTTACCCGCGGTTAAGTATTGCCAACCAAAACAGCAATAATTATCAGCCAAGCACCTGGTGGTCTAAAGATGGCAGTTATGTAAGGTTAAAGCAGGCTTCTTTAGGATATAAATATGCTACAGAATCTTTGCAAAAAGCCGGGATAAGCTCCATTTATCTTTATGTATCAGGGCAAAACTTGTTGACCTTTTCCAAATTTAAGCTATGGGATCCGGAACTTGGATCGGACGGAGCAGGCTATCCGCCGGTTAGAATATTTGCACTTGGTGTAAAAGCTGCTTTTTAGAAAGTTATCGATCAAATTTTAAATGCGATTAAAACATAGAATATGAAAAAATATGTATTACTTATGATTGTTGGGATATTCGTCCTCACAACCTGCTTATCCTCCTGCAATTTTTTGAATAAAAAGCCGGACAACCTGATAACAGATCAATTTATATGGACTAACCGGGCAAACCTCGAATCCTATTTGTACAATATCTATAGTTACATTGTGGAAACTGACGGCGGCGATTATGCCGGCGCCGGGTTTAGCGACGAAAGTTCGGTATCAATCGGCAGCGTTGCCGTTAGGCAAATGGTAAACGGTAACTGGAGCCCCGTAAATGCTTATTGGGATTATTGGGACAACTATTATAAAGGGATAAGGGCTTCATTTATTTTTGAAGCCAATATTGATAAAGCCCCCCCGAGCGTGTTGAGCGATGCCCTGAAAAATCAATATAAGTCTGAGTCTAAATTTTTGCGCGGGTGGTTTTATTTGCAGTTGATGAAGCAGTATGGGCCTGTTGTAAAATTAACTGGCGCACTTAGTTTAAATGACGATTTTAATAACTACCCCAGGGCTTCATTTGAATCGTGTGAGGCTTACGTAAACCAATTAATGGATGAGGCCGCTGTCAATTTGCCGGTAATATGGGGATCGTCAAGTAACCTGGGCCGCCCAACAAAGGGCGCGTGCCTGGCAGCTAAAGCACAGTTGGCGTTACTGGCTGCAAGTCCGCTTTGGAATGGCAACACCAGATTTGCTTCCTTTAAAAATCACGATGGTACACCTTTAGTATCTACCCAATATGATGCTAATAAATGGAAGATAGCTGCAGATGCAGCCAAGGCGGTGATTGACCTGGGAGCCTATAAATTATTTACAAACCTGGATAACGGCGGAACATCATTTGATCCTTACCTATCCGTCCGTGATCTTTTTCTTACAAATACAAATAACGAAATTATTTTTTCAAGAAATGCGTGGAGCCGGTGGGGATATACCAAGTGCGTTTCTCCGGGCCCTGGCGGGTACAACATATACAATGCCACACAAAACGTAGTGGATGCATTTTATATGAAAAACGGAAGGACTATTACCGATCCCGCATCAGGGTACCAGGAAACAGGCTTTGCCCAGGCCAATGGCAGTAACTATTGGGAACAGAGCAAAGGCCAGTACAATATGTATGCAAATCGCGAACCCCGGTTTTATGCCTACATACAATACAACGCACGCCCCGTATTGCCTGCACCAACTGTAGACGATAAAAACTATTTTTCATCGGACGCCAATATTGACGGAACAGGAAGAGTAGAATTTTATTATTCAGGTAAATCGGGGCAGAAAGCAGCGGGTACCAGCAACATAACAGGGTATGATTTTCTTAAAAATGTAAGCCCCAATGACAACATCAGGCTGGATGCGGTAAATACCTACAGACCATACATATTAATGCGCTATGCTGAGATATTGCTTGATTACGTAGAAGCGTTGAACGAATATGATCCGCAAAACCCGGATATTATTAAATACCTCGACATGGTAAGACAAAGAGCAGGATTGCCGGGTATTGAAACAGTATATCCCGCTGCTGTAGGTAACCAGGATGCTATGAGGAAATACATTTTGCATGAGCGCCAGGTGGAGCTTTGTTTTGAGGGAGACAGGACATTTACATTATTGAGAAGGTTACAATTAGGTCTTCCGGAAAACCAGACAATATACGGAATGAATGTGGGTGCGGATGACCAGGGACAGGGTTTTGCTTTTACAGATTTTTATAAAAGAACACTTTTCCAAAACAGGGTTTGGAACGATAAAATGTACCTCTTCCCCATATCGCAATACCAGATTGATAGGGACAGGGCATTAGTGCAAAATCCGGGTTGGTAAAACCGCTTTGGCAACCTTCGTATAAGGTTGCCAAAGAATGTTCATATAAATACAGTTCATTAATTTAACATATAAACATCATGAAATCTATATATCAAGGGTTGTTTACAGTCGCCATTCTGAGCATGATAGCTGTTACAGGCTGCAAAAAAGAGAAGAAGGTAGGGCATAATTCATCGTCGCCTATAACTGTCAGTAATTTTGTCCCGGCAAGTGGCGGCGGCGGAACTGAAGTTTTGATCAGCGGAAACAATTTTACAACCGACACTTCGCAATTAGTGGTTACCCTAAACGGAAAAAAACTAAAAGTAATAGGCTCTAATACAGGGCAAATAATGGTCGTAGTACCCAAAAAAGCCGGGTCGGGGCCTATTGTAATAAAAATCGGCGCTGACAGCGCAGCTACAACAACAAATTTTACTTATCAATATACACGTACTGTAAGCACACTTGCGGGTTCAGGAGTAGCCGGGTACGCAAATGGCCAGGGAACAGATGCGATGTTTGACTTTAGCAGTCAAAGCTGGTACAGGAGTAAAGGGATAGCTGTGGATGATAATTTTAACATCTATGTAGCTGATGTGGGCAATCATTGTATCAGAAAAATCGATACCTCCGGGAATGTCACTACCCTTGCCGGTAATCCTCAGGCGGGTGAAGGTTATGCAGACGGCAAGGGTTCTGCTGCACGATTTTCGATACCTTACGATGTTGATGTAGATGAGAAGGGTAATGTGTATTCTGTTGACCCTGGGAATTGGGATATCCGCAAAATAAGCCCTGATGGTACTGCTACTACCTGGGCATGGGCCAACCAGGAGCCCTGGAGCGTGGCCATTGACAGAACTACGGGCTATATTTATTATTGCGGCCTTCACAATCCGGGGAATGTTTACCAGGTAACAGCTCAATGGACTACCAACCAGGTTATTTCGGGTCTTAATAGTCCCGCAGGTATCAAATTTGATAAAACAGGCAACCTGTATGCGGCAATTAGCGGAGATCAGGTTATCGAAAAGTTTACACCCGGTACATGGCAGGGCAGTATTATTGCCGGGCAGTTGGGTGTTGCAGGTTATCTGAATGGGAACGGTACTGCGGCACAGTTTGCAAATCCATTTGGTATTGCGGTTGATAATAATAACAATATTTATGTAGCAGGCAACGGAACAGGCTATAATAACAATGCCGATGAAAGTATCCGCTTTGTGCAGGCCGGCACTTTTAATGTCAGCACTTTTGCCGGAAGCGGTACGGCGGGATACGCCGATGCCATAGGAGGAGCTGCACTCTTTTCTGCGCCATTGGGGGTTGCTGTTGACAAAAACGGAACTGTATATGTATTGGATAAACTTAATAACAGGATAAGGAAAATTGTCTCTGAATAATAACTGGCCCCGCCAGCAAGCGTCTTGTTTAACACCAACGTGAAAAACAGTTTTAGTTTCTTTTGTTTGATTTGAGGGTATAGTAATTCGTAGCAGGAGTTTTTCTGCTACGATTCTATACTTAGCATGTAGTTTTTAGCTGTTGATAAACTTAAATGAATAAAAGATAACAAGCGCTGTTTAATTTAAAAACCAAAACAATGAAACATTATCTTAATATTCTTTCAATAACTGTTTTTGCAATGCAAGCCCTGGCTTGCAGCAAAAAACCCGGCGCCGATGTAATACCCTCAACAGCTAAAACTCATATTTTTTATGTATCCGTTAATGGATCAGAAGGCAATACGGGCGCGATTGATGCCCCTTTCCAAACCATAAACACAGCATTGAACCGCGCGGTGCCAGGAGACACCGTAATGGTTAGAGGCGGCGCGTATTACGAGAAAGTAGTATTTCCAAAATCGGGGATAGTTAATAAGAATATTACAGTAAAAGCATACCCCGGCGAAACGCCTGTAATTGATGGAAGCAAAATAATCGTATCAGGCTGGCTGCCATTGGTCACCCTGAGCAATGTAAAGTACATCTCGCTCGAAGGTTTTGATATCTGCAATCTTACAACCGCAGCTTTTAACACAGACCCCGAAGGTATAGCCATTAACGGCGACTCGCACGACATCACCATTAAAAACTGCAATATCTACAACATAAAAAGCAATGCGTCATTATCTCAATGGCGCAGCGGCCATGCTATACTTGTAATAGGCAATGGCGCCGGGGCCATTACCAACCTGGTTATCACGGGTTGCACCGTGCACGATACGCAAACAGGCACGAGCGAAAATGTAACCCTGGCAGGAAATGTAGATGGCTTTACATTCACTCATAATAAAGTATACGATACCGAAAATATCGGCATAATTGTGGCTGGTGGCGACAATCTTAATCCGCATGGAGCTGTTGCTACTAACTACGCCCGTAATGGCGTGATAAGTGACAATGAGTTTCACGATAATAGCATGACAAAAACGCCGGAAATTTGGGGCCCTGACAGGTATGGCGCCATATCCATTTACGTTTGCGGCGGCGCTAACACCATTATAGAAAGGAATAAGGTTTATAATAGCGACCGGGGTATCGGGCTGGTGAGCGAAAGCAATGTGTATGCCACCAAGACAACTATTGTGAGGAACAATTTTGTATATAACTGTTACCGCACCGGGATCTACATGGGCGACTATTTAAATTACACCTCGGGCGGCACTAAAAGCTGTTATGTATTGAATAATACTTTATATCAAAATGACCGCGTTGCGGGGGCATTTGGCGAGATAGAAGGAGAGATACGGCTTACAGAACATTGCGACAGTAATGTAATAAAGAACAATATTGTATATGCAAGGCCAACCGACGTATTTGTGCACAAGTACACTTCAACCGGAAGCAATAATATCATTGATAACAATTTATACTTTACTGCAGGTACGCCGCAATGGATTTGGAACAGCACAAATGGTACGCCCTTTACCGATCTGAATGCCTGGCAGGTGGCGAGCAGCACTGACGCCAATTCAACAAATGGCTCAGATCCTCTTTTGGTGAATACGTCACTTCCTAACCTTCATATACAATCGTCCTCGCCGGCCAAAAATTCCGGCGAGGTAATTTCGGCTGATAAGAATGGCACAACAGATATTGACGGAAATCCACGTATAGTGAGTGGTAAAATAAGTAAGGGCGCCCAACAATAGGGTGTTTTTTAATTTAAAAGCGAACGGGTAATGAAACGATATATCAACATTTTTTTAATATTTATCTTGGCTGTTCAGGCATTTGCCTGCAGCAAAAAAGCTGCCGATGGCCCTGTAACACCTTCTGGTGGTGTTCATGTTTATTATGTATCCCTCACCGGGTCCGAGTCTAATTCCGGGACAATTGATGCGCCTTTCCAAACCATCAACACAGCCTTAAGCCACACCGTGCCCGGTGATACTGTAATGGTAAGGGGCGGCACCTATAATGAAAAAGTAGTATTTCCCAGGTCGGGCGTAGCGGATAAGTATATTACATTAAAAGCGTTTCGCGGCGAAAAACCTGTAATTGATGGCAGCCCTTTTTCTGTAAATGGCAGAGAGGCACTTGTAACCATTGATAAAGCCAAGTTTATAGTTGTAGATGGTTTTACAATATGCAATTTTAAAACCTCAACCGGCGACCCCAAAGCCATTATGGTTGAAGGGGGCTCTGATTATATTACTATAAAAAACAATACCGTTTTTGGCATTGACTATACCCAGGTCCCGCTTAACGGCGGGTGTAATGCCATACTGATTATTGGTAATACTACCGATCCGGTCACCAATATTACCGTTACCGGGAATACCATACATGATTGTAAAACCGGGTATGGCGAAAACTTAACCGTTAATGGCTATGTTGATGGTTTCACCATTACCAACAATACCATATATAATGGCCAAAACATTGGTATTGATGCTGCTGGTGGTTATGCGGCCAATCCTGATCCATCACTCAACTATGCCCGCAATGGTATTATCAGCGGGAATACCTGCTATAATATTGAGAGCAAAAGGGGGCCGCTTGGTGGTTACGGCGCAATAGGCATTTATGTGGATGGCGCCAGGAATATTGTAGTTGAAAAAAACAGGGTATCTGTTGCCGACAGGGGTATCGGTGCGGTAAGCGAAACCAATGGATTCCCGACGGATAATGTTATTGTAAGAAATAACCTGGTATACAATTGCTGGCGCGCAGGTATTTATATGGGTGGATATTTAAATTATACAGGCGCCGGTACCAGTAACTCATCTATCTTAAACAATACATTATACAACAATGACCAGGTATTGGGGGCCTTTGGCGAAATAGAAGGAGAGATAAGTATAAGGGAAGATTGCACTAACAATGTGATAAAAAATAACATTGTTTATGGGGGAACATCAGATATGTTTATCCATAAATACACCACAAAAGGGGCTAACAATGTTATTGATTATAACCTTTATTATACCACAGGCGCCATGCAATGGACCTGGAACGGAATTGCTTATACCGATTTCAATGCATGGAAGGCGGCCTGCAACGGAGATGCCAATTCAACAAACGGTACCGACCCTTTATTTATAAATACATCCACACCTGATTTTCATTTGCAATCATCTTCTGTAGCAAAAAATAGCGGACAGGTAATATCTGGTACGGCTAACGGCACTACCGATTTTGACGGCAACCCCCGCATCGTAAATAATCAAATAAGTAAAGGTGCTTATCAATAAGCTTTATCCGGCAAATGAAATTTGTGCTTCTTGCTTTCGATCCGGTTTTTTTAAATCCAGGAGTGTTGCCAATAATCCATTACATGTTTAATAGCTCATTGTTTTCTCAAGTAAAAAATGGAAAAGATCCCCACAATTAAAGAGATAGCTAAACGCTTAAAAGTAAGTACTTCAACGGTATCACGTGCGCTGCATGGTCATCCCAGCATAGGCCTCGTAACTACAATGCGGGTTAAAAAGGTTGCAAACGAGTTGAATTATGAACCTAATCAAACAGCCATATTTTTTAAACAACGCAAAACATTTACCATAGGTGTTATTCTTCCTGATCTTTCTGAAGCATTTTTTTCTTCGGCCCTTAGCGGGATAGAGGAGTACGCCGGCAAAAGAAATTATAATGTTATTATCGGGCAGTCGTTAGAAAATCCGGACAGGGAAAGACGCATCCTGGAGACAATGAAAAATCATCGGGTGGATGGAGTGATCATATCTGTCACAAAAAGCACTACCGACTATGAGGTGTTTAAACAGTTGAAAAGGTATAACATCCCTATTGTTTTTTTTGATCGTGTACCGGCAATGGAAGATATACATTACACCGCCTGTAATCTTCAACCGGGAATGTTGCAGGCCATTGATTGTTTAATTGAACAGGGGCATCGCAATATCGGTCTGATTAACGGCCCCGCTCAGTTAATAGCAAGTAAGGAACGCCTGGACGCCTATAAAGAGGGCCTTAGTGATCACCAAATATGCATAAGGCCAGAACTGATAGTTTCTTCAAATCTTTCGTCAGAACAGAATTATAGTGCCATGCGAAAGCTGTTAGCTTTAAATGCAAGGCCTTCGGCCATTATTACTTTTAATGATTATGTGGCGCTTGATGCAATAGCAGTTGTAAAAAAACACAATCTGGTTGTAAACCGCGACATTTCCTTTGTAAGTTTTGCCAATTTGCCCGTATGGAGCTATATGGATAATTTACCGCTTGCCTCTATCGAGCAGTTTCCAAAAAAACAGGGGGCGATGGCAGCAGAAATAATTTTTAAATTATTTGATAATCCTATTGATGAAGTTCCGTTAGTTCCTGTTTTTCATCGGGTTTTCTTTGATTCCAAAATGATATCCCGCTAAGGATCTTCAAATGCGATTATTCAAACGGTCGCATTCTTCTGTAGAATACCGCTCCATTAAATTATTAAAAATGTGCTTTGCCGGTTAAACCGACCGGGAGGTTATACCTATTAAATTACCACCATATCATGTTAAAACGTTTTTTATTTGCCGCAATTATTTTGTTGTTAAACAGTCATCACCTGTTTGCGCAAAAATTTGAAAAGCTGGCACAAACTCCGCCAATGGGATTTAATACCTGGAATACTTTTCAAACCAATATTAACGAGCAAATGCTTAAAAATATGGTTGATGCTTATATTTCATCGGGCATGAAGGATGCCGGTTACCAATATTTTGTATTGGATGATGGGTGGATGGCCATGCAAAGGGATAGCAGTGGTAACCTGGTACCCGACCCGGAGAAATTTCCGGGAGGAATGAAAAATTTTGTGGACTATGTACATACTAAAGGCCTGAAATTCGGCATATATAATTGTGCGGGTACATTAACCTGCGGAGGTTATCCGGGCACGCGCGGATATGAGTATCAGGATGCCCGTTTTTATGCGGCGATGGGAGTTGATTACCTAAAATACGATTGGTGCAACACAGAGGGTTTAAACGCCAAAGAAGCATATACAACCATGAGTAAAGCAATTAAAGCTGCAGGAAGGCCGATGATATTCAGTTTATGCGAATGGGGTAACCATAAACCATGGGAATGGGCTGAAAATGTTGGGCATTTATGGCGTACTACGGGCGACATAGGGGCCGGTTTTGGAAGTCTCGTGAATAAAGGCACATGGTCTGCCTTAGGCGTTACCGGTATACTTGATCAGCAGGAGGGCCTTAGAAAATACGCCGGACCGGGGCACTGGAATGATCTGGATATGCTGGAGGTTGGTAATGGTATGACTTATAACGAAGACAGGGCACATTTTTCGCTATGGTGTATGCTGGCGGCGCCATTAATGGCCGGCAATGATCTGCGTAAAATGTCTAATCAAACTAAAACTATTTTAACAAACAAAGACGTGATTGCGATAGACCAGGACGCTTTGGGGATTGAAGGGTTTAAATACTATGCTTTTGAAGGGTTGGAAATATGGGTAAAGCCTTTGGTAAATAACGGCCTGGCAGTTTGTTTTTTTAACCGATCGGACAGGCCTCAAAAAATCGCTTATGATTGGAAAGCCCATCAGATAAAAGATACGTTGTCAAATAGGGAAATCGACTTTAATAAATCGGTATTCAGGATATTTGATTTATGGATAAAAAAGCCCTCCGGTACCACCAACAGTATTTTAAAAGCCGACATTGCAGCACATGACGTGCTTTTATTACGGTTAAATAAGCAATAAAATTATGCGATATAAATACCAGTGCGCCTGTTTAAAAGCCGAAAACGGGACAGGATGGCGTCTTTTATCTCCCATCCGAACGAAAAAGGAGCCGTGGCTTTAAAAAGATTTGGGGGCAAAGCAATCAACAATATTTGAACCGATAAGTTAGAATACGCGAATCAAGATATTAGAGCCGAGAATCAAGACAAAGAGATCAGAATGAGTGCATTTAATGGCCAGATTGAATACTACCGGCTTTACCAAGCTACCGTTGGTTTCAAATGCTATGCGACCTCCTACAAATTAAACACTTTTCCTCCCACTTTTATTAGAATAACAAAATCGCTTCTTTCAAACTTTTCCGCCGGCTTCAAATCCGACGGAAAAGGAATCAGAGTGTCATAGCTCCCGATTAAACATGTACCTTGATATTTTCCATTCTTCTTTTTCTTTATTAAGGATAAAAAACTCCCGCATTTTGCTTTTTATATCCTGTTTTTCATTTATCAAAAAGAGGTTTACGTCGGATGTGGTTCGAACTATTGCAATATCCCCATAAACGGATATTTCATCATAGTTTGTAGTTGCACTTACAAATTTAATTGCACTGAATGTTTGATTATAGGCGGGTATTAATTCGGCCTTTCCGGTAGCGGTTGGAAGGTCAGCGGGCATTAATACAGCATTTTCACTGTAAAGGTTTACGATAGCATCTGTATTCGCATCATAAAGATACTTAAAGTAATTACGGACTGTTTCTTCAGCAAGATCTTTCTCGTTCATATTATTTTTAATTATGTTGATTTATTAATTGATTGATTGGTGATTTGACTTTTACACAAAGGATCGCGATAGATAGCATATGCAGCATTTCCGGTTAGCTTGATAACCCGCCGTCAATATTGATGCTGGTACCGGTAATAAATTTGCTTGCAGGGCTTGCCACGAATGCAACTAATTCTGCTATATCCGAAGTAGTCCCGTAATGCCCAAGTGCCATCTTTGTTTTAAGCATGCTGGCAAATTCTGAATCTGCAGGGTTCATATCTGTAGCAATCGGGCCAGGCTGTATATTATTTACAGTTATTCCACGAGGCCCCAGATCACGTGCCACGCCTCTCGTGAGTGCAGCTACAGCGGCCTTACTCATTGCGTAGATTGATGTGCCCGGAAATCCGTTGCTATCAGCTGCGGTACTGCCTATATTAATGATCCTTCCTCCTTCCCTCATTAACTCTGCGCCAGTCTGCATTGCTACAAACACGCCTTTGACATTCACCGCAATTGTTCGATCAAAATCATCCAGGGTGATATTCGGTATCGGTGCCAATATTGCTATACCCGCATTATTTACTAAAATATCTAATTGCCCGAAAGTTTCATGTGATTTTCTTATAGCTTTAGCTATTGAAGCGGCATCACCATTATCAGCTTTTATGGCTATCACTTTTACGTCGGGCGTTGATAATTCTTTCGCCAATTGATTAGCAATTTCTTCTGAGTTGTTATAAGTAAAAGCAACACTTGCTCCATTTGACGCAAGTTTACGTACTATGCCCTGGCCAATTCCACGACTTCCGCCTGTTACGAATGCTATCTTATTATTTAATGATCCCATTGTTTTTTGATTTCAAAATGTTAATTATTGTTTTTGATGGAGCAAACTTAGATGCTTTATGTACATTTGGCAAGTATGTACTTTTTTGTTACGTACTTACTAAAAAGTAATAAATGGTGATTATCAGTAAATTAAAATTCAACAAAATGAAAAATAATGTAGAAGGCGTTCAAGAATGTAGGAGATGCGGCATTGAATACGCATTCAAACGCATTGGCGGCAAGTATAAGGCTCGTATACTTTGGAACCTTGGACAGGTCCCGGCGTTGCGTTATGGTGAATTATGCCGGGCTTTACCGGACGTCAGCACCAAGATGCTTACACAAGCCTTACGGGAAATGGAGGAAGATAAACTGATCACTCGAAAGATGTATTATGAAGTACCGCCAAAAGTTGAATATTCACTAACAGATACAGGAAGGCAATTAATTCCATTTTTCGAACACTTAGACGACTGGGCAAAAAATATCATGAAAAATGAGGTATCTGTAGCAAATGATTAATACTGACAGAGTTTCATGAAACGACGGTTTCTCCATATAATGCTTTGATATGAAATATCCAGCAGGAATATCTTCTGCTAACCAGGGTTCTCTCAGCCACCTGGGAAATAGTCTAAAAAAATGACATGAATCCTTCAATTGCTGGAAAAACTGCTGATAATCAGTTTTGTTGCAGGGTGTTGCACGTGTTGCGCAACGCAACACTGAGGTGTGTCGATTTAGCCGGGTGGTTTTTAAACAACCTCTAAGAAGTTTTGCTGGTTCTGGTTTTTGACTCTTGATTAATATTCAAGTACAAAAGTATCGCTGTATTTAAAAAAGGCGCTGGTTTGTAAGGAGCCGGGGATCTGTATGGTTACACTGCCATTGTTGTATGACCATTTCAGCTTTTTCGGATATCCTAACAGGCGCACTTTTTTAGGCTGTTTTGCAACATTTATGGGTAAGTTTATACTGGCAGGGAGGTTGGTATGGTCTTTATCACGCAGCCAAAAGGCATATATATTTTCCTTAGCTTTTGATTTGGTAAAATAAACATTACCAGCGGAGTAAGGGGCCACCGGTACCGAACCATTTATCCCCTCGCCGTTTATTTTCATCCAGCCGCCAATGTCCTTTAATCGGCTATAAACAACCGAATCCCAGTCGCCCGTTGCATCAGGGCCTACATTCAGCAGGAAGTTGCCGCCTCTTGATACTATTTTTACCAAAAGCTGTATCAACTCTCCCGATGATTTATAAGTATCATTTGGCTTATAACTCCATTGCGTACCCATTGTCATACAGGTTTCCCAGGGAAAAAGAAGTGGTTTTTCAGGTACCTCCTGTTCGGGCGTAGCATAGTTTTCGTATGCTCCTACAACTGTGCGGTCCACTACAATCAGACCCGGTTGATGGCTGGTGGCCATTTTGGCAATCCGGGGCATATCAATATCCTGGTTTAAAGGATCGTTTGGTATTGTTGAAGGCCTTACCCATCCGCCATCAAGCCATAACAGGTCGACTGAGCCATAATTTGTCATTAGTTCTTCGATCTGGTTAAAGGTAAAGTCCTGAAACTTTTTCCACCTGTCGGGGAATTTGGCAGGGCTGTAATTAACATTATGGTCCTTCGGCGGAAAATAAGGCCACCAAAAATTTTCATTATGCCAGTCGGGTTTCGAGAAATAGGCGCCAATCATAAAGCCGTTATTTCTAAAGGCCGTAAATATCTCTTTGGTTATATTGCTTTTAGAGTTGGCAGAAAAAGGCGTTTTGGCTGACGTGATTTTATAATCAGTTTGTTTACTATCAAACATGCAAAAGCCATCGTGGTGCTTGGTAGTAAAAACCACATAGCCCATACCTGCTTCTTTAGCTGCCGCTGCCCATTTTTCGGGATTAAACTTAGCGGGGTTAAAGGTAGTTTGCAGGTTCTCGTAGGCTTTTTTGTACTCAAAATAATTTCCGCTGTATGGGCCGGAGCGTGTAACCCAATCATCCGGGCAAATCGTCCAGCTTTCGGCAACACCCCATTGGCTGTATGGCCCCCAGTGCATAAAAAGCCCGAACTTTTTATCCTGCCATTTTACAAGTTTTTGCCTCACCAGCGAATCTTTTGGGACCTGGTAAGTGCCCGGTATATCCTGCCAGTTTTGGGCTGTCGCTGCCCGTACAATAGTTAAAAGGCCAATAGACAGTAGTAATTTATTGATCATAATTTATGGCTGAAGAGGTTGACTTAATATTGTGCTTATATAATTACAGAGATATAGGTTATTTTAATATCAGCTCAATTACAGGGATCTCAAAGCCCGGTTTTTTAACCGGCAACTTTAATACCAGGTCGCCCGGGTTAATATCCGATGCCTTGTACTGAAGTTCCGAAGCATCATTCAAAAACTGGGCATATTTAATTTTATCCTTATAACCGGGCAGCGTCAAACTGCCACCTGAAGGATAATCGTACAAATGCACATACAGTCTTTTGTTTGTACCATTATAGGTTAGTTTGGTGCCGGCAGGCGCTTTAAAACCCTCGGGGGCAAACGTGCAGTTATAGATAGATTTACTGTTGGCATGCATCCACAATGCTAAACTGTCAAGCGCCCTGTTGGCGCGGTAATCAAATTCGCCGCGGGCTGTTGGCCCAACATTTAAAATAAGGTTGCCACCATTGCTTACTGATGTAATTAAAAGATCAAGCAACTGCCGGTTTGTTTTCCATGAATTTTCATCCCTGAAATATCCCCAGGATCCTGAAAATGTCTGGCAGGTTTCCCAGGTTTTTCCTTTGAACTTTGCAAGTTCGCTCGCGCTAACCTGTTCGGGCGTCACAAAATCATAGCTATCCTCATAATCTAACCCTAAACGATTATTTATTAAAATACCGGGCTGTAGTTTTCTTATCTCTTTAAGCAGTTCGAGCGCACCCCAGTCGTCGCTGCTTTTGCCATGTTTCCCATTATCCGGGTATGAAAAATCGACCCATAACACATCTATTTTTCCATAATTGGTAAGCAGTTCCCTGATTTGGTTTTTCATATACAAACGATATTTTGCCATATCGCGCCCTTTGTTCAATTTATCGTAGTCCTCATCCTTGTTGCTTGCAGGTTGCAGCGGATGTAATACATCAACTGTAAAATCGGGATGGTGCCAGTCTAACAATGAATAGTAAAATCCCACTTTTATGCCCTCTGCTCTGAAAGCATCCACAAACTCACGCACAAGATCGCGTTTTGCAGCAGTGTTGGTGGCTTTATAGTCGGTGTATTTTGAATCAAACAAACAAAAACCTTCGTGGTGTTTGGTAGTCAGCACTGCATACTTCATCCCTGCGGCCTTTGCTTTTTTTGCCCATTCTTTAGGGTTAAACAAATCAGGGTTAAACTCGTCAAAATAGGGCTGGTATTGTTCGTTGCTCATGCGCTCCCATCTTTTTACCCATTCGTGCCTTGCTGCTTCCGAATAAAGCCCCCAATGGATAAACATGCCAAAGCGACCATCGGTCCACCATTCCATCCTTTTTGCTTTTTGCGCGGGTGTTTCTGTTCCAATTTTCTTTTGGGCATATAAAGAAGAAAATGTTACTACAATTAATAAAGTACTAAATGCAATTCTTTTGATTTGAAGCATGGTGAGTTATTTATTTAAATAAATGGGAGTTCTTAAAGAAAAATTTCGTTCTACTTGGACAGTATTTCATTAACTACTTCCTGTAAAGGTCTGTGTGGTTTTTCGGGCATTAGCTTTTGATTTTGCTCTACCCAGTTGCGTTCCCATGTAAAGTAATCGGGCGCCTGCGGGCTTTTGCCTTGCAGGGTGCCCCGCAAATAATCAAAATAAATCTCCCAGCGGCGCAGGTAAAAGTCATTCATCATGCCCTCCCATTCTTTGTATGCGTATTCATGAAGGTTATCTTCGGCACGATTGTTTTCGCCCCAATAGGTAATCAGCATCATGGCATTTTTCAGGTTTAGTTTCTTTTCTTCTTCGGTTGCACCTAAACGTAAAGCCTGGCTTTTATAAGTATTTAACCGGTAGTATGGATCGGTTGACAGCAGGTCATCAGTTAAGCGGATCATGTATAAAAACTGCTTCGACGCCTTATCAAATGCTTCGAGATCTTTTTGTTGAAAGGCGGTTACAAGTTCTTTGAAAACCAGTTCCCCATCATTGGATAATACCTGCCTGGTCATGTTGATCAGGTCTATCTTGTAAGTTTCTGTATTTTCAAATTCGGGCGCCGCTTTAGCGAATAAGCGTACAGCCTCTTTAAATTTTAAGGTATCGTACGACCGTTTACGTGTACCCCAGCTGGAAACCGACTTCGGCTCCAAAGACGGGCGTGCACAAAATATGGACTCGCTGGCACCTTCCTGGTAACCAGGGAGACTTTGATATATTGTTTGTAAAAAGCCCTGCCATGCCTGGCTGATCGCCGCATCCGGCCGACCGTAACGATATTTTGCAAAGCCATCAATCCAATTTTTTACGTCGACATGTTGTTCCCGCCAACCTAATTCAAGCATCAGATCATAAGCAGGCGGATTATTATTGAGCCCTTCGGGCATAATGCCTACACCTTTCAGGAGGCTTTTATAAGGGCTTTCACGGATACGGTAAACCTCATCTGCATAGCGTTGTAATTTACCGTAAACACCCGGCCTTTCGCCAAAATTGTTAACCATGCACCAGATGAATGGCGTGCCTTCGTATCCGTTGCGTTTTTCCCAGTTATTGGTAAACTCGCCGAACAGCTCCTGTACCAGTACATGTGATTTATCAAGGCCTTCAAGCATTTTTTGTTTAGGGTTATCCTGCCAGCCCTGTAATACCCAGGTAGATCCCGGAAAATTACGCTGCATTTCTTGCTGGATAGCCTTACCCGCTACTTTTAAATCAACCCCATCTGTTATACCACCTTCATGAAAAGGATCGCCTGCAAAAAAGTGAATATTTTTACCATATAATTTTTGTACCTCCTTATAGTAAATATCCGCAATGCGGGAAAAGGCAGTATCGGTGGGATCTAAAATATCGGGACGCTTAAATGCGCCCCAATTCTTTTGATCAATGATATGGGCCGTACTCTTATCTTTCAACGAACTTGGAACCATGCCATAAAAGCCCTGTAACACAGGTTCTATACCTAATTCTCTCATCCGCTTAATCATCTTTTGTTGTAAGATTTTACGACTATCAATCTGACTTTGCGGCATCGGACCACCCCACCCCTGGATGTTGCCCATTAACCACCAGGCGGTATAAGCCGGCCCAACAATAAAATCATTAATCTCTTTTTCGGAGTAACCGGTTTGCCGGAGCGTATTTTGCCACACTGCTTCCATTCCGTTTACTGTTAAGATCAGGTTTACGCCATTCAGGGCCATCCAATCCAGCTCATGCTCCCAATCTTCCCAATTGTAAAAACTCATGGTGTAATTATAGGTGCAATAGTTTAACGCGTAACGATATTTGGCCGCGGCATTCACCACTACTTTCTCTTTAACCACCGGGAGTGGAAACACCGGGGAAAGATTATCGCCCATGTGCGACATGGAACGGTTGCAATAATATTTTAAATACCAGCTAACGCCAACGGCCGCTGCATTGGGGCCGGAGGCACTGATAACCAATTTGTTTTTTATGGTTTGCAGCTCGGTTGTCTCCTGGCTGGCATTTTTTAAAGTCTTGAAAATAATATGATCACTTAACCAGGGAGCGCGTCTTTCAACAAGTGCTTTTACGGGTTCAAATTGTTGGGCAAAAAGTTGTATTGGCAATAATAAAAGGAGCAGATAAGTTAGTTTGCGCATGAGAACGTATTGATTTTTTTTATTAACAAGATCGAAACTAACTAAATTTTAATAAAAAATAATCCGCACACTCACGCCTCTGCGCGATAAAACTTACGCAAACGATTGTAATGGCTTACGCAAACGATTGCGTGATTTTTCACTATTTTTTTCGATTATTATTTTACTACCATTGTGAAAAAAAGGGGATAATTTGTCAAATAGCAGGCAGAATTTTGCTGCTTTATCATGCATAAAATGCACTGAAAATCAAAACGACTAAAGGTTTTTGAGAAATCAGCATAGTTTAACAAATAGTAAAAGACCCATTACGCCTAACATCATTTAACAATGAAAAAATATATCATTAGCCTTCTTATTTGCCTGTCGGCAAATGTATTTTCATTTGCACAAACTGTCTCTGCTCCCGATTCATTAATGGGCGCAACTGTATTAAGTAAGCGCACTGATGCCGCAATGCAAAAATGGCGCGAAAATCGGTTTGGTCAGTTCATTCATTGGGGCTTGTATGCTGTTCCGGGTGGCCAATGGAAAGGTAAAAACTACCCCACTTCGGCTGAATGGTTAAAAAATGATGCAGGCATTTCTGCTGCTGAGTATGCTGAACTCGTCCATCAATTTAATCCTCAAAAATATAATCCTGCAGAATGGGCGCGTATTGCGAAAAATATGGGTGTAAAATATGTCATCCTTACAACCAAACATCACGAAGGGTTTTGTTTGTGGCCAAGTAAATTCACTGATTTTTCTATCGCATCCACACCTTATAAAAAGGACCTCCTTATGCCTTTTGTTAAGGCTTATCAAAAGGAGGGTATCGACGTTTATTTCTATTATTCTATTCTCGACTGGCATAACCCCGATTACCGGTCTGTTATAAATAATGAAGAGGATCAGAAGGCTTATGAACGGTATTTTACATATGTTAAAAATCAGTTGAAAGAATTGATTACCACTTACCCCGACATAAAGGGTTTATGGTTTGATGGGCAATGGGAGGCATCCTACAAAAAAAACTATAAAATGGGTTATGAGCTGGAGCAGTATTGCAGGGCGCTAAAACCTGGTATTATTCTTAACAACCGTATCCGCGTTGATGCACAGGGCCATGTTGATCATGATTATAAAGGAAGGCATTTTGGCGATTTCGATGGCAGCTTTGAGCGCCGCCTGCCCTCCAACGTAAAAACGCTCGATTTTGATTGGGAAGCCTGTATGACTGTTCCCGAAAATCAATGGGGATATCACAAAATATGGGAAGGCCATGTGAAAACGCCCTACGAAATACAAGAAATGCTGGCAACCTGCACCTCAATGGGCGGCAATTTCGTGCTCAATTTTGGTCCTCAACCTGATGGCACCATACGTGCCTATGAGCAGGATCTTGCCAGAAACGTAGGCGCCTGGATGAAAATCAATTCAGCAGCCATATATGGCTGTGATAATGCAGGCCTCGACAAACAAGATTGGGGATATTTTACACAAAAGCCCGGAGATGACAAACTTTATATGATCGTTTTTAATATACCCATTTCCAAAACTTTAAAATTAAAGCTCCCGGAAAAAACGACGATAGCAGATAATTCTCTTTTAACTGATAGTCACAAAAAATTCCGGATCGAGAAAGCTTACGGCAACGAATATTACCTGCATTTGGGTGACGGGAAATTTGCCCAGCCTTTTGTAATTACACTTCAGCTAAAAAAGGATTAACCCGTTTTAGCAAATTAAATACGAATACATTTCAGATTAGTTTTCAATGAAAAAAATCATCCTCTTAGCTGTCTTTTTTATGTCCGGTTGGGGTTTACAATCTGCCTGTTGTCAACAGGAAATTAACGAACCCTTTAAAATTGGCGAAGAATCATTCATGCTAAATGGTAAACCACTTGTTATCCGTTGTGGCGAAATGCATTTTGCGCGCATACCTAAAGCATATTGGCGGCAACGTTTAAAAATGGCAAAAGCTGTTGGTTTAAATACCGTTTGCGCTTACCTGTTCTGGAATTTCCATGAACCGGCGCCGGGCAAGTTTACCTGGGAGGGCCAGGCCGATGCTGCTGAGTTTTGTAAAATCGCGCAGGAAGAAGGGTTATATGTACTATTGCGGCCGGGGCCCTACTCCTGTGCCGAATGGGAATCAGGTGGGCTGCCCTGGTGGCTGCTAAAAAAGAAGGGCATTAAATTGCGTACGCAGGATGCCTGGTATTTGGAGCGCTGCCACCAGTATTTAAAAGAGGTTGGCCGTGTTTTAGCTCCACTGCAGATAACAAAGGGTGGGCCAATACTAATGGTGCAGGTTGAAAATGAATATGGTAGTTATGGCGCCGATAAAGCGTATATTTTAAAACTGCATGATTATTTAAGGGAAGCAGGTTTTAATGTGCCGCTGTTTACCTGCGATGGCCCTATACAGTTAAAGAATGATGTACAAAAAGGCATTTTTGCTGTTGTAAACTTTGGCAATAACCCCGAAGGTGCCTTTAAAAGTTTACGCGAAGCGCAGCCCGCAGGGCCCTTAATGTGCGGCGAATATTACCCCGGATGGTTTGATGGCTGGGGTGGCCCGCATCATACAGGCTCCAACGAACGGCTGATAAGAGAGGTAACCTGGATGCTTGACCATAAAGCATCTTTCAGTATCTATATGATTCACGGAGGTACAACTTTCGGCCTATGGTCGGGCGCAAACTGTCAGCCATACGCACCCCAAACGTCAAGTTATGATTATGATGCCCCAATCAGCGAAAATGGTTCTGCAACACCCAAGTATTACGAGTTGCGCAATACGCTTAAAAAATACCTGCAGCCAGGCGAAATTTTACCGGATGTGCCCGCTCCGTTGCCGGTGCAAAAAATAGCGCCGTTTAGTCTCACCAAAGTAGCGCCCATAATGAAACAGCTGGCTAAGCCTGTACCAAGCGATACTACACTTTATATGGAAGACTTGAACCAGGGTTATGGCATGGTGCTTTATGAAACCATGTTGCCGGCCGGCGCTAAAAGCATACTGGATTTTACTGAAGTACATGATTATGCCGAAGTATTTATTGGCAATAAACTGATTGGTGTATTAAACCGGATGAAAAATGAGCACTCTCTTCAAATACCTGCATTGCCTGCCAAAGCAAAGCTGCGTGTTTTTGTAGAAGCAATGGGCAGGGTTAATTATGGTTATTACCTGGCTGATCATAAAGGCCTGCAGGGCGGGGTATATCGTACATTGGGCGGGCAGAAAACGATGTTACAAGGGTGGAAACATTATGGTATCCCGCTGGGCGAAGGTAACCCTGCGTTTAAGTACCAGGCTTTAAATAAAACACCAAAGTTAAATGAACCCGCTTTTTACCGGGGCGAATTTACAGCGAAAAGCAGCAGCGATTTTTACCTGGATATGCACTGGTTTAAAAAAGGTGTGGTATGGATAAACGGGCATTGTCTGGGCCGTTATTGGAACATAGGGCCAACCCAAACCATGTATGTCCCAGGCGCCTGGTTAAACACCGGTAAAAATGATGTGGTAGTATTGGATATGCACTGTCCACAGGCTGCCCGTTTACAAGGTTTGGATAAGCCGATACTGGATAGCCTTACCGAAATAAAAGCCATCAGCAGTAATCATCACAAAGCGGGGCAGCAGTTCGGTAATAATTTGAATAGCCTGGTATATACCGGTGTTATGGAAAATACGGCTAAATGGCAAATATTTACGTTCCCTGTAAAAAGCAGCCGCTATTTAGCATTTGAGGCTTTAAGCAATTTTATGGGTGATCAGTTCACTTCATTAGCCGAGCTAGAATTACTCGACGGGAATGGCAAACAGATACCACGCAATTTATGGAAAGTGGTTTATGCAGACAGCGAAGAGTTAAAGGGGGAAGACGGAAAATCTGAAAACCTGTTCGACTTGCAGTATATCAGTATATGGCACAGTCAATGGAAGGATAATGAGGCTAAACTCCCTCATCAGGTTGTTATTGACCTGGGGCGTAAAACCATGGTTAGCGGTATCAAATTACTGCCTCGGCAGGATATGGAGACCGGGAGAGTTAAAGATTTTAAAATTTACCTGTCTGATAAATTTTTTAAAGGTTTGTAATTATATCCGTCATGTAAAAGGTTAATGCGCCTTCCATATCAGCTGTTTGTGTATTTCGACTGTATTTCTGTCTTGAATGCTTTGATTTCCTTTTCATCCGCATTTTGCTACACCATCAAATAGAGTACTTTTTGCGCCCTCTGATCAAAATATAACTTAAGATTGTACGAATATTTTAACATGCTACTTTTAACCAGGCACTGAGCCCTTATCAACATAAATCCTGAGGAACCCATAATTGCGCTTATCTTTGCGCCAATGGCCGGCATATACATCCACATCCCTTTTTGCAAGCAGGCATGCCACTACTGCGACTTTCATTTCAGCACTTCGCTGAAATATAAGGATGATTTGTTGCAGGCGCTGATAACCGAAATAAAGCTTCAAAAAAACTACCTGGATGGCGAAACCATCCATACGATTTATTTTGGAGGGGGTACCCCATCGCTGTTGAGTGGCGATGAGATCAGTTTGATTTTGGGTGAAATCACGAAGCTGCATATCGTTGCTGCCAACGCCGAAATTACCCTGGAAGCCAACCCGGATGACCTGCACAAAGCTAAACTGCAGTCGCTGCGCCACACGGGCATCAACCGTTTCAGTATCGGTATACAATCGTTTTACGACGAGGATTTGCGCTGGATGAACCGCGCCCACAAAGCAGACGAGGCAGGTTCGTCGGTAAAAAGGGCGCAGGATACCGGGTTTGAAAACATCACTATCGACCTGATTTATGGCTACCCTTTGCTCACTGATGCAAAGTGGAACGACAACCTTAACCAGGCTTTTTCACTGGAAGTTCCGCACATATCGACCTACTCCATGACGGTTGAGCCACGCACCGCGCTGGCGTCATTCATCAACAAAAAAAAGCAGCCAGCTATGGACGATGAACAAAGCGCGGGGCAGTTTGTTTTGCTGATGGATGCTATGCAAAAGCACAATTTTGAGCACTATGAGATCTCAAACTTTTGCAAACCGGGGCATTACTCCAGGCATAACTCCAACTACTGGAAAGGGGTAAAATATCTCGGTATCGGGCCATCGGCGCACTCGTTTAACCAGCAAACCCGGCAATGGAATATTGCCAATAACGCTAAATACCTGCAGGCCCTGGCAAAACTTGAACTACCTGCCGAAACCGAAGTATTGACCGAAAAAGACCGCCTCAACGAATATATCATGACATCGCTGCGCACTTCCTGGGGCCTGGACTTAGACAAGCTCAATACTATAGCAGCGGCAGCCGCAAATGAACTAAAATTGTCAGCGCAAAGTCATTTCGAGCGTGGCTGGATTACGCAAAAAGATAACATAATTTACCTCACCCAAACCGGCAAATTGTACGCAGACCACATTGCTGCGGCATTATTTTTCTAAATCCGGACCACGGCGCAGCGCCAAACCACATCACTTTGGGGTTAAAAAAAATTTCTACTTCCCAAAAACCGCTTCTTCGTTTGCCCCGTATCTTCCATCAAATAACACATCAAAATAAAAACCTATGAAAAAATTAATGATCGCGGCGTTTGCATTAGCAGTTATTGCAATAGCCCCCAAAGCAAATGCACAAACCAACCCAATGGTAGGCGGCGCAGCCATGTATCCAACTAAAAACATTGTTGAAAATGCAGTAAATTCAAAAGACCACACCACATTGGTGGCAGCGGTTAAAGCTGCCGGTTTGGTTGAAACTTTAGAGTCTGCCGGACCTTTCACCGTGTTTGCACCCACTAACGAGGCATTTGACAAACTGCCTGCAGGCACTGTTGACAACCTGGTAAAGCCGGAGAACAAAGCTACTTTAACCAAGATTTTAACTTACCACGTTGTTTCGGGCCGTTTAAGCTCGGCCGACTTGTGGGCTAAAGTAAAAGCAGGTAACGGCATGGCTAATTTAACAACCGTACAGGGCGGTACCTTAATGGTAATGGCCAAAGGCAAAAAATTGTACCTGGTTGACGAAAAAGGCGGTAAATCATGGATCACCATTGCCGACGTAAACCAAAGCAACGGCGTTATACACGTGGTGAATACTGTGTTGATGCCTAATTAAGTTGGTGAGTTGGTGAGTGGTGAGTAGTGAAAGGTGAGAAAGCCACATTTCTAAATAACGAGATCCTTTATCTACCTATGAAAAAGAAGCCCGGTTGCAAAAGCGCCGGGTTTTTTATTGGTAGTTATGAAGGTTATTTTTTTTTGGGGGGGGGTAAGGGGATATTGTTTGGAGAAGGAATATATAAAACATTCAAAATTTATAAGGTATTTATGGGGTTCCCGCCGTGATAGGACGGCGGAGGGTGAAGTGGATATTGTTTAGAGAAGCGTTAATAAAATATTAAAATTTTATAAGCTATTTAGGGGGTTCCCGCCGTGATAGGACGGCGGGCGGGCTTTCCGCTGCAAAGTCCTCGCCCCGATGCTGAAATTTCGGCACCTAATGAGCATTATCCATCGGGGCTGTGGGCTTTTCGCTGCAATCCCTAACCCGGTCTCCCCTTAATTTAATCAATCATTTCACCACTCACTATTCACCAATTCACCACTCACCACTCACCACCTTTGTCACCAAAATATCAGAAACAAAGGGGTTGTTTTTCCGTTTTTACCTTTTATTTATTTTTGCACGTTAAATAATTGTGAACATGAGCATCGTACTAGCCCCTATAGACCGCGTTGACAACATCAATAAGGAAGATTTTATTAACAATTACTTAAACCCGCGCAAACCATTAATTATCCGCAAGGCTACCGAAACCTGGCCTGCCCTGCAAAAGTGGACCTTTGAGTATTTGAAAGAGGTGGTTGGTGATCAGGTAGTGCCTTTGTACGACAGCTCGAAAGCGGATCCGTCGAAACCGATAAATGCTTCGGCGGCCGAGATGAAGTTTGGCGACTATATCGACCTGATACAAAAAGGCCCTACAGACCTGCGCATATTTTTGTTCGACCCGATAAAACATGCCCCCAAATTGCTGGATGACTACCGCTCCCCTACCGATTTGATGGGCGGCTTTTTGGATAAATACCCAAACATGTTTTTTGGCGGCGCCGGTTCAGTCACATTTTTGCATTACGACATCGACCTGGCTCATATATTCCACACCCATTTTAACGGCCGTAAACACGTTATCCTGTTTGATAATAAATGGAGCGAACGCCTGTACTGCATTCCCTTTGCCACTTACGCATTGGAGGATTATGACATTGAAAAGCCTGATTTTAAAAAGTTTCCGGCATTGGATGGCGTTGAAGGGCAAGAAGCGATATTGGAACACGGCGACACCCTGTTTATGCCTACCGGCTACTGGCACTGGATGAAATACCTGGATGGCTCGTTCTCCATCTCGTTACGGGCATGGGATAAATCATGGGCCATAAAAGCTAAAAGCTTGTACAACCTGACCATACAACGCAAGTTTGATGATGTGATGAAGAAAAAATTCAGCGTTAAATATATGGGCTGGAAAGAGGAACTGGCTGTTAAACGAGCTAAAAAAGCGATGGTTAAGTAGAGCCAGGAAAGAGGTGAAAGGCGAAAGGTTAAAGCTAAAAGGCCATAAAATGACGAATCCACCTTTTGCCTTTCACCTTTCGCCTTTATCCTTCAACATTTCGTCGCTATAACATATTTAACAATCCGTTAACATACCGCGTTATTTTATTTCGTTATTTTGTTTCTTTCCGGGTGTATAAGTTTTTTGTTGACTTATGTTGATACGGGATACGCAGCAAAATGAGTTTTATTCTCTCCCCTATTGACACTGTTGACAATATCAGTCACCGGGATTTTACGGCTAATTATTTGAAACCGCGCCGCCCGCTGGTTATTAAAGGACTAACCAGCAATTGGCCGGCCCGCGAAAAATGGACGCCCGAATACCTTAAACAGGTAGTTGGCAGCAAAATTGTGCCACTATACGATAATTCCAAAGCCGATCCGGCTAAACCCATAAATTCTGCAGCAGCGGAAATGCCTTTTGATCAGTATATCGACCTGATCATGTCGGAACCGACGGAACTACGCATTTTCTTTTTCAATATATTCAAGCAGGCGCCCCAGTTGCTTGATGATATTGCTTTCCCCAAAGATTTGATGGGCGGCTTTTTGGAAAGCATGCCGTCGATGTTTTTTGGAGGATCAAACTCGGTTACTTTTTTGCATTACGATATCGACCTGCCGCATATTTTCCATACCCATTTTGGCGGTAAAAAGCATGTTATCCTTTTCGAAAATAAATGGAAACGCCGTTTATATTGTATCCCCAATGCAACCTACGCACTGGAAGATTATGACGTGCTGAATCCCGACGTTAAGAAATTTCCTGCCCTGGAAGGCATTGAAGGCACGGAAGTATTTTTGGAGCATGGCGACACGCTGTTTATGCCTACCGGCTACTGGCACTGGATGAAGTATGTTGAAGGCGGCTACTCGTTAAGCCTGCGCGCCTGGGACGCTTCCATTGCCCGGAAAGCCGCAAGTGTTTACAACCTGGCTATAAAGGGTGGTTTGGATAGCGTATTAAAAATGGCATTTAAGGCCAATTATGCCCAATACCGCGAAAAACTGGCCGTAAAATGGGCCAACAGGGAGTTAGCAGCCGGCCGGCCTTTTTAAGTCTTTAGTCTTTAGTCTTGAGTCTAAAGTCGCATTAAAGCCATCTCAGCCATCGACTATGGACCATCGACTATCAACTCCCTAAAGCGCCTTATGGATATCGCTTTCCAATTGCGATACTTTATCCTGGCTGATGTTATCGTTTACCACTATCATAAAGCCCAGGTGTTCGGTGGGATAAAACTCGCATACGGTATTAAAACCCAAACCGGTATGGCCAGTATGGTAATAATCTTTAACGCCGTTTTCAAGATCGTACATCCAGTTTAAACCGATGGCAAAGTCGCTTGGTTTGGGGCCCCATGTAAGCTGATGCGTTAACTTAACGGCTGGGTCGGTTTCCTCAACCTGGGCCTTTAAATATTTTAACATATCATTCATGGTGGAGTTCATGCTGGGGCCGCCTGCATAAAACAGGGTGGTATTGATATCAGTATCGCGTTGATTTATATGAAAAAACCATTGTACCGGCGCTCCGTTGCTATCATATCCCTGCATAAACCGGTCGAGCTGTTTCAAGGGCACGCGGGTGCGGGTATCGTACATATTAAAATGGCTTTTCAAATATTGGGTAACAACTGTTTCAAACGGCTCATGATAGATCCTTTCAAGCAACAGTATCAGTATCATCATGGCATTGCCATTATAATGGTATTTAGTGCCGGGTATGGTATCAATTTTCAGGTGATGGAGATCTTTTAACAACGAATCCTGGTTGTAACGCTGATAAAAGGCTATTTGCCCGGGTAAATCGAGTTTTTTAAGACTGTCCATTACCGCTACGGGGAAATCCCGGGATGATGACGGCAAGCCCGAAGTATGGTTGGCAATGTCAACAAGCCTTACCGGGTGACCCTGGTATTCGAGATTGGGATATTTGCCGGGCAGGTAAAGCCTGATATCGTCGGTTAGTTTTGCTTTATTTTCGAGCACCGCTTCGGCAAGCATGGTACCTACAAAGGTTTTTGCAACCGAGCCCAGGTTAAACATTTGATCGGGCGTGGGCAAGCGGCCACTACCCTTTACAGATTCGCCATAATTATAAATGTAATTACGGCCATTTTTATACACGCCAATAGATAAGCCAACAGTCCCGGTATTTTGCATATAGACCATAGCCCCTTTATGGACGGCTGAGTCCAGGTGATCTTTCAGGGGATTGTCGGTTAATACAGGTTTGGCTATTTGCGCGCCGGCAGGCAGGACGAACAGGGCGGCTATAATTAAAGCGTAAAATATCTTCATGTTATGGTTAAGACGATGGAGAAGGCAGATTGGTTACATGACTATTTAACCGCAGGATATTGAAATTATTTTGCCGGCGGCCGATTGCAACATATCCCGGACATGATCAACATATTCAACTGATTTAATTTTCAGTTGTATGGGTAGGCCGTTTAACTCTAATTGAATTGAATCACCTGAATTAATTATACCGTCGATAATGTCGCCGGCTAAAACCAGTCCTCTATTTGTTATGCCGAATATATGATTGACTATAAATGTTGCCATAGGTGATTTCCAATCAAAGTTTAATCTCCAACCTACAATTCCTTTCAGATTTGCGAAGTTTTGAAAACTTCGCAAATCTTATCCGATGCAACTTAAGTAAATTTCCCAAAAAACCTTTTACCTTTACCCTTTTAGCTTTCACCTGAATGAGCAATATATTATGTTTTGGCGAGATCCTATGGGACGCCTTTGGCAACGAAAAAGTAGCCGGTGGCGCACCGATGAATGTTGCCCGCCATTTGGTGCAACAAGGCGCAAATGTTTCTTTTGCGAGCCGCGTTGGTACTGATGAATCGGGCCAGGGTCTGCTGGATTTTTTGAAAGCAAATGGCTTATACAGCAATTTGATACAGGAAGACGAAAAACTGCCCACCTGCGAGGTTACTGTGCAACTGGATAGTGGCGGACACGCTACCTACATTATACCCGAGCCTGTCTCATGGGATAATATTCAGCCTGATAGTTTATTGGATGAGGCAGCCAAAAATGCCTCGGCGATTGTATATGGAAGTTTGGCCTGTCGCGAAGATGTCACCCGCGATACGCTGTTAAACTTACTGAATGAAACCACTGCATTAAAAGTATTTGATGTAAACCTGCGGGCGCCGCATTATACCTTATCAACCATTGAAACACTGGCGGCAGGCGCCAATGTAATTAAAATGAACGAGGATGAAGCAGCGTTGCTGATTGGCGGGGGCGCCGAAAATTTAAAGGAAAGCATCCTGGAATTCCGTTCAAAATTCCATGCCCAAACCATTTGCGTAACCCGCGGCGGCGAGGGGGCCCTAGTTTGGCACGATTATGAGTTTTATGAGCATCCCGGCTGCCCGGTAAAGGTGATAGACACTGTAGGTGCCGGCGATTCGTTTTTGGCGGCTTTTGTAAATGGATTATTAAAAAAACAACCTATGTTGCAGATATTGGACAGAGCTTGCAGAATCGGGGCGTTTGTGGCGGGAAGCAGGGGGGCAAATCCGGTGTATGATGAAAGCGTTTTGGAGCGATAATGGATACGCAATAAAATAACCATCAACTGCCCTTAGCGGTGGTGAATCAGATTTGTCAACTTTTAAAAAGTTGACAAATCTCTCCCACTTTTTTTACCCTGGAAAGTTCGCAATGATAGAAACGGAGAATTTGGTTGTCACCAAATATAATTTCATCAGCGATTTCAATATTTTACTTATGATACAGCCCCTCCCGTTGCCCCAATTCCTGTTGCAATGTTAACCCATGTTAACCCTATTTTTTTATAACTATTTGACTTATAATTACTTATCTGGGTTAACATTGAAATGTGTTAACCCTGTTAACCTTTTTTTTAAAATCGTTTTGGTAAGAAGGATAAGATGTTGCTATATCAAAAGTGAAAAATAAAATTTCGTACAAAATTATATTTTGCGCTTTAAAAACTCCTGCCCGTTCGTGTCATAACACTGAAACCTTTTAAAAAGTTGACAATTCTCTAAGCCATATGCAAAGGATACTGCAAACTGCCCACGGCAAATTGCAAACTCCCTTCCGCTTTGTCATCCTTTCATAACAATTCTGTTTTATAGCCGTTTTGGCAAACTTTTCAAAAAAATTATCCGTTTCTTTATATCTAGAAAGGGTATCCTATGCGTGGTTTTGAGTTTTCGAAGTTTAAACCCAACCAAATCCCCAAAGGCGGATTTGATGATCTGATGAAATTATTCCTGGAATTGCTGAACTACACCGCAGGCGATGCCGGTGAGGCTTTGGCATGGATGAACGAGTTGGATAAACAATATAACATTACCAATAACGAATACGGGATGGGTAATTTTATTGACGAACTGAAAGAGAAAGGTTACCTGACCGAGGATGGCGATAAAGGCGAATTCAGGATCACGGCGAAAACGGAACAAAGCATCCGTGAGTCGGCTTTGGAAGAGATATTTGGCAAGTTGAAAAAATCGGGGAAGGGTAATCACCGGTCGCCGCAATCGGGCCAGGGGGATGAAAAAAATGCCGAACGGCGCGAGTTTGAATTTGGCGACAGTTTGGACCAGATCAACATGACGCAGTCCATACACAACGCCCAGGTAAACCACGGCATCGGTGATTTTATGATGACCGAACGCGACCTGGAAGTAGAGGAAATGGATTACAAAACCCTTACCTCTACCGTACTGATGATAGATATCTCACACTCGATGATCCTTTACGGCGAAGACCGCATCACCCCTGCAAAAAAAGTAGCCATGGCGCTGGCCGAACTCATCAAAACAAAATATCCTAAAGACACGCTGGATATTGTGGTGTTTGGCAACGATGCCTGGCCCATCACCTTAAAGGACCTCCCTTATTTACAGGTTGGCCCGTACCATACCAATACTTATGCCGGGCTTGAACTGGCTACCGATTTGCTGCGGAGGCGTAAAACCCACAACAAGCAGATTTTTATGATTACTGATGGTAAACCCACTTGCTTAAAAGAGGGAACAAAGTACTATAAAAACAGCATCGGGCTGGACAGAAAGGTGGTGAACAAAACGCTTAACATGGCTGCGCATTGCAAACGGCTAAAAATACCCATCACTACATTTATGATTGCCAAGGACCCCTACCTGCAGCAATTTGTGCGTAAATTTACCGAAACCAATGGCGGCAAAGCGTTTTACAGCTCGCTGACCGGTTTAGGCGAATATATTTTTGAGGATTACATACGGAACAGACGAAAAACGGTAAGATAATTTGAAAATGGTTTGATTTGAAAATTTGAAGATGGGACTGCGTTCTCCTTCATTTTCAAATCATCAAATTACCAAATCTTCAAATCAACAAATTACCAAATTGACAGAATGAACAAACTACTAAATATAAAAACCCTGGGCCAGTTAAAGGAAACGGGGTATAAGAGCCGGTCGGTGAAGGATGAGTTGCGGGCTAACCTGATAACGCAGTTGCAAAAAGGCGAAGGCGGTTTTGAAGGAATAGTTGGCTTTGAAGATACCGTTATCCCCGACCTGCAAACTGCTATTTTATCGCGCCATAACATTTTGCTTTTAGGTTTGCGCGGGCAGGCCAAAACGCGTATTGCCCGCCTGCTGGTTAACCTGCTCGATGAATATGTACCGTATATTGAAGGATCCGAGTTATATGATGACCCGCTGAACCCGATATCGTGGTTTGGCCACAACGAGGTGATCACCAAGGCCGACAACACCCCTATTGGATGGGTACACCGCTCCGAGCGTTATACCGAAAAACTGGCTACACCTGATGTTACCGTTGCTGACTTGATTGGCGATGTTGACCCCATTAAAGCGGCTACCATGAAGCTGACTTACTCCGATGAACGGGTGATCCACTTTGGGTTGATCCCGCGCGCGCACCGGGGTATTTTTGTAATTAACGAGCTGCCCGATCTGCAGGCTCGGATCCAGGTATCCTTATTTAATATCCTGCAGGAAAGGGATATCCAGATCCGTGGTTTTAAACTGCGCCTGCCTTTGGATATCCAATTTGTATTTACGGCTAACCCCGAAGATTATACCAATCGCGGCTCCATTGTTACACCACTAAAAGACCGTATTGAAAGCCAGATATTAACCCACTATCCGCGATCCATTGAAATATCGCGCAAGATTACCCAACAGGAGGCAAGCCTCTCGGATGATCAGCGCAGCGCCGTAGAAGCCGACAGTCTGGTAAAGGACCTGGTTGAACAAATTGCTTTTGAAGCGCGCAACTCGGAATATATCGACAAAAAATCGGGCGTTTCCGCACGATTAACTATATCCGCCTTTGAAAACCTGGTGAGCAATGCCGAACGGCGTATGCTGCTGAATCATGAAAAAAACACTTTCGTGCGCATTTCCGATTTCCTGGGTGTTATACCGGCCATCACCGGCAAAATTGAGCTGGTTTACGAAGGTGAACTGGAGGGCCCGGGCAAGGTGGCTAATATCCTGATAGGCAAAGCCATCAAAACGCTGATGCTGCAATTTTTTCCCGACCCTGAAAAAGCCAAAAAAGCCAAAGCACCCAACCCGTATGCCGAAATTATCAACTGGTTTGGCGATGGAAACAACTTGTCCGTAATTGACGAACTGCCCCAGCAAGAATATAAAAAAGCATTAAACTCGGTAGCAGGTTTAAAAGCCCTGGTTAAAAAATTCCATCCGCGCCTCACCGAAAACCAGGAATTGCTGCTGATGGAGTTTGTTTTACACGGCTTATCTGAATTTTCGCAATTGAACAAAGGATTCCTGGATAATGGCTTCGCATTTTCGGATATGTTTAACAGTTTATTTAATTTGCAGCCCGATGACGACGATGTTGATTTAGACGACGACCGTTATTAGTTATAAACACGAATTGCACGAATAAAAACGAATGGACACGAATGAACTGGGATAAGCATGAATGAGCTATAATATCATTGGTGTAATTCGATGAAATTCGTGCAAATTGGTTTTTAATCTTAAAATAGTACAGGGCTAATTGCGTTTTATCTTAAATTGTTATTATGGCGGGAATCTCCCTCAATCTGCTCATATTTATTTTTATTATTTTTTTGATCGACCTATATGTCTTCAGCGGGCTGCGCGGCCTGGCCAATAAGTGGCGGTTTATTGCTAAAAGGTGGTTTTTTGTTACCTGGTCAATCGTTTCTACTGTGCTGTTTGCGGCGCTTCTATTCGTCGTTTATTGCAAGGTCGATTTGGGTGTAAGGCTGGTTGTGGTGCTGCTATTTTTCGGAATAGTGTTGTTTAAAGTGTGCTTCGCTATATTTTTATTGATAGATGATTTGCGCAGGGTTACCCTGTATCTGGGCAAAAAATCAAAAAAAACCGCGCCGTCCCCACCTGCTGCTGAACCTGCAATAAATACCATCCCCCGCTCCGAATTTTTATTAAAAGCGGGCCTGCTTGCAGGCGCTATCCCGCTGGCGGCCGTTAAGTTGGATATGCGCAGCGGCCTGTACGACTACCACGTAAGATACCAGGATATTTACCTGCCCAATTTACCCAAAGCTTTCGACGGGCTACGGCTGGGGCAGATATCCGACGTTCACTCGGGCAGCTTTTTCAATAAAAGAGCGGTTTTAGGCGGGGTTGAAATGCTGTTGCGCGAAAAACCAGATCTTATATTTTTTACCGGCGACCTGGTAAACGTTTACAGTAACGAAATGCGCGATTAC
>Ga0068855_100000465_pt1 | contig 49801 bp, 23 predicted proteins | sample KBSCornC52_FD_66592 | JGI IMG/M metagenome (GOLD analysis project Ga0068855, IMG submission 66592) | Corn rhizosphere microbial communities from Kellogg Biological Station, Michigan, USA - KBS Corn C5-2 | ecosystem: Host-associated > Plants > Roots > Rhizosphere > Soil ... | reverse complement strand
CATGATGTTAATGGTACAGGTTTTCATCGCCCGGGGGTGTTTTTCGATAGTTCGAGTCTCTTTATATTCGTGATGATAATGGCATTGGGCGCCGCCATTAAAACCATACGGCAATGGCAGGTTACGGAGCAAAGGGCTCTTGCCGCCGAGGCTGATAGGGCCAGCGCCGAACTGTCGTTCTTAAAAGCGCAGATCAACCCGCACTTTTTATTTAATACACTCAACAACATTTACACGCTGGCCGTTATTAAAGATGACCATGCACCCGATAGTATCATGAAACTATCGAATATTATGCGCTATATTACCGATGATGCAGCGCAAGACTTTGTGCCATTGCAAAGCGAGCTGGATTGTATAAACGATTATATTGAATTGCAACGCTTGCGGCTGGGCGATAAAACGACTGTCGATATGCGTATTTCGGGTGATCCGGAGCAAAAAAGTATCGCGCCGTTAATATTGATGACCTTTATTGAAAACGTTTTTAAATACGGGGTAAGCAAACATGAGCGATCAGCTATCATCATCGATATTTCAGCAGATGAAAACAATATTTTGTTTTTTTGTAAGAACAGTATTTTTTCGGAAAACCGGCAAAATACCCGCGATAGTATCGGCATAAAAAACACCAAAAAGCGCCTGGAGCACCTGTACCCGGGGAAACATTCGTTAATTATTGTTGGGGAAAATGGGTTGTACACCGTTAAACTTAGCCTTCAAACCTGATGCAAAGACTCAGATGCATGGCCATTGACGACGAACCGCTTGCCTTAAGGCTGATAGCTAAATACGTGCTTGAATTTCCAGCGCTGCAAATGGTTCAAACATTTGATGATGCTATTTCCGGCGCAGAATATCTGAAACAGGGAAATATCGACATCCTGTTTATCGATATCAATATGCCCGATATAACGGGCATTGAACTGGTACGCTCGCTCGAAAAAAGACCCATCATAATATTTACAACTGCATATAAAAACTTTGCCTTTGAGGGATTTGAGTTAGAGGCCGTAGATTACCTGCTAAAACCAATTGATTTTAAACGTTTTGCCAGGGCAGTGGAAAAAGCAATGGAATATTACAGATATAAAAACCCGCCGGCGGCGGATACCACCAACGAAAGCATATACGTTTACTCGGAGTACCGCATGGTAAAAATCGATCTTGCCGGCATTGAATACATCGAAAGCATGGAGGACTATATAAAAATTCATCTCCAAAATGCCAAAACAATCCTTACCCTGATGCCGCTGAAAAAAATACTGGAAAAACTTCCTCCGCAAAAATTTCAGCGCATCCACCGCAGCTTTATCGTTTCCGTTTCAAAAGTAAAAGCTGTCCGTAACCGTAAGGTGCAGCTTGAGCATATCGAACTCCCAATAAGCGACACCTACATTGATTTTGCCCGTAACTGGATGAAATTAAAATGAAAAAGCCCGGTTAATCGGCACAAAACCATCATTTAACGACACACACTATAAGCAAACGCTGTCGCGCCATAGTTTTACTTCAGTAAACAGATTTTAAATCATTAATACTGGTAATTATGGAACGCAAAAATTTTTTAAAGGCTTTTGTACTGGCGGCAGCTGCCGGGCCCTTGCTGATTGATAGCTGCAGCAAAGAAAATACCACCAAAACAACTACTACATCTACCGCGACAGCAACAACCGATTCGGGTTGCATAGTAACTGCCACGGAAACGGAAGGCCCCTATCCGTATCCGGGCGGCGAACTGACCAATCCACTGGAAAGGTCGAATATTACGGAAGGCACGCAAACCGGTGTTCCGCTTACATTAACCATAACCGTGGTGAATGTCGACAGTAGTTGTGCACTGGTTGAAAATGCAAGGGTTGATATATGGCATTGTAATAAAGATGGTTACTATTCGGGCTATGCCAATCAGCCCGGCATATTGGGTAGCAAAAGCTATACCGGGCAAACATTTTTACGCGGCTACCAAATAACGGATGCAAACGGGCAGGTAAAATTTGTAACCATATTCCCCGGTTGGTATAGCGGCCGTACCACGCACATTCACTTCGAGGTTTATGTAAACAATGTGATGAAAAAAACCACGCAGATTGCATTTACCCAAAGCATTGTGGACGCCGTTGATGTATCAACTTTATACGCTTCCCTCGGCGTTAATCCTATCACAAACGCCAGCGACAGCATTATGGGAGATTCGGCTACCGACCTGGCTAACGAAACCGTAAGCCTTTCGGGCAGTATCTCCGCCGGGTATACCGGCAACTATACTATTGGTCTCGCGCTATAATCGTAAACCCATAAATCACAATTACTATGTACCGGGCAAAAATACAGTTGGTGTACAAACAGGAAATCGATGCTAAATCCGAAACTGCTTTTGAGAAGGCTATTTTCAAGGCGTCGTATGACGAGTTTCTGCTGAAATCGCAGGCTTACAATCGGGAGGGCCTGCTCAAAACGTTTAGCCAGATGAAAGCGGCTGACGGAAGGGCCAACTCCCTGCACTACAAGTTGAGTTTTTCGGTGCTCCATTTTATTACGCAGCTCAACAACAGGATGCCTGTTATAAAAGACAACCTTGGTAATAAAGTTGCTTTTGAAACGCCAAGATTCGAACTCATAGAGTCACATACCGAAGATATTTCGATGCACAAAGTGGCTGTTTTTTATGAGACAGCTCCATTAATACTGGTTGAATTCATGGGCGAATACCTCTTGCTGGCAAATGGCGACAATGCCGAAAATGAGCTCACCAACACCTTTGTAATACGGATGCAACCCAATCTGTCCATCATCAATTACCATGGAGTTGCGCATCCTCAACTGGCCTGAGTAGCCCATCAGCAATAATGTTTTAAAATCGTTTCATAACTATAATTAATCTGGCGTCTGTACTTTGGGGTACAGGCGCTTATTTGTGGCAGGAACTATGCACAACGGAAGAAATTCGGCAACCGGCAAAAGGTCCGGCAGATTATTGCTCACAGTTTTTATGGCTGTATTGTTGGCTTTTTTTAACCTTAAAGCCAACGCACAAAGCCTGGGCGATCCGGTTGTTCACATTACCTTTGGCGCCGGTGCTGCAACCCATGCGGGCGCACTACCGGCCGACTCCGGCTCCACGAGTTACAACTATACATCGGCTGATTTCCCGGGCGACGGTTCCTATACCATTGAAAGCACAACCAACAGCCCCAACGTTTGGTGGACCACCACCGACCATACCGGCAACACCGGTGGTTACATGATGGTGGTAAATGCAAGCGTATCAAAAACAGATTATTTTTATAAGCGCGAGGTTGATGGTTTATGCGGGGGAACAACCTACCAGTTTTCGGCATGGATAGGTAATTTGTTACGATACAGCGATATTAGTCCGCCCGATATTGTCTTTTCTATAGAGACAGCAGACGGCACTGTTATTAAAAGTTATGATACCGGCCCGGTGGCGCAACGAAAAGATGCTTTTAAATGGATACGGTATTATTTTAACTTCACGCTGCCTGCAGGTTCGGGCAATGTGATCATTAAAATGAGCAATAACAGCAACGGGGGCGCACCGGCCAATGACCTGGCGCTCGACGATATCACCTTTAGCCCTTACGGCCTTTCGCTGGTGGCGAGCTTTGGTTCATCATCCACAACCACGTCCGAGACCGAATGTGCCGGCCAAACGAAAAGCTATACATTATCCGTCGCTCCACCAACTGGGTATGCTAACCCAGCTTATCAATGGCAGGTTAACGCAGGTTCCGGCTGGACCGATATACCCGGCGCCAATACGCTGTCGTACAACGCGGCCCCCACAGCTAAAGGTACTTATGAATACCGCCTTGCTACGGCCGAAGCCGCCAGCATCAGCTCCGAAAGCTGCCGGGTATTATCCAATGTTTTAACCATCAATGTCGATTCGGCTCCTTCGGCCACCGCATCGGCAAATACGCCGCTATGTAACGGCAATACCCTAAATTTAACTGCATCTGCCGGTACAAGCTATAGCTGGACCGGGCCCAATGGTTTTACGTCTGCCAAACAAGATCCCACTATAGCCAATATCACCGCCGCTGCTGCCGGTGACTATAAAGTAACCGTTACCAACGGTACATGTTCCGCTACAGCTACAGTAACCGTTAATGTATATGCGCAACCCGTCGCCACTGCGGGAAATGATGTAACGATTTGTTCGGGAGATAACACCACCCTGACGGCCAACGGCGGCTCAAGCTATAGCTGGTCACCGGCAACCGGGCTTTCCGATCCGAATATTGCAGATCCCATAGCCAGTCCAACGGATACCACCACTTATGTGGTGACCGTTAGTAACAGCAATGCCTGCACAAGCACGGCGTCGGTTATCGTAAACGTACAGCAAAAGCCCGTTGCCGATGCCGGGCCCAATAAGGAAATAACCCAGGGCCAGTCAACCACCTTGAATGGCACAGCCAAAGGTTCATCGGTAAGCTATTACTGGACGCCTGATACCTATTTAAGCGACGCCAGCATACTTAACCCCGTTGCCACACCACCCGAAGACATTACCTACACCCTGCATGTAGTATCAACCATAGGCTGCGGCAGCGAGGCAACAAGCGAAGTATTTGTGCGCGTTTATAAAGCAGTTGTTATCCCCAATACATTTACACCAAACAGCGATGGAATAAACGACACCTGGAATATCACGGCACTGGACACCTATCCCAAATCGGTCACCCAGGTATTCGACCGTTATGGCGGCGTTGTTTTTCAAAGCACCGGTTATGCCAAAGCCTGGGACGGCACCTATAATAATAAAAGGGTAGCCGCCGGAACCTACTACTACCTGATAGATCTGAAAAACGGCAAAACGCTTTCGGGCTGGGTGTTGGTGGTTAGGTAGTGTATGGTCAATAGTCCATAGACCATGGTAGAATTTGTTTTGGTGCTATGGCCTTACTGTTGCGGTAATTGGAAACCATCATCAAAAAGCCATCGGCTATCGACCATGGACTGTCGACTAAATCACCCCCACCACATTCCTCAAATAGTTATCCATTAAAACCATGTCCACCTTATCGTTCATAAAACCGATGTGCATATCCGGGCGGACAATTAATGATTTTGCCTGGTTTTCCGGTACTTCGAATGCATCAAAAACAGCCTGGTTTTTTGGGGATGGCGGCAGGTAGAAGAAGTTTAGTGTAGCTGCGTAGTTTTGGGTGATCCACCTCGCGAGGGTAAAAAGGTCGGTTTCCGCAAGTTTCCCCAAAACAATAAAGGTAAAGCCGGGCTTGCTGCACCATTCGTGGAGGTCGGTTTCTTCCTGCTTTTTTTCATCAAAAACTTTTAAATAGGGCAGCCTGTCGCCGGCTTTTATTTGGCTGGCATTGCTGATATGCAGGTTAAGCTTACTCTCGCGATAGCTAATATCGATTTGCGACACCCGTTTGAAGAGCGCCTCCCTAATAACTTTATTATTCCATGCAAATTTTATCACCGAAGGCATCACCCAGCTTTTAAATAACCGGGAATACCAGGTGTTCGACATGACCATGTTGAAAACCCTGTCGGTGGTTTTTAAAAGCGTTTTAGCAACGGGCATACGTTCAATGGCGTAACTCTCGAGGATGGATGCCTTTAAACGGGCATTCACAACCCCAGCCAGTTTCCATGCCAGGTTATAGGCATCTTGTAAACCAGTGTTCATGCCCTGGCCACCTACCGGCGAGTGAATATGTGCGGCATCACCGATTAAAAAACATCGCTGCTCCCTGAATTTATCGGCCATGCGGTGGTGGAGGCGATAGGTTGTAAACCAATAATTATGTTTGATGTTCGCGGATATCCCCGAAACCTCTTCAAGCGATGGCAATACATCATCCAGCTTAAGTTCGTCCTTTTTTTCCAGGGTTGATGGCAGGTTGCCGATTATGCGATAGCGCTTTGCTTCCGGCATCGGGAAAAAGCCAGAAAATCCCTGCCGGCCAAGGTAAAGGCGCACAAAGTTGTCGTTCAGTTCTTCATTATCCAATGCCACATCCGCCAGGTAAAACTCATGTGCGTAAGTATCGCCGCTAAAGGGGATGTTCAATTGTTTACGAACGGTGCTATGGGCGCCATCGGCGCCGATCACCCAATCGCAGGTAAGGATGGCGGTTTCTTTTGTGTTTTGAAGGCTTACTTCAACATTATTTTCGCCCTGTTTGAGCGAAATCAAATCGGTTTGCCAATAAACCGGGCAGGCATGGCGGGTTAAAAAGTCGAGCAGCAACTTTTCATTTTTGCTTTGTTGGTATAAATGAATAAAAGGAAAAGCGGTTTGCCCTTCGCCAACATTATTAAATGAAAGGGTGGCTACCTTTTTGCCATCGAGGTTAAATGAGAGGCCTTCGGCAGGCTTGCCGTCATCGGGCACAGAGGCAATAATGCCCATCTGCCTATATATCTCCAGCGACCGTGCTTGTACCGCCAGTGCTTTTGACTCATCAGTAGGTCCTTGTTTGCTATCGATAATAACCGGCTGAACGCCATTCCTGAGCAACTGCGCCGCCATCATCAAACCCGAAGGCCCTGCGCCGACGATTAATACCTGAGTATGTTGTTTGCTGATGGTCACCTATCATTTATGAAAAAGTAAAAAGATGGTAGGCCGTTTGTGCAGCTCGGGCACCTTTTTTTGCCACTCGGCAATGGTTTTGGTTTGTACAAATTCCGTGCCTGCTGTAAGGTCGCAGGCAATACAGAGGCGGGTTTTGGGATTGGCTGTTTTTAATATTTCCTCCAGCATGGGGTTATTGCGAAACGGCGTTTCAATAAATATCTGCGTCTGGTCATACCGTTCGGCAATGCTTTCCAGCTCTTTAACCTTTTTGCTTCTTAATAACTTATCAATAGGGAGATATCCATGAAAAGTGAAGCTTTGCCCGTTAAATCCGGAAGCCATCAGCGCCAGCAAAATAGAACTCGGCCCCACCAACGGCACCACTTTTATACCCATGCGGTGTGCTTTTTCAACTAGCTCAGCACCGGGGTCGGCTATGCCCGGGCAGCCGGCTTCGCTCATCAAGCCTACATCCTTACCTGCTTGTAATCCTTTAAAAAACTCTGCGGTTCCGTCGGCGCGGTTATGTTTTCCGTAGTCGTGAATCAGCAATTCGCTTTGCGGTGTTTTTAAGCCGGCTTCTTTTAAAAACCTCCGCGCTGTTTTTTCATTTTCAACAATGTATTCCTTAATATGGTTGATGGTATCAACCAGGTAGGGGGTAAATGATTTTGCAGCGGCTTCATCAGCAAGCGGCACGGGTATTAAATAAAGCGTTCCTAAAGGCATATTGCAAAAATGATGTTTTTTGCGTAATTTAAAGGCAGGTTTAAGAAGGTAAAAGCTGAAAGGCAAAAGGTGAAAGGTAATGCACGGTTTTTTTTCTGATTTTTTAATTTTAGGGTTTACGATATCAATAATAAATATAGCGTATGAAAGAATTAAGCAAAAACTGGTTTATTGAAGGAACCATCGATTTTGAGCATAAAAAGTATATCCTGCTCGATTATCTGCAGGAAATTAACCGCCATTTTGATAAAAGCCGTTTGTATCCAAATCTGACCGACCTCATCTTTCATTTTAATAATCTTTTGTACTTCAAAAAAAACAAGAGCATGCTGCAGCAGGCGTTTCCGCAGCGCTTAACCAAGGCTGATATCGAGGCGGTAAAACTCACCTATCAAAAAATTGTGGATGATGACAGTTCCATGCGCGAAATAGAATCGATTATTACCTACGCGCTGCAAAAAATGGACCCGGCCATACAAACCGGGAAAGAGATTTATGATTTTGTAGAAAGCCGCCTTAATATCGATCCTGTGGGCATTGTGCCGCTGATGCCTTATCACGGCTATTTTTCGCTGCGTAACGGCAAGGAAAAAACCCACGGCATTTATGAGTACCAGATCACTATTTTTGAAAACAAGGACGATAAATACCGGGGAATAAACATTCAATTTTTAGAAACTTACGAAGAAAGCATCACACGTACCCCCGAAGCTATCAAACTCGACCTGATCCGCAGGAACCAATATATACCAAACCCTGCGGTATATTATGTGCAAAGCGATATCACATTCCCATTGGAGCAAACGCTGCTTCCGGTAGCCAAAAGAAGCCTGGTTAAATACATTTCTAGCGCAGCGTAAAACTGATTTCAGAATTCGGAAGTAGGAAATTATTTTCTGCAAGCCATCACCGTCATAAACTTACGAAGTCTTGAAGACTTCGTAAGTTTCACATCCCCATCTTTCGGTCTTCCAGACTTTCGGACTTTCTCAATGATTCGTAATAACGCTGTAACAGGTTAAATCACACGAAATTTCGACACCGGCGGCTGTTCTTCCTTCAATGTGCGCTTTTTTGCCTTTGAGCGATTCGGTTATGGTTAACTTTCCGCTGCCTTCTTTTTTACCGGTTAATGAATTATCGCTGTTGTTGATGATATAGGCATTTCCCATCAGCCTTTTGCCGAAGGCTACCTTCACATAAAACTTATCCGTGCCCGATTTAGCGGCCTGATAGTCGTCCACAATTAATTGCAGGCTGCTGAACTCATTGTCTTTTTTGTTACCCACCGAATACTGGTTGCCAAAGGATTTTGGGCCGGTTAGGCCCATACTGCAGGTTGGCTCAGCCGATGTGTCCGTAAAGGTGCCTGCGTTCGCTCCCCCTTTCAGCGTTACCGTAATTTCGGTACCTACGGCTGGTAACAGTGACTTTTTAACGTTTTTAAAACCGCCCAGGGTGGTTAGCACCATCGCGGCCATGGCGGGCATCAATAATTTTTTCATAGGTTTAATGTTAAGGTAGTGTGTTAAGTGGTTGTTTATCAAACTGTAATAATAATAAAAAGAATGATAAGTTTCGCTTTTTTCAGATTTTAGTTTCTGCAAAAAGTAATTTATTGAAAAAGAATAGGTGGCTAACGCAGTTTATAAGCACAAACAGGCAAAAAACGCAATATTGTTTTGCTAAAAGGGTTAACAAGGGTTAACACATTTCAAAAGCAACCAGCAGAAACACTTGAATGTCAATTATTTAATGAGGAGTCAATGTTAACCCGGGTTAACATTGTTAAGTGCCTTGCTTCTTTTTTTGTATAAGGAAAATGCGGTAAAATAATGTAAAATCAGCGTTTTTCGTGAAATGGTGTGCGCGGGCATTTTATCATACGTTCCTCAATGCGCTCGGCCAGCCATTGAAAATATTCGCCGAGGAACGGGTCGGGTTGTTTTTCGCGGATATCCGTGAACAGCACTTTGTACTTGTCCCAGGCGGTGGTAACAAACGAGCCAAGCGTTTTATCCACCAGGTCGATGTTCACAAAGCGCTCCGCAACCAGCAGGCCAAGCGATTCCATTTCCTGCCCAAACTGGATAAAGGTTGTCCTCTCCTCGTCCGGCATTTTTTGAAACTCCTCCCAGGTTTCCGGTGCTCTATTAGCCGAAACAAACAACAAATGTCCGGCAAACTCCCGCGTTTGGAAATACCGCAGCGTTTCCAGCGTAAGGCGTTCGCGCCGGTCGCGGGCCGAAACCCGTACTTGCACGATGCCGAAAACCAAACCCACAATAAATGAAAGCGCTATGGCTATATTGGAAATAAGGGTGATGAGTTGGCTGTTCATCGGCGATGTTGTTAATTTACCAATACTATAATTATTTCAGTTTCCCGAGCGCATCCTTAATCCTCGGGATCAACGCTTCAATATCGGCCAGGGTGCTGGCTCCTACCGATACACGGAACCAGTTTACATCTTCGCCGGTGCCGAATGCCGAAAATGGCACAAGGGCTACTTTTGCTTCCTTAATAAGGTAAAAGTTAATATCGGTGGCTGTTTTTAACACTTTGCCATCGGGGGTTGTTTTGCCGCTGTAATCAACCTTAACGGTGAGGTATATGGCGCCCATCGGCTCAATGGCATCAACATTAAACCCTTCGGATTTTAATTGCTGAAAGCCCAGGTAAAGTGTATTGAGGCTGTTTTGGATATTGGTTTTCAGCTTGCCAAGGTAATTGTTTACGGCATCCTCCTGTTTCAGGAATTTGGCCATGGCCACCTGCTCGGCTTTGGGCGCCCAGGCGCCTACGTGGCCCACAATAGCTTTCATGTGGCCAATAACTTCGGTTGGTCCAAAACCCCAGCCCACGCGAACGCCTGTCGAGGCAAAGCATTTGGAAGCGCCGTCAACAAAAATGGTGACATCTTTCAGCTCTGGGCGCAGGCTTACCGGGTTAAAATGCTCGTGTTTGCCAAAGGTGAGTTGCGAATATATCTGGTCGTACAAAATGTAAAGCGGTTTTTCGCCGGCGGCGCGGGTTTTATTTTCGGCGATCACCAGGTCGCAAATTTCTTCAAGGTCCTTTTTGCTGAACATGGTGCCCGTTGGGTTAAGCGGCGAACACAGGGCCAGCAGGGTAGCGCCTTTTACATGCGGACGAATATCATCGGCCGTAGGCATAAAATTATGCTCGGGGCCGGTAGGGATAATTATGGGTTCCGCAACGGTCAGGTCGCAATAGTGGTTATTATTCCATGACGGGGTAGGGAAGATCACCTTATCGCCCGGATCAACAATAGCTTTGTAAATAGAGTAAATAAGTGGTCGTGAACCGCCTGATATCAGTATTTGGTTAGGCGTATAATCCAAATTGAACCTGCTTTTTATAAATGCCGAAACCTCTTCGCGCAGGCCGAGCATACCATCGGCAGGCGGGTAATTGGTATGGTTTTCTCCATAAGCGTCTATGATACCTTGCTTCAGTTCGTCGGGAATGGGGTAAATGTTCGAATCAAAATCGCCTATGGTCAGGTTAGCAATGTTTTGCCCCTGGCGTTTAAGTTCGTTTATTTCGCCTGCAATTTTTATAATTTCGGACCCGTGCAGATTTTGGGCTAATTTAGATACGCTCATGTTTTATGGATATACAAATTTTGGATGTGCAAATGTAGGTTTTTTTAGGGTGAAAGGCCAAAGGCGAAAGGTTAAAGGTTTTTTGAGCGGAATAAAAGACGTGCCTATAAGTGACTTACTGTAGATTGTTAATGCCACATTTTTCAGCCTTTCGCCTTTTACCTTTGGCCTTTCACCTCTTTCGATTTTCACCCAAAATTCCTAAGTTTGCGCCTCAATATTATACTGTTATGTCAAAAGCATCCGAAATTAAAAATGGCAACATTCTTCGATTTAACGGCGAATTGCTGCAGGTTGAAGAATTTTTGCATCGTACTCCCGGCAACTTACGCGCATTTTACCAGGCGCGCATGCGTAATGTAAAATCAGGCAAGCTGGTTGAATACCGTTTCCGTACTGATGAAGAAGTAACTATAGCCCGCGTTGAAACCAACGACTATCAATATTTATACGAAGACGGCGATTCGCTGGTAGTGATGGACAATTCCACTTACGATCAGCATAACGTACCAAAATCGCTGTTTGGCCCTGCGGTAAAATTCCTGAAAGAAGGGATGAACGTAATTGTTGCTTTTGAAAGCGACGAACCTATTATGGGCTCCGTACCCGGCTCGGCCGAACTCGAGATCACTTATACCGAACCTGCTGTTAAAGGCGATACCTCAACCGGTGCATTAAAAAATGCCACCGTTGAAACCGGCGCCGAAATAAAAGTTCCGTTGTTCATCAACATTGGCGACAAAGTAAAAGTAGACACCGCTACCGGCGCTTACGTTGAACGCGTGAAAGGTTAAAAAAAGAACCAAGAGTCAAGAGCCAGGAACCAGGAAGGAAAATTACCTTTTCTATCTTGATTCCTGGCTCTTGGCTCTTGACTCTCTCCCCCCTAATACTTCATCACGATATAGCCCGTCTGATGTTTGGTTACGCCATTAACGTTGTATTCTAATGAATAAAAGTACGTGCCCGGCAATTGCAATTTGCCTGTTTTGCTGTCGTGCCCGTCGAATACTTTATTAAAGTTGTCGTACCCTTTTGCCTCAAAAACAAGGGCGCCATTCCGGTTAATGATGGTTAGTTTATTATCCGGGTATTGTTTAATGCCATCTATTGTTAGCACATCATTTACACCGTCGCCATTTGGCGATAGTCCCTGGTGCAGCAGGATGCCATCTGCTGCCGTTTCCGATAAGGATTGCTCACCCGATGCCGCCCTGGTTACAACGATGGTATAGGTATCCGTTGTGGTCCCGTCCTCTGCAGTTACAACTGTGGTGATGGTGTTTGGGCCAACATTGAGCGCGATTGGGGCTGTTGGTGTTCGCTGTGCTGCCGGTATGCCGTTTATGGTGGCGGTGGCGCCGCCGTCGGCCGTTACTTCCATCACTTTTATAGAGTCGGTACTATTGGGTACGTTTGCTGTGTAATTATTGGTGAGATAACCAAATGCCGGTGATATAGCGATCTCCACATTGCTGTTTAACTGCAGGTACGACAGGTAGGCATTGTGCGATATTTCGCGTAATTTGGTTATAACTATAGTATAGGTCTGACTGGTTACGCCATCCTGGGCTGTTACAATTATATGGAAGGTATTATCGCCCACATTTACCACAAACCTGGGCGATTGCTGGCCCGATGTTACCGCAACACCATTTACGGTTATGGCAGCATTGGCATCGACAGCAGTCGGCATTACCCTTACCGAATCCACGCCATTTACAACCCTTGCGGTATAGCCCGTGGTTGCTGCTGCAAACCCGGGGCTGAGCGTGCCTGCGCTCAACGACAACGCCGCCAGGTTATCATTGCTTGATGCTGCCCGGGTCAGGATTACCGTATACGTTTTTGTAGTGGTGCCATTTTGTGCCGTCACCGTTATGGTAAAGGTATTTGTCCCTACATTAATATGTATAGGGGCAGTGGCCGTGCCTGATGGTATTGGTGCGCCGTTTACCGTTACGGTGGCTGTGGCATCTGCCACCGTAGGGGTTACTTTTACCGAGCCTACTGCGTTGATCACACGAATGGTATAGCTGGTATTGGCAGCGGTAAATACGGGGGTTAGTAAACCCGGGTTAAACTTTAACGAAGCAAGATTTGCATTGGCCGATGCTACACGGGTTACCGTTACCGTATAGGTTTGTTTGGTGATGCCATCCTGCGCGGTTACGGTTATTTTGATGGTGTTTGTGCCGATATTCAGCGGAATAGGGGCCGAGGCTGTACCTGATGTTACCGGTGTTCCGTTTACCGTAATGGTTGATGTTGTTTGTGCCGAATGAGCCGTTACAGTGATGGAGCTGACGGTATTGATTACCGTCGCGGTATAATTGGGTGTAGTTGGGGCAAATGCCGGGCTTAAAGTTCCCGAGCTGAGTTTTAGGCTGGATAAATTGTCGTTTGCCGATCCTTTTCCTACGGTTATGGTATAGGTTTTTGTGGTGATGCCATCTTCGGCGGTTACTACTACATTTATTGTATTCAGTCCTGCGGATAGCGGTATGGCGGTTGACGGTTTCCCGGATAGTACTGTTATCCCGTTCACTTTTATGACGTCTTTGGCATCAGTGGCGGTTGGGGTTACCGTTATGCTGTTTATGCCGGGATATTCTGTAACCTGGTAACTGGTTGAGTCTTTTGAAAAAGCGGGGCTTAGCGTGCCGGCGCTGAGCGTGAGGTTTGATAGGGTGCTCACTATGGGGTCAACCGTGATGGTGAATTTAACCGGTGCTCCAGGACAGCCGTTACCGGGGGTAATAAAATTACCAATTGGATTCGGGTTTCGGCCAACGGGAACAGTTGCGATAATTGACCAGGTTTTGGTATCAACAATCGAAACATTATTTGATCCTCCATTTGACACATACAGTTGACTGCCATCCGATGTTAGAGAAATTGCCTGGGGATTATTGCCAACTCTAATATCGGCAATCCGGGAATTAGTTGTTACATCAAAAACTGAAATGTCATTTGTGGTAAAATTTGCCGTATAAACCCTGGTCCCATCAGCACTTACTGCAACGCCTATAGGTCTTTGTCCGGTAATAATATTAACAATTACTGCATTTTTTGAAGCATCTATCACCGACAAGAGATACGACCCGGTATTTGTCACATAAACGCGACTTCCATCGGCATTTATGGCCACACATGACGGGTGCTCCTGTACTCGAATGGTTTTTAGTAATGCATAGTTTGTAGTATTGTATACATCAACTTCATATGCGCTCCTAACTGCGGCATACAACTTGCCTCCGTCCGGGCTAACGGCCATGCCATATGATTCCGAAACAGGTATGGTTGCTATTTGTTTATTGGAAACTGTATTAATTACCACTATAGCAGCGTTCGGGGCTGCGGTTGTAACATAAAGGCGGGTGCCGTCAGGGCTTACGACACCCAAAAGCGATTCTCCAACCATCGGAATAGTTGTGATCAACTGATTTGTAACCGTATTAATCACATACACGCCGCTTCCCCCGGCTGATATCGGGCATAATGCATACGCTCTTTGGCCATCTGCACTTACTGTTATAGCATCAACGTTGAGGCCCACAGGTATAGTAGCAATTACCGCTTTAGTTTTAACATCAATTACAGAAACCGTACCATCGCCCGTATTGGCAATATAGGCTCGCGCGGGTAAAGATCCGGGCGTTACTGTAACCGTTGCAGTTACCGATGTACTGCCCGTATTTACCGCGGTAAACGGTGCAATATTACCCGACCCACTATCTGCAAGACCGATGGACGGCGTATCGTTAGTCCATGTGTAATTTTCAATGGTGCCAGTGAAGTTTACGGCTGTTGTTTTAGCCCCGTTAATAAGCGTTTGATTGGCCACAGGGTTTACAACAGGCAAAGCATTTACTGTCCCGTTCACAGCAACATTCTGGCTGCTTGCACCAGTCGAGGTTAACACAACACTACCCGAAATATTTCCCGCCGGGGCCGTAGCAGCCGAACGTACATAAACCACCTGGTTACTTACCACACCCCCCGTTTGCGCCAATATTACAGCATGCCCGTAAGCACTGCCTGGGGAAAGTGATACCTGGAAATTGGTTGGTGCTGTCGCGATAATATTGCCGGTCAAATTGCTGCCCGATACCGTGAATTGCTGAATGTTGGGATTTACGGATGCCTCGCCCGCGCAAGCTGAAATGCTGCCTGTTGCTGCGCCGGGCGCAATAGTAGCACCTGCGGCTTTTGTTACCGTCACCGTATATGTATTTGTGGTTACCCCGTCTTGCGCGGTCACTTTTATATTAATAACATTTGATCCTGTAACAAGCGGGATAGCCGGCGAAATTGCACCCGATTTAACTACCGTTCCATTTACTGTTATGGATGAGGCTGTGTCGGCGGCTGTTGGCTTAACCGTTACCGAGCTGACTGTTTTGCTTACTGAGGCAGTATAGCTATTTGTGCCTACGGCAAAGGCTGGGGATAAGGTGCAATTGCTTACAGAAAGATTTAAAAGGCCAACATTAGATTGTAACGGCGAAGCAAAAATCCAGGCCGCGCCCACGTTGATGTTGTCGCCTTTGCCGCCTATCACGGCGTAATTGCCATTGGCACTTAAAGCAACTGATTGGCCCTGGGCCGATCTACCTACGCTGCCTGATCCTAACAGTTCGGCGCCCTGTTGTGACCAAACCCCTCCCGATCGTGTAAATATCCACGAGGACCCAACGCCGGAAAAATATGGCCCGCCAACAATTGCTGTATTGCCATCGGCGCTCAGACTAACCGACTGGCCCTGCATTGCACTATTGGGTCCCCCCGTTCCAACAAGTTTATTTCCCTGTTGTGTCCAGATACTGCCGCTGCGGGTAAATATCCACGCCGCTCCAAGTTGGCTGTTATCAAGGGATCCCCCTACTATCAATGTATTTCCGTCCGCGCTTAAACCCACTGATGAACCCTGCGCACTTTGGGGTCCTGCGTATCCGGTGCCAACAATTTTTGGCCGCTGTTGCACCCATGTCCCGCCACTCCTCGTAAACACCCAGGCAGCTCCCCTTGTCTTGTTATCAATGGATCCACCCTCGGCAATCGTATTGCCATCAGCGCTAATTTTAACACTTAGGCCTTGTTCTGCCGGTCCTGTTGAACCTGTGCCCACCAATTTTAATCCCTGCTGTATCCAGGTGTTCCCGGTTCGGGTAAATACCCATATAGCACCCGGTGTATGATTCCCCGATGGGTTTCCATCACCAGGCCCGCCTATGACAGCGGTATTGCCGTCTGCACTTAACGTAACAGACCAACCCTGTTCAGGATATGAGCCTACATGGCCCGTACCAACCAGTTTGGCTTGCTGAACCCATGTACTGCCAACCCTTACAAAAACCCAGGTAGCTCCAATAAAGTTGTTATCCGTATCTCCTCCTACTAATGCCGTTTTACCATCGGCACTTATTGCAACTGAAAAACCAAAGCAGGCATTGCCTATATTGCCTCCTGCAACCAACTTAGTACCCATTTGCTGCCAAATGCCGTTGGTGCGGGTATATATCCACACAGCGCCCTTTGCAGTACCGTGACCATCATTAGTCGGGTTATCCTGGGAACCGCCAACGATTAGTGTGTTACCATCAGCACTGATGTCGACTGCAATCCCTTGCTGGGACGGACCTACACTTCCTGTACCCGTAAGTTTGTTGCCTTGCTGAATATTTGGATACGAGGTGGTGAGAACTTTAAAATTGCTGGCTGTGGTAAATGTTCCGCCCGCGGTAGACAGCGATATAGCTCCCGTTGTTGCCCCCGGCATCACCATGCCCACCAATTGCGATCCGGTATTGGATATAACTATGGCAGTTGCACCACCTATCGTAAAAGTTGTTGGGCTGCTTAAGTTACTCCCGCTAATGGTAACCAAGTTGCCTACCGAACCCGATAAGGGACTAAACGAAGTAATAACCGGCGTTCCTGTGCCGAAATGCGGGGATGGTGTTTTGTGCCTTACGCGAGCCCGCGCGCCAAAAGTTAACCCAAATACAATCATGATAGCCAATCCGGTTACCTTAAAAACAAACCGGTTTGCATTTACCGCTGCAAACAAGGGGGCTAACAATTTCTTCATGAGTCCTGGTGTTATTTTGAGTTTGATAAATATGCTTCCTGCGCTTAAACGGGCATAAAGCTTAATACTTTAATACGACATATCCTGTTTTATGTTTGATAACACCATTCACTGTGTATTCGAGCGAGAAATAATAAGTACCCGGTAATTGCAGGCGGCCCGTTTTGGTTGAGTGCCCGTCAAATACCCTGTTGCTATTATCGTACCCCCGGCCTTCAAACACCAATGCACCGTTGCGGTTGAGAATGGTTAATTTGTTATCCGGGTAATTACTTATGCCGTCAATGGTCAAAAAATCATTGATGCCATCACCATTGGGCGATACGCCTGCATGAACCACAACACCATCGTTTTCAATCGGCGGTGTTGTTGGCGATTGCACAACGCTTATTGATTCATCCGGGATATTCACCGGTCCGGACGCGCGGGTAACTGTAATGGTGTAGGTTTGGGTGGTTGTACCATCCTGCGCGGTTACCACGGTGTTAATGGTGTTGGCGCCTACTGCTAATGCGATAGGTGGTGAAGCTACCCTCGGTCTTACGGTTGTACCGTTAACTTTTACTGTGGCGTTGGAGTCCGAAACAGTTACCGTAACCCGGGTTGAGGTTGTGGCATTGGATACGCCGGCGGTATAGCTGTAAGTAGTATAATGGAATGCGGGCGACAGTGTAGCGTTATTTAACTGCATAAAGGTAAGCGCCGCATTTTTAGCAGGTGCGGCACGATTTACCGTTACCGTGTAAGTAACCGTTACCAAACCATTTTGCGATGTTACCACGGTGCTGATGGTGTTGGCGCCTACCGTCAGGCTGATGGCGCCGGATGCCGATCCCGATGCTACGGTCGTCCCGTTAACTTTTACGGTGGCGCCGGCATCGGTGGTTGTGGGTGTTACGGTAAGGGATGTTGTTGCATACGGAACGCCGCCTGTGTAATTCAGTTTAGATGTCAGAAAAGCAGGGTTAAGGGTTACGCCGCTTAAAACCAGGTTTGACAAATTGGCGTTAGCCGATCCTTTATTTACCGTAACATTATAGGTTTTTTGCGAACCGTTTTGCGCAGTTACAACAACCGGAATAGCATTAGGCCCTACTGACAGCAGAATGGCAGCCGATGCAGTGCCAGATGCTACGGTTGTACCGTTAACTTTAACTGTTGCCGTGCCGTCGGCCACGGTTGGCGTGATTTTGATGCTGGGTATCGCCGATCCTACGCCCACGGTGTAACTTGTAGTGCCGGCGGCAAATGCCGGCGAGAGCGTACCATAACTTAAACCAATAGCCGAAAGGTCAGCATTTGACGACAATGCCCGGGTTACCTTTACCGTGTATGTTTTGTTAACCGTACCATCATGCGATGTTACTTTGGTGGTTATGGTATTGCTGCCAACTGCTAAACTGATAGGCCCGGATGTAGCGCCATAGGCCACTGCTGCACCATTTACGGTTACCGTTGCGCTGGGGTCGCTGGTAACAGGCGTAACCGTGATTGACGAAACGCTATTGGCAACGCTCGCTGTATAGCTGATGGTTGCTGCAGCAAACGTTGGGCTCAGTGTGCCGCTGCTTAACGTCAGGCTGGCCAGGTTGGCATTATTGGGAGCCGATACAACCGTAATATTTACGTTTGCAGAACTACTGCCCGAGCTGTTATAAGCGGTAATTGTATAGGTAGTAGCTGGACTTGTAGTGGTTGGCGTACCGGCAATAGTGCCTGTGTTGTTGTTAAATACCAGCCCCGCAGGTAATGAAGGTGTAATAATATAACCGCCGGAAGGAATAATTTCCTGGATATAATCATAAGAAGGACTCTGCGCATATATTTTGCCATCGTAGCCCAGCGCCAGGCCCTGCTGACCTGGAAAGGTAGCTATGGTGATAGATTCATCACCAAAATTACCTTTAAACGGATATCCCGTAGTGCCGCCTATCGAAACAATTATACTGCCCGCTCCATCCAGCGCTACACCGAGTATGCCGTTTTCTTTCCCTGGTAATGGGGTCAGGGTTTTGTTAACCGGTATTTCATAAATTTTGTCGTCCCTGTCTATATATACATTCCCTGCGGTATCCACAAACATGGAGAATGTTTGTGCAGAAGGGCCGGTACCTAAAAGTACTTTAGTGCCGCCGCCGGCCGGTATCCGGTATATGGCCGAATGGTTATTTACACCACTCAGATCGCAGTCTCCCACATATATATTGCCGGCGTGATCGGTCCCCACACACCATATATTGATAAATCCGGAAGCAATAGTAACCGTAGGACCACCGCCTGCCGGAATTTCTTTTAAAACATTGTTTCCGTTATCAGCTACATAAACATTGCCCGCTGCGTCAACAGCCACCCCCGTGGGATGAATGAATCCCGAACCGATAACAACGGGAGCACCGCCTGCTACGGGTATTTTTTTAACGGCATTGTTCCCATAATCGGCTACATAAACGTTACCTGCTGCGTCAGCCGCCATGCCTATCGCCACCTCCCTTGTACTACCCGAAAACGGCGTGTTATTAAAGTTAAAGCCCGAGCCTATATTTATGGTAGACGAATATCCGTAGCCCGGTACCGCCCCTCCGCTATTTGTTGGACTCAACGTAGTTATAGCCGTGCCTTGTGTATAGGTCTGCGGGCTGCTATAGCTAATTACCGGCGCCTGCGCTCTTACTATTGATATGGTTAATAACAACAGCGTAAAAACAATATTCGCTTTTTTTGAGATACCGTTTAAAGCAAAAAGACCTGCTTTCAGCTTTGCCGTAGCATAAAAATTTTCCATAATGATTAATTAAATAGCCCGAAAGTTTTATTTTGTAAGTCAACCGGTAGTAAAGTACTATTAAAGATACACCTAAAAAATACCAACTGGTTTGTATTTTTTTATTACAACTTGTTTTTGAGGGCCGTTAAGGCCTTTTTCTTCAATTGCACCCGCCGGGAATCGGTAAAGCTTTTGTTACAATTAACTGAAAGGCAAATTGGCGCTATTTGTCGGGTTTTAGACATTTTTAACTCGGTAATAAGGGACTTTAACTTTTGCCTGCGATCCTCCGGTTCATCTCCCCCCAAAAACAAACGGACTCCCGGTTAAACCGGAAGTCCGTTGTTTTGTATCAGCATAAAAAAATTAACTATTGTCAGCAGAAACTAAACAGCCTCTGCGAAACTTGCTTTAAATTAATATTTCAGTACCACATAGCCTGTTTTATGTTTCGTAACGCCATCCACAGTGTATTCGAGCGAGAAATAATAGGTGCCCGGTAATTGCAGGCGGCCCGTTTTGTTCGAGTGCCCGTCAAATACGTGTGTCGCATTGTCGTATCCTTTGGCTTCATATACCAAGGCGCCACTGCGGTTAATAATCGTCAGCTTGTTATCAGGATACTTGCTGATGTTATCAATCGCCAGGAAGTCATTAACGCCATCACCGTTTGGCGACAGGCCCTGGTGAACGATGATATCGTCTACAGTCACCGTTGACCGTGCTGCATCATTTGGCACAATTGGGTTACTAACCGGGCCCGACCGGGTTACCGTTACCACATAACTATTGGTTGTGGTACCGTCCTGCGCTGTAACGGTGGTTGTAATGGTATTGGAGCCAACTGTAAGTGCAATAGGGGCAGATGCCGTATGATTTGCAACAGTTGTGCCATTAACTTTAACCGTTGCAGCAGGGTCCGAAAGGCTTGGCGTTACCGTGATGGATGAAGTTGTATTGGTTACCGTTGCTGTATAGTTCTTGGTGGTATAAACAAAGGTTGGTGTAAGTGTCCCGCTGCTCAGCGTCAAGCCGGTTAAATTAGCATTGCTGGGCAATAGGCGGGTTACCGTAAGTGTGTATGTCCTGGTTGTAGTTCCGTCCTGTGCGGTCACTTTTACCGCAATCGGATTACTACCAACGTTTAACGCGATAGGGCCCGAAGCACTGCCCGACGTTACCGCCGTTCCGTTAACCGTTACTGTTGCCCCGGTATTGGTTGTTGTTGGCTTTACTGTTGTTGAGGTAACTCCATTTTTTACGCTTACACTATAGCTGAATACGGTGCTCGAAAAGGTAGGTGAAATAGTCCCCGCTGTTGTTGAAAGCAGCGCAAGTGTTGCCACATTTGAAGGCGCCCGTGTTACTGTAATAATAGTATTGAGCGTAACAGTGCCATCCTGAGAGGTGACCGCAACCGTAATGGTATTAGGCCCAACGGCGAGTGTTATTGGCCCTGAAGCTGTGCCCGATGCAACGGGTGTTCCGTTTACGGTTACTGTGGCGCCGGCGTTCTCGGTAACAGGTGTAACTCTTATAACCGCAGTGGCATTAGGCACATTGGTAGTGTAGTTTTTATACCCGGGGCCTGTTACGGTTGTAAAGGTGGTTAAAGGCGTTGTGGTTAATTTGGTAAGATAGGCATCGTTTGAAAGCCTGGTAACGTTTACCGTGTATGTTTGGCTGGCAGTACCACCTGCAGCGGTAACCACTACCGGAATAGCATTTGCACCCACCGCCAGGGCAACCGGCCCGGATTGGGTTCCTGATGCTACAGCTACGCCATTAACCGTTATGGTTGATGTACCAACACTTGCAGTAGGCGTTATCCTGATTGCAGAAACGCTGTGTATTACAGAAGCTGTGTAATTAGTGGTCGTAGGCGAAAACGTTGGGGTTAGCGTACCGTAGTTAATCAATAGTTTTGATAACGTAGGTGCGGCAACGGCCGATGGCAGGGTAGTGGTAAACAAACCACGTCCATGGGTTGCTGCAGCCAATGTCCGGTCCGAAGCACGGAATTTAAGCATATCAACCCTTACATTCGCCAGCCCGGAGTTTGAAGGGTTCCAGGTTGTTGATGCGCCATTTAAAGCATCAGTTGTCCAAACGCCTAATTCTGTTGCGATGATCGCCCTTGTGGCATCGCCGGGGAAAAACAGGGCCCAACGCACCGGCATATCGGGCAAATTGCCCTCAACAGCCGTCCAGGTTGGGGTTGCTGCATTCGCATTCTTGGTTTCGTATATGCTAACAATACCGTAGTTAAAATATGTAACCAAAATATGGTCCTCGCTGGTTGGATCGACTGCAACACAGGATACCGAAGCTCCTGCAGGAGCCGGCGTTGTAAGCACTTTTGTTACAGCGGTTGTCCTGGAAGCGCCGGTGTCCGCACGGTCAACCCGCACAATAGTGGCATTATCAAGACCAAAATAAACCCTGTTAGCGGTGATAGGAGCTACCGTTACAGCGGTTATATTGGCACTGTTAAACGCAGGCACAGATACCTCGGCATATGCCGGGCTCAATACATTTACTATCCTGAAGTAGCTTCCCGCGACACCTCCCGAATAAAGGTTTTTTGTATTATTATCATAATCCGTGGGGTTAATAAATTGTCCCTGGTTGTCAGAGTTAAGCCCGTTAAAGGTAGATCCGCCATCTGTAGACAGATAGTAATTATCGTACACGTACGAGCCTATCTGGATATTACCATTGGTTTGGTCAATAAAGCAAAAAGCGCCGTCGCCGCCAATTTGCGAAACTGTTGCATTTAATCCGGCTGATGTGAATTGCTGTGTTGCATTGTCCTGTGCACCAGCCAACGCGTAGTTATTATTTGTTGGGTGCAGTGCAACCGAATAAAACTGGGTAACATCGTAACCGTTGTTCTGCGCTATAAATGAAGCGCCGGGCGCTCCTGCGTTAACATTACCCGAATAAAATATCCCGCCGTCGCAGCCTATCAAAAACCGGCTGGAAGAACCAGGCGCGTAGACATAAGCGTGGTGGTCGGCATGTACATACTCGCTGGCGGTAAGGCCCGAAACCTCGCCAACATACCATTGTGTTTTTACAGCCCAACTGGTGCCGCCGTTAACAGTAACCGCCTCGTCAAGGCTTCCTGCGTGCACTATATTAGCATTGTTGGGGTCAACTGCAATAGCTATGGCATACCAGCCCTGCCCGTTATTAAATGAACTGCCAACAGGCATTGTTTTTACTGTCCAGGTGTTTGTTCCCCGGTTGTATTGCTGACATGAGGTTACGCTATAACTGGTGGAGCCTTCGAAGAGGGCATACACTATATTGGCATTACTGGGAGCGGTGGCAAGCTTAATGCGCAACCAGGATGTAGTTGACGGCGTTATGACACCTGTTGTTGACGGTGTGATATTTGTCCATGTTCCGGCGTTTCCTAAGTTAGCCCCATTTGCTGCAGCGGACGAAACAAAGATATTACCGGTAGAAAACACGCCTGTACTGGCATATAAGTCGCCATTGGCCGCCAGCTGCAGGTCGGCGCCATCCGACGGCGAGGAGATCACCTGGTTCCAGGTTGTGCCGCCATCTGATGATTTCTGAATACCACCACCTAATACCGCAGCATAAACGTGCCCGTTTTTATCTACGGCAACTGCGTTTACAAACTTAAAATTAATGGTGTTGGCTAACATATTCCAGGTAGCGCCGCCATCGGCTGTTTTCCAGATGCCCAGGCCCTGAATGGCATCGCCATTGTACCAGCCTTCGCCTGTACCTGCATATATTTCCTGGGGATTAACCGGGTTCTGCACGATGCAGCTGATAGCTATATTTTCAAAAAAATCATTCACTTTATTCCATTGTACAGGTGTTGCGGTAATATCATTGGTATACCACAAACCACCGCCAACGCCGCCGGCCCAAACTTTTTTATAGCCGTTGGCCGCGTCGTTTAAATCAAATATTAAAGCCCTGGTGCGTCCGCCAACATTTGTTGGTCCGCGCTCGTTCCAGCTGATACTGCTTAATGATGGTGCCGAGCCAGACAAAACCTTGCCCGAACTGCCATCTAATTGAACAGGGGCGGTGCGCTGGCGAATGGCGATCTGATCCCGCATCCGCCTTGCCTGAATGAGCCTTTCAACAGGTACAACATTTAACACAGGGTCGCGCATACGCTTAAACTCCTGCTTTTCGCGCATGACAACGTTCTGGTCAATACCGTCTTCAATTTCTCTCGGCGCCTTACTTTGTTTTTTGATTTTGGGAACAGGCGTCGCCCTTTTTGGTGTATCAGCTTTGCTTAGGCTGTTGTAAACAAAGGCTAAGGGTTTCGGCATGGCAGTGGCATTAACGGCCATGGCCGACTGACCAAATGAAGCAAGCAGTAAAATTAAAATACACTTGCAAAATACCTTGGGGTAAAGTGTTTTCATAATTGGATATGTGTGGTTTTTTTTAGCTGGATTGTGTTTTTTAAAAGTGATACGGACGACAATACCGATAACCCGCGTTTCGGTTAACAAAGTTTCGGCTTGCTTAAATCTTACAGGGAAAATTTAACTTTTCTGAATACAGGGGTATTATTATTTAAAGATATAGATATTATTTGGACAAAAAGAAATATTTGATGATTTTGCATATTCCTTCCGGATGTACCCTTCACATCTTTTTATTTTTTTTCTTCAACTATAATTGCGATTTTACCCTCGCTTTGCAATTAAACTCCCCCCTGCAAATTGTAATGCCCGTTGTAATTTTTAACAACCTTTTTTATCACCGCTAGTAACTGATTTACATGAAATTAACATTTACACTTATCTTGTTTTCTTTGTTTTTCGTCCGCCCGCTTACTTCCAGCGCCCAAAACCGCGTTTCCGGCATCGTGACGGATCGCGGCAGTAAACGCTCTTTAAGAGGTGTAACGCTTTCTATTCCCGACCTCGATCTGTCAACGAGTACCGATTCGCTGGGTAAATACAGTGTTAAAAATATTCCCGCCGGCGCATATTTAATAGAAGTAAAAACAATTGGCTACGAAAGTAAAATTGAAACCATTGTTGTTAAAGGCGATACCAAAAAGGATTTTACACTCGATGCATCTCCCTTTCAGTTAAAAGAGGTTATTGTTACCGGCGTTTCTTCGGCAACCGACAGGCAAAAAACACCGGTATCGGTTACCACTGTGAGTCACGACTATTTATTGCAAAACTCGGCAACCAACGTCATCGATGCTATTGCCACAACGCCCGGCGTATCGGCCATGACCGACGGGCAAAGTATATCGAAGCCTGTGATCCGCGGTTTGGGTTATAACCGCGTGCTGACCATTAATGATGGCGTTGAACAAATAGACCAGGTTTGGTTTGATGAATTCGGTATCGAGGCTGATCCGGACGCTGTTTATAAATATGAAATTTTAAAAGGCCCGGGGTCACTCGCCTACGGATCGGATGCCATAGCCGGTGTGGTTAATCTTATTGCCGCCCCACCGCTTCCGGAAGGGCAGGTAAAAGGCGAAGTACGCTTTAACTATCAAACCAACAACGGCTTAATCAGCAGCATGTTTAATATAGCGGGCACAAACAATGGCATTTCGTGGAGTGCGCGGGTTGATAAAACCATGGCACATGCTTACCAGAACCCGCAGGATGGCTATGTGTTGAATTCGCAGTTCAGTAATTTTAATACTGATGGCACCATCGGCCTGCATCGCAAATGGGGTTATACCCAATTACATGCCAGCTATTTTAACCTCGAAACTGGTATTGTTGACGGCACCCGCGACTCGCTGAGCGGCAAGCTGACACAAATTGTATCGTACCCCGACCTGAACGGCGGCGAACCTACTTATGAAATACCCACCCATCAGCAGCAAACATCATACACGCCCCTTGTAATTAACCAAAGAATCCGCCATACCAAAATTGTATGGGACAATAGTGTTGCAGCTGGAGATGGTCGTATAAAGGGAACATTTTCGTGGCAAAAAAACCAACGGCAGGAAAACAATGATCCAACCATTCCAAACACCTCCGACATTTATTATTCATCAAATGGCGCCACTTATGATGCCCGATACATATCACCGCAGATCGGCAATTTTAATTTTTCAACCGGTATAAACGGCGAATATCAATCATCGCAAAGCCTGGGCACACTGATGCTGATACCTAACTACAACTTTTTTGAAGCCGGCGCGTTTGCTATCGCGAATGCAAAATTTGGCAATCTTAATTTAAGTGGCGGCATCCGCTATGATACCCGTACCTTTAACGGCATCGACCATTGGGTTGATTCGACCACCCAGGCCCCTGTTGCGCCGAACGCGGTTAACGGCTTCCATGAATTCCCGGGGTTTAAATCAAAGTTCAGCGGTATGTCATTTAGTTTTGGCGGCACTTACGATATCAGCAAAAGCGTATTTGTAAAAGCCAACCTGGCCCGCGGATGGCGCGCTCCCAACGTGGCCGAATGCGCGGCAAACGGCGTTCACGATGGTACTGTTGTTTACGAAATTGGCGACCCGTCCCTTAAACCCGAAACCAGCCTGGAAGAAGATGTGGCCTTCGGTGTAAACACCAAAGAGGTGAATTTTGAAGTAGACCTTTTTAACAACAACATCAACGATTTTATTTACGCGCAGGGCCTTAAAAACGCCATGGGGCAGGATTCCATCAACAACTCCCTTAACGCTGTTGGATTAGGCGCGGCGCCTGTTTATAAATATACGCAGGGGCCCGCACGCCTGTATGGCGGCGAGGTGGTGCTGAATATCCATCCATCCGCCGCGCCATGGGTCGAATTAAATACATCGCTTAGCTACGTGTATGGCAGTTTAACCAACGCGCCGGACTCGGCAAAGTACCTGCCTTTTGTACCGCCAACCCGCATTACTGCCGACCTTAAATTCCCGATAAAAAGCCTGGGCAAAACTTTTAAAAACGTTTATTTTAAAGCCGGGATGCTCAGCTGTTTCCAGCAAAACGATATTTATCGCCAGTTTGCCATTTACAACGGCCTGAGTACAGCCTTAACGCCTTTTGAGTACGCCGCGGCAACATCGGCAACCAAAGGGTACACGCTGTTTAACGCAGGTGCCGGCGGCGATATCGTTTCAAAAGGAAAAACCGTTTGCCAGTTATACCTCATCTGCAATAACCTGTTCAATACTTCCTATATCGACTACATGAGCCGCTTTAAATACGACCCCGTAAATTACACCACCGGCAGGGTCGGCGTATTTAATATGGGAAGAAACCTGAGTATTAAAATGGTAATTCCGCTGGATTTTACGCCTGCGCATAAATAGCACCTTCCTCACCAACAGCGATGGGTTTATAAACCCATCGCTATTCATAATGCCCGTCTTCAAGGCATTAAAACAGGTGCAAGTTGCACAATTGGCTGATCGTACTTAAAAACAACCCGTTTTTTATGGGCGACGCCTTCCAAAAAAGCTGCGGTATCCCCTACACCAACAGTCTGGTCTTTTAGCAAAAGCTCCAATTTAACCAACTTGTTTCCGGCGGAAGGTTTCAGGCAGATGAGGGCTTTGGTTGTTTTTTCAGTCCCAACAAAAACAGAATCTTCCTGCACGGGAACCATGGCTACCGAGTATTTGTTCCCCTTGATGGAAGCTGTTTGCCAGTCCGCAGTTCGTTCATCTTTGGCAACCTCTATGAAACATAAGTATATGGTGGTTGGACCAGCAGGTTGCCATCCGGGTTGCTTCCTGGGTACCATGCCCGGACTGCGTAACTGCGAAAACAGCCACACCTTTTTGATATGGTATTGCCCAAACAACGAAACCGATTGTACCAGCAACAAAACTGAAAGTAAATATCTCATACAATTTATTTAGAGCAATTTAGTTTTTAGCGTGCTGTTTTAATGCCCTTATTTCAACCTCTTTAACGGTAATAGCTAAAATCCTCTTTTTGTCGCATTTTTACTACGCAAGCGGCTGATATATAAAAACTAACGCTTAACTTTCACATATATTTTCCCGGGGATATTCAGGGTCAACCGGCAACGATTTGCCGGTTTATGATCAAACATGGCAAATAATACCCCTTGAGTTACTGATAATTATTGTTCGAATATACAAGCACGCCCCTGTCGATAAATTATTGATCATGAAAGTTTTTTTAACCGGCATAAAACGGCTTTTGTTAACGCTTAACCTTGTGGCATGGGCGGTGCCTTTGTGTTATGCCGATGGCGGCTTCCCCATTTTTCCCAACCGGCTTATCCTATCGCCCTCCGTGAGTTACTTTTTTTCCGGTTCGCAGTGGAATACCCACGGTATTAAAAAAAAGTTCCCGTTTAATCGTAAATATCATTCAACCGTCGAAAACCTTTACGCCGAGTTTGGTATAAACAATCGTACGGCGGTCTATCTGAATCTCCCCTTCGTTGTTAATAATTATACGCAGGATATCAATCCAACGAGCAAAACTGTTTCGGGCCCCACGTACCTGGAGAGCGGTGTAAAATATTATTTGGCGAAGTTTAAAAAACGCGATTATCTTTCCATACAGGGGGGTGTTATTACATCCCTTTTTACAAACAAAAGCAACCTTGGTTATGGCCAAAACGGCGGCGAAGTCTATCTGAATTTCTCAGGGCCGTTGCGTGTCGGCCGGATGCGGACTTATTTTTATCTCCAGGAGGGCGTCCGGAAATATATCGGGACCAATGCGCCAACACAGGATCTCTATATCGGCACCTGGGGCATCTCGCTCGACAAAAAACTGACCAACCAACTGGCACTTGTCGTCACGGGCATAAAATCCTGGAGTCCCGACAAACGCTTTGATTCGGCAATTCCTATAGTTAACCGGAATTTTTTATTATTCGGGCCTGCGTTAGCCTATATTCATTATTTCTCCAAATATAGCTCGGTTACCCTGCGGGGTGGCGAAAGCCTAACCGGCGTTAATATCGGCACCAATATGACCGCATCCCTGGCCTATACTTACCGGATTGATTACGGGAAAGCGAAGAGGTGAGTAGTGGTTAGTTATCCCGATAGCTATCGGGAGGAGACTAGTTAACTAGATATTGGTTTGACTTTTATCTAACCTCTAATTAACTAATCTCTAATCACCATCCTCAATATTTCAGCACCAAATACCCTGTTTTATGCTTTACAGCGCCATTAGCCGTATATTCCAACGAGTAGAAGTACGTGCCCGGCAATTGCATTTGCCCGTTTTTGTTGGAGTGTCCGTCAAATGTTTTTGATGCATTATCATAGCCTTTGGCCTCGTAAACCAATGCGCCATTGCGGTTCATGATCTGCAGCTTATTATCGGGATAGTTACCTATACCCTCAATAACCAGGTAATCATTTATACCATCGCCATTGGGCGATATACCCGCATGAACCGTAATGCCATCATTTGTCACCGACATATCTTCAACAGGCTTGTTAACGCTAAGCGATTCATCAGGGGTAGTTATCGGACTTGCAGCCCGGTTTACAATTACGGTATATATTTTGGTGGTTGTTCCGTCTTGTGCGGTCACTATTATATTAAACGAGTTGTTCCCAACACTTAAATTCTCAACCGGTGAGGTACTGCCCGAAGCTACGGGGTTTCCGTCAACAGTTATAGTAGCTGTAGCATCGCTGGCTGTAGGTGTTACGGCATCGAGACCTACGCCATTAGCCACATTAGCACTGTAGCCGATGGTTGCCGGTGTAAATGCCGGGCTCAATACCCCAGTTTTTAGTCTTATTAACGACAAAGTTGCGTTGCTTGATGGCGCACGCGTTACGGTTATGGTATACGTTTTTTGCGTTGTGCCGTCCTGTGCAGTTGTTACAACATTAATAACATTACTGCCCACATTTAAAGCTATATCGGGCGATGCGCTGCCAGAGGCTACTGCTGTGCCGTTTACGGTCACCGTTGCCGTTGCGTCGGCTGTGGTTGGTGTTACGGCAATGGTAGTTGCCCCATTAACAACACTTGCTGTATAACTGGTTGTTGCAGCGGCGAATGCCGGCGACAAGGCGCCTTTATTCAATTTTAAACCCGCCAGGTTCGCATTTGTCGAAGTGTTTAAACGGGTGATGGTTAGCGTATAAGTACTGGTTGTCACCCCATCCTGTGCAGTTACAATTACCCTAAAGGTATTCGCGCCCACAACTAATGTAACAGGTACTGCCGTCCCGGAGGCAACCACCTTGCCTGCCACTTTAACGGTGGCATTAGGCTCATCAACTGTAGGCGTTATAGTTATTGACGACACGGCTTTTACAACACTGGCCGAATAAGTAGTTGTTGCGGTAAGGAACGAAGGTGTTAATGTCCCGGCACTCAACGTAAGGTTTGCCAGTCCTGCATCTGATGATGGAGCCCGTGTTACCGTAACGGTATAAGTTTGGGTGGTTACACCATCCTGGGCAGTTACTAAAGTAGTTATGGTGTTTGCTCCTACATTCAGCGGTACGCCTGCTGAGGCAGAACCCGACGCGACTACGGCGCCGTTAACAGTTACGGTAGCCCCCCCGTCATTTGTGGTTGGCGTTAGGGTAATAGCCGTTGTTGTGTTACCAACCGAGGCGGAGTAATTTGCGGTACCTGAAGCAAATACCGGAGTTAATGTTCCCGAACTTAAAGCAAGGCCGGCAAGACTGGCATCTGAGGATTTGGCACGCGTTACGGTTATCCTGTAAGTTTTTATGGTGGTGCCATTTTGCGCTTTAAGCACTGTCGTGATCAGCGTTGATCCTACAGGTAATGCTATATCTGCGGAGGCCGATCCGGATGCCACAACCACGCCATTTACGGTAATTGACGCTGATCCATCAGCGGCGGTCGGCGTTACATTAATAGTAGTAACAGCGTTTGCTACCGATGCGGTATATACAATTGTATTGGTGGCAAACGCCGGGCTAAGGGTCCCCGAACTTAAAACAAGGTTAGCGAGGTTGGCATTAGCCGATGGAGCAGTTCGTTTAACAACCGCGGTATAGGTTTTGGCGGTTACGCCATCCTGCGCGGTTACCGTAGTTATTATGTTATTGGCGCCAACAACCAACGGGAAATCCACAGACGCTGTTCCCGAAGCCACGGCTGTTCCGTTTACTGTTATGGTGGCAGTAGGATCGGCAACTACGGGCGTTATTGCAACTGACGTTGTAGCATAAGTCACCGTGGCATTATAGGTAAGTGTATTGGCGTTAAATACCGGGAAAAATGTTCCGGAGCTTAATGTAAACGAGGCAAGGTTGGCATTGGCTGAAGGCGCGCGCGTAATGGTCACGGTGTAAGTTTGGGTAGTTACACCATCTGCGGCAGTCACGGTTGTGGTAATGGTATTAGCACCTACTGCCAAATGCAACAAGGGCGATGGGGAGCCTGAAGCTACCCGGGTACCGTTTACAAAAATGATTGCATTTGCTTCATTAGCGGTCGGAGCTATTGTTAAAGCGCTATATCCATTAGGTAAATTAGCCGTATACGTTGTAGTGGCAGGAGTAAAAGCCGGGACCAACGTACCTATGGCTAATTCAAGGTTGGCTAAAGTAGCATCAGAAGACAAGGCGCGCGTTGCTGTTATGGTATAGGTTTTGGTCGTCGCATTATCCTGTGCGGTTACAACAATGGAAATGGTGTTAGTCCCTACAGTTAACGGCACATTTAAAGTTGCGCCCGACGATAAAACTATTTGGTTAACGGTTACCGTCGAATTTGCATCAGCAGCGGTTGGCGTTACAGCAATTGACGAAGTGGCATTGCTTACATTTACGGTATAGTTTAATGTACCTGCGGCAAACGACGGCGCAAAAGTGCCCGGGGTTACCGCCAGTGCTGAAAGATTGTCATTGGTTGATGGGCCTGACCGCGTAACATTAATGGAATACGCTTGCCGGGTGACGCCATCCGCCGCAATTACAACCACGGTCATTTTGTTAGACCCAACAACGAGGGGTAAAGTTGTTGCAGCGCCGGATGATACCACGGTGCCGTTTAGTTTTATAGTCGCATATGGATCGGCAGCTCCAGCAATTACACTAATGGATGTGGTGTTGTAAGGAACGCTGGCGGTGTAGGCGCTGGTAGTTGCAGAAAAAGCAGGTGAAAGTGTTGCATTATTAAGACTTAATTGCGCCAGGGCCGCATTGCTTGTGCCCGTGCGTATAGCCGTAACGTTATATACACCAATAGTTGTTCCAACACCCGATTTAACAATCACTTGAATAGCGTTTGAACCTACAGCCAGCGGAATGGACGATGACGGCGAACCGGAAAAAACCGCAGCGCCATTAACCGTTACGGTGTACGAGGGATCACTTGTTGTTGGTGTGACCGTTATTGCCGAAATATCATTTGTTTCGGTCACTTTATAGGCAGTTGTGCTGGTGATAAAGCCTGGGGATAACGTACCATTGCTTACTGTAAGGCCGGCCAGGCCGGTATTTGGATTTATTACGGCAATATTTAACGCAGCCGTTCCGCTTCCGCCAATATTGTAAGCTTTAATGGTATAATTGGTTGGTGCACTCAGCGCCGTAGGAGTGCCGCTGATAATACCCGTACCCGAGTCAAAAACTAAACCGGCCGGTAATGCCGGGCTAATGAAATAACCTCCTGTGGGCATTGTTTTTTCAACAGAGCCATGGCCATTATCAGCAATATAAACAATACCCGAAGCGTCAACTGCAACGTCAGTTGGGGTGCTTAAATTAGACCCGATCATCTCGAATCCCCCGGCAGCCAGCAGTTCGGTTATGGATGGGGACGTTGTATCGGCAACATATACATTGCCTGCCGCGTCAACCGCGACACCATTTGGATTGCCCGAACCGAAAACCACCAGTACGGTGGTAACGTTTGCAGTCGAGATTTTCTTTATGGCTTGATTGCCACGATCAGCAACGTAAACATTTCCATTCGCATCTACAGCAACACCTGTAGGGTGATTAAACCCCGAACCCAAAGTGGTAATAGTTCCGTTGCCTGCGGCTATTTTTTTTACGGCGTTATTGTTGGCATCGCCAACATATACATTACCTGCGACATCAACAGCAACTCCGTATGGACCGCTAAACCCCGAACCTAAAGTGCTGATTGTTCCGCTGCCTGCGGCTATTTTTTTTACGGCGCTGTGCCCATTGTCAGCAACGTACACATTTCCAGCTGCGTCAACTGCAACACCCGTAGGCGAGCTAAAACCCGACCCCAAAGTAACAACCCCACCGGCGGCCAGTATTTCTTTAACATCGTTCCCATCGTCTTCTGCCACATAAACATTTCCATGCTGGTCAACCGCAACACCGGTAATGTTAAAAAAGCCCGAAGCAAGGTTTACAAAGTTTGTACTTCCTGCCGGGCCAACCCCGCTGCTTGATGGCGTTAGCGGCTTAATAGCAACATTGATGGTATAAACTTGCGGAGTAGGATAGCTAACTGTTGGAACTGAATAAGGCAAAACGGCAATATTAATTACTGCAGTGCCCGATCCACCATTATTTGAAGCCGTAACCGTATAATCCGTGGCATTGCTTTGCTGGCTTGGTGTTCCGCTGATCATACCTGTGGTTTGATCAAAAGCCAGACCAGGGGGCAGGGAAGGGCTGATGGTATAACCACTGGAAGGATAAACCGCACCCCCTGTATTAACAGGCCAAATTGGTGTTATGGCCACCAATGCCGTAAAACTTTGGGGCGAAGGATAACTGATAACCGGTTTTGCAGGCTGGTTGACGGTAATATTAACGGTGGTAGAACTGCTGCCGCTGCTGTTAAATGCCGTGATTATATAATTACTTGATGCACTTGCAACTGTTGGCGTACCACTTATAACTCCGGTGCCGCTATCCAATGATAAACCGGGCGGAAGGCTTGCGTTTACGGAATAATTTCCAACTTTAATTTCTTTGATGGTGTTATCGCCCGCGTCGGCTACATACAAATTGCCGCTTGCATTGCAAGTTATGCCTACCGGCGATGAAATCCCTGTGCCTACATCGATCAACCGCCCCCCGGCTACCGGTATTTCCTGCACAGCAGGGTGGTTATAATCGGCTACATAAACATTACCCGCAGCATCAACCGCTACGCCATTAGGTGAGCCAAAGCCGCTATAAAACGTAACAGGCGCACCGCCGCCGGGCGGCACCATTTTAATAGATGAACTGTTCCTGTCGGCTACGTACAAATTACCGGCAGCATCAAAAGTAATACCCGTTGGGATATTAAACCCCGAAGAATAGGTTGTGATGGTAAGCCCGTCCGGAGAAATCTTTTTTATAACCCCCGCATTAGCGTCGGATGCATAAACATTACCTGCACCGTCAACAGCTACGCCATAAACCGAGGCAAAACCCGTTGCTAAAGTAACAACCGGGCCACCGCCGACAGGTATCTTTTTTACGGCGCCATTGCCGTTATCGCTAACATAAACATTTCCAGCAGCATCAACAGCTGTACCGGCCGGGTGGTTAAACCCTGAGCCAAGTATAAGCACCGCATTGGTTGTTGCCTGTATTTCTTTTACCTGGCTGTTCCCATTATCGGCAAAATAAACATTGCCGGCGGCATCAACAGCGGGGCCACGTAAAACATTAAAGCCCGAACCCAGTGTAACAGCCGCCCGGTTTGGCACAGCACCCCCTGTATTGGTTGGCGAAAGCGGCGCTATAGGCACCTGAACAGTATAAACTTGTGGGGTAGCATAGCTAATGTTTGGCGCCTGGCCAAAGCTACGTACCGTTAACAAAGCCAGCACAATACACAAAACGGCGCGTAATTTTAAAATCATAGTTAATAGGGATTTACCCGTAAACGTAAGGAAACCCCGGCACTTTGATTTGTAACATTTTTATTACAAAACAATTTAATCAAAACCTCCCGCACCACATCTTAACGCCAATTGGTCTTTCAGCGGAATAGATTGCGATTTATATATTATGGCGCGAAATGGTAAATTCAGAGTAATAAAAAACGCATCGTTCAATTGCCCGCCATGCTTCGCTCGTGCACACAGTTAAAATCCCGATAGTTTTTGTAGATTAACGTTTGCCTCACCCAGGCGTAGCAAATGCTATCGGCTGTGCAAAGATAAAAACCCGCAAAAGGATATTTGGTGACGCTGTTTTGTCAGTACAGGTAGGGGTTTTTGACAAAATTAGCGTCATAAGCAACTCATAATGAGGTGTTCCAAAAATAGTGATGTGTGGAACATGGAACACTGGAACATTTTAATTTGCTGAAAAGCTGCGTGTTTTTGGGGTTTTGTTGCCGGTACGCGTATTTACCCCCATGTCATTTCGAATCCGCTGAAAGCGGTGAGAAACCTTATACACCGGGCATCGTGCGCTATGTAAAACGGAAATTTATTGGCGCAAACGCTGGGCGTATAAGTTTTCTCTCCGCCGGTGGCGGATCGAAATGACATTTTTTTTCGTTACACCCTACCTGAACTCATTGATCAGTTGCACCCGGCTTTTTATCTGCAGTTTGCGGTAGATGTTTTTTATGTGCTGCCGTACAGTGTCCGGCGCAATATTAAGGTGCCAGGCTATCTGTTTGTAGGTATCGCCGTTGATGAGCAATTGCGCCACTTCCCGTTCGCGGGCGGTGAGTTGTTCGCTTGTTGTATTTTCGGCCACATCGGGCTTGCCCGAAAAATAGGCAATTACCTTTTTGGCAATCAGCGGGCTCATGGGTACGCCGCCGTCAACGGCATCCAATATAGCTGCTTTTATTTTCAGCAGGGGCGTGTTTTTCAGCAGGTAGCCCGTGGCGCCGGCCTGCAGCGCCTTAAATATCCGCTCCTTATCCTCGTAAACCGTGAGCATCAGGATGTTTACCAACGGATTTTTTTGTTTAATCCGAAAGGCGCCTTCCAGCCCGGTAATTCCCGGGAGTTCGATATCCAGCAACAGTACTTCCGGCGTAATCCGGCTTTCCAGGAAAGATTCTACACTGCCATAGCAATACACGGCGTTAAATTCCGGCTGCATCTGCAAAAACTGCACAATACTGTTACGTATGTAAACATCATCCTCAACTATTGCAACATTTATCATGGCACCAAATTCATCAAAATTAAAATAGCCGGCAATAACATGTTTGGGGTATGTGAGGGGAGGTCAAAGGCGAAAGGTAAAAGGGGAAAGGTGAAAGCTTCTTTCTCCACAACCCTTTCGGTCTTTCCCGTCTTTCGGACTTCCCGACTTTCCCGACTTTCGGACTCCCCTCACCACCTTTTCATTTTAATCATCACCGTAAACAACTCATCTGTATTGCTTATCTGCGCCTCGGCTTTCATGCGTTTGGCGCGCATCCGTATGTTTTTAAGGCCCTGGCCGGCAAAGGCTGTGCGGTTTTTCTTTAGGTCGATAGTGTTTTTTATGACGATAGTTAAGCCCGATAACTGGTTGTTCAGCTGGATCCAGACTTTGGGGTTATTGTTATGCCGTGCAATGTTGTTAATAGCTTCTTTAAATATTAAATAAAGGTTTTGCCGCACCAGCTGGGGCAATACAATCACTTTATCCAGCCCGTCGGTTTCAAAATGCAGTTCGGCTACATCGTCCAGCATATTGTGCGCATGCTCTTTCATCCGTAACAACAAGTCGTCCGTAGTATCATTCCGCGCATCAACCGACCATATGATATCCGAAATAGAAGCAATGGCGTTTTTACTGTCGATGGAGATCCGTTCCACCACCCGGGTATCCATTTGTTGTTTGATGTTCATCAGTTCGCTGGTCATGGATATGCGGGTTAATGCGCTGCCAATTTCGTCGTGCAAATCGCTGGCAATAGTAGTGCGCAGCAGGTGTTCGCTCCTGATCTTCCGTGCCCGATAAAGCCAGGCAACATAAATCAGCAGGGTAATAACCAAACCTATCAAAAGTTTAAAAAGCATGGTCTGGTAAAAATGCGGCACCACTACTATGGTTTTGCTGAGCCAATAGCGCGGGTTGGAAACTGATGGGAAGCGGGCCTGCAAAGTGTATTTACCTGGCGCCAAACCGTAAAAGCTGATCTCGTTATCGAGCTTGCTTTTGTGCCACAAAGTATCCAGTTCCGGCACCCTGAATAAAAAACTTCCCTGCCGCCAGATATTATTTACCGAAAATTTAAAGCCCATAAAAACGTACCCCGGATCAAGCAAAATCTCCTTTTGCGTGTAGGCAAACAAATTGGTCTCGGGCAAGTCAACTCCGTTGGAGCCCTTTTTAACGTACGACAGTTTAACCACATCGGCATTTTGTATTTTCGCCGATGAATAATGCGCCATATCCGGAATTAAAAGGCCTTGCACGCCGCCCAATATTAACTGTTTGCGGTATTCATCATAAAAAATGGCTGAGTGGTTCAATTCTTCGCTGTATTGCGGATCATCGGGCGGGGTGATAGACTGCATACCTGCGTTGGTATCAAATACGCTTAATCCCACATTGGTACCGGCAAAAAGCAGCCCGTTTGTTTCAAAAAGCGAGTAAACAAATTCGCCGGCCAGGCCGTTGCTGAAACGAATCCGGTTTAATATGCGACCGTGGGTGTCTATTTTAATCAATCCGTTTGCGGCAGTGCCCAGCCAAATACCATTACCATCCGGCTGCATGGCGTATATGGTGTATTTATCATGCAGGGGGAATATTCTTTTTACGGTATTGTCCGGCTTCCATTCAAATAGCCCGGTAGTGCTGGCGATGTACCATGATCGGTTAATTTTTGATATCTGCTTTACATCGCCAAGGCTATCAGCATGAAAAAACTGTTTGAAATGCCATTGCCCGTCGGCTTGTTTTTTTAACCGGTAGAGGCCATACCCGGCTCCTGCTATATAACTATCGCCGTCCCGGGCAAAACAAAAGCCATAAATATTATTGTGATATAAGCCCGCGTCATTCATTACATGCAATTTATCGGTGGCTAAATCAAGCGTGGCAAAACCGGCCCCTCCTTCAATCCCCAATAAAAGGGTATGATCGTCCACTTGTTTTATGGAATAGATCACCAGGTTATTTACCAGCTGCGCCGAATTATTGGTAATAGCATAAAACCCGTTGTAGGTGCCTGCATACAACTTGCCATTTTGGAGGCGGTAAATACACCGGATGCTTTTGTTCTTCAAAAAATTCAGGGCAAAATCATTTTCGCCGCCGTTGCTGTTGTTGGTGAGGTTCGGGGTTAGCTCAAATAGTCCTTTGTCCGTAGCCACAAAGCAACTGCTTGTACCGGCCTCAGGCAAATACGTCCTGACAACATTTACCAAACCGATAAAGGGGCTCGGCTGTACCTTGAAATACCGGGTATCGGCTTGTAGCTGGTCGTCGCCGTTTTTTAATATTACAAAACCGTCGTTTAAAACCAGTGCCAGGGAAACCCCGGTGCCCCTGTACTCATATACTTTTTTAAACTTCTTCCTATCATAGATCGCAAACCCATTTGAATACTTGGCAAACAGGTATTTGGAGGTCACCAATACATCCCGCTCGAAGATGAATTTTATCTTTTTGTCGCCATGCACCTCAACAACTGTATCCGGACTAAAATACAGCTGCCCGTTTTTAATTTTTGCGATCTGATCTTTATAAAAAACATACAGCGACCCGTCATCATCCATACGGAAATTATTGATCGGCGTTTTGTCGATCCAGCTGGCGATGCCCTGGTTATTCTTAATTTTTTGAAGCATGGAGTCCCGCGAGAACTCCCATAAATGTATTTTATTGGTGTAAAATGATAGTTTTTGCTGCGGGCCTATGAAAAAGTTAAGCGGGTACTCATTGAGTAAAAATTTGGTTAACCTGGCGGTATGTGTATCATAGGCATACATTTTACACCCGTTAGGGTAATAAAACAATAACAGGTAACCCTGGTAACAATAAAATACATCGGGCACCGCACTGGGTGGCAGCTGCGGGTCGTGTGCATCGAAGGCTTCAACATCGGTACCATCATATCGCCACAGGCCCTGGCTGGTGGTAAACCATATATAGCCGTCATCGTCCTGCCGCATATTCCTTATCTCGGAATATTTAAACGGAGGAGGTAAATCTACCTTTCTTAAACGATAAATATCCTGGGCATCAGCATGGCCGTTACCAATACAGCAGGCTAAAAACACAACAGCTGCTGCAAGGATGTTACGATAAAAAGTTGTACAAAAACTCAACTTCTTTATTGTCATACGGTTTTCTTCGGCAAAAATTTAAAGACGCTATCAGTCTTTGACGCATAAAGATAGTTTTTTAGCCCGAAAGTGAAGAAACGCCGCAAATATGCTGCCCCTGGCTTTTTATAATGACGTATTGACGATTGCTGGCGAAAGAATTTTAAATATATTTGGAGAGCCTGTTAGTTGGCAGTTGTCAGCTATGACTTAGCAACTAAGGTATATTGATTAGCGACCATAACCGATGACCAACGATATATCCGTTTTAATTATTGAGGACGAAGAAACCTGGATGCAGCAGATCCGTTATAATCTCGATCAGTTTGGTTATAAAATTGCCGGACATGCGTACGCCGTTGATGATGCGCTCAAGGCGATAATGTCCGATAATTACGATATTGCCTTACTCGATATAAACCTCAACGGCAAAAACAGCGGTATCGAGCTGGGTAAAATCATTGGTAACAACTTAAAAAAGCCCTTTATTTTTATAACCAGTTCCGTACATGACGATATCATAGCCGAAACGGCCGCGGCCAGGCCCTCTGCTTTTTTAACCAAACCATTTACGCCTGCAGCTTTATATATCAGTATCCAAAGCGCTATTCATCATTTTTCAGCCGGGCAGCAGGCAGCAATAGCTATCAAACCATCCGCTTCGCTTAACAGTTTTTTTGTCAAGCTGGGTACTAAATATATCCGGATAGACTGGCAGAACGTGGTTTGCCTGCGCTCCGAAATAAATCATACCCAAATTATTACGGCCGATAAAAACACCTACCTGATTAGGAGTTCATTGCAAAAAACCATACAGCATATTATCCCGCAGGAATTAAAAAACAACTTCGTGCAGATTAACCGCGCCGAGGTGCTACAGGTGAGTTTTATCGAAAAAATAACTGGTTTCGAAGCTATCGCCGGCAGGCAAACTTATACCATCACCGACACCTATATTAAAAGTGTTAAGCAGCAGCTAAATATTATTTCATAAGGGTAATTCCACGTAAAACGTCGTTCCTTCGTCCGGCGCGCTTTCCACCCATATTTTGCCATGATGTGCCTCCACTATTTGTTTGCAGATAGAAAGTCCCAGGCCAAATGATTTTTCGCCGGCGGTGCCTGTCCGCCTGGCGCCACTCAGCATATGAAATAAGTCCGCCTGCATATCAGCCGGTATACCTATGCCGCTATCTGTTACTGATATTAATATGCCGTCGGTTTTTTGCTCCAGTTTCAAAATTATCGTTCCGCCGGGGTGGCTAAATTTAATGGCATTGCCTACCAGGTTATTAATCATTCGTGCAACCCGCCCGGCGTCCATATTAATACTCAAAGGAGCTGGCAATGGCTTAAATAATATTTTTTGATGCTTCCTTTCGGCGATCAATTGCATCAACGCGGCGCATTGTTTTGTAGTTTCATTAATGTCAGCAAGCTCTTTGTCAAGCTTTATATCAGCTGGACTAAGTTCCAGTTCCGCCAGCTCATTAATCAGGTTTATCGAATTGTTCAGCGATCGTTCAACCATACCCAGGGTTTCTTTTTCGTAGTCTTTCGGCAAATCTTCGTTAACAACGGTATTCACCAGTGTAGCTGCTCCGCCTATCGGGTCTCGCAGATCATGCGCCACTACCCTCAAAATGCGGGCTTTGTCCATATTGCTTTTTTCGAGTTCCAATACCACAAACTCCAGCTTGTCTTTCTGTTCGTTAATTTCCCGGTTCAGCAGCGTTAACTGCTTAATGTTATTTTTGCCCCTGCGGTAAAAACTGTATATCAGCGCCACTATCAGCAAAACCAATACCGAAAAAACCAGCGCAACGGTTAAATACAAATGGCTTAATTTATTGTCTTCCGTTAATACTACATTGTTCATCTGAGCCTCTTTGGCCACCAATTCACGGTTGATATCCGATTGGTTCGTCAATGTTCTCACCCTATCGAGCGAATCCTTAAAAAAAACATAGCTTTTATAGTCGGCTAAAGCCTGTGCGGGTAAGCCGGTCTCGCTATCGTATGCTGCTTTTAACTTTCGCCAGCCCAGTTCAACATCTTCGTTGCGTATCGAATCCAGATTTTTCCGCAAGGCCCCCAAAACCTGTTTCATTTGTGGATATTTCTTTTCTGTATTGTACAGACCCGCCAGGTTCAATTCCGATTCCTGCGCGTTCCTGATTTCATTTTTATAGGAGAGTGCATTGATGCGGATGTCCTCCTTAAAATATAATTCAGCGCTATCAAGCTTGTTTTCTTTTACAAAGATCCGCGCTATATTGCTAACCATTACCGCCTTCGATACCGCGTTAAAAACCTTGTCCTGCTTAGGGTCGGCGCTTAACTTTCCGTTTTCAATTACCCGTAATGCTTTATGATAATAGCGCAGGGCACTGTCAAGCTTGTTCTCGTTCGCAAAACTTTCGCCTATGTTCCCCAACAATTCCTGTCTTTTAAAATTATCATTCAGTTGCGGAGTGCCGGCTGAGCATTCGTCTAATATTTTAAGGGAGCGGGTAAAGTATCGCCTGGCTTCGGCATAGTGCTGTTGTTTAAATAACACCAGGCCAATATTATTATAAAGTTTAACGCCAATGCTGCATTTATTCGCCGGCCTTTTAGCCATTTCCTCAATTTTAAAATATGCGTCGATGGATTGTGAATAGGCGCCCGTCTCAAAAAGGGTGTGGGCTCTTTTTACATGGGCGGCAAAATAGTAACGGATCCACAGGCTATCGTCTAAGTTTTGGCGGTCGATAATAGCAATGGCGGAGTCGGTATATATAAGCGCTTTAAGCGGCAGTATATGGAGGTCGTAATAATTGGAGTAGGCCATGTAATGGCCCGCGGTCATAAAGGGCGATTTGTTTTTTTGAGCGTTATACAGCGAATCGGCATAGCGCAGCATGTTGGGCCGGTTAATTACCGACATTTTATCGGTCAGCGCCAGTATATCTGTTTCACCCTTTTCTACACCACTTTTATTGCCGCCGTTGCACGCCAAAAAAAGCCAGCAAAGCACCGCCGCCAGCAGGCGAATAGAAAAATTAACCGGGGGGAAATTCATTCCACTAAAATAGCATTATTCCGGTTTTATCAGGGCCACCATTATAGGGCTGTCGGCATAAAAATAAAATGCCACCCCGTGTTTGGGGTGGCATTAATAAACGTCATTTAAACCTCAATTATTAGCAACGCTGTTGCTTCAATATTTTAGTATAATAAAGCCCGTTTTATGTTTAATTACGCCATCCACGGTGTACTCCAGCGAATAAAAATAGGTGCCCGGCAACTGCAGCGCTCCTGTTTTATTGGAGTGCCCGTCGAACACTCTTGTGCTGTTATCGTAGCCCTTCGCCTCGTAAACAAGCGCCCCGTTACGGTTCATAATCGTTACTTTATTATCCGGATAGGCAGAAATACCGTCGATCTGTAAAAAGTCGTTGATGCCATCACCATTGGGCGATACAGCCTGGTGCACGTTAACAGCGTCGCTTGCTAGTTTAGGTGCAGCCACCGGCTGATCAACACTCAACGACTCATCGGGAATATTAATTGGTCCCGCCGCCCGGGTTACGGTAACGGTGTAGGTTTTGATGGTAACGCCATCCTGGGCGGTCACAACCGTCGAAACGGTGTTGGCGCCCACTGCCAGATTAATAGCTGCCGAAGATGCGCCCGAAGCTACCGCAGTACCGTTCACTTTAACCGTTGCTGTGGCATCGGCTACGGTTGGGGTTACAGTTATCGAAGTCACACTGTTGGCCACACTTGCGGTATAACCGGTGGTAGCAGAGGCAAACACAGGCGCCAATGTCCCCGAGCTTAGTGTTAATGCCGACAGGTTGTCGTTAGTCGATGGTTTTCGCGTAACGGTGACGGTATACGTTCTTTGTGTTGTACCATCCTGTGCTGTTACCACCGTTGTTATTACGTTGGTGCCCACAGCAAGCGGTATAGCGGCCGATGCCGTACCGGATGGTACTGCGGTACCATTTACCTTTACAGTAGCGGCGGCGCTAACGGTAGTTGGTGTAAGTGTTAGCGAAGCAACGCCGTTTGCAACGGTACTGGTGTAGGTGGTAGTAGCAGCTGTAAATGCCGGCGATAATGCCCCGGCGCTTAACTTTATTGACCCCAGGTTTGCGTTATTGGATGGTGCGCGGGTGATAGTTAGCACATAAGTTTTGGTGGTCACACCGTCGGACGCGGTTACTTTTGTATTAATGGTATGGCTACCCACCGATAAGGTAATTGCTGCAGAAGCCGTACCAGATGTTACTACAGTACCGTTCACTTTTACGGTAGCGCCCGGATCGGTGGTGGTAGGGGTAATAGTAAATGAGTTTACACCGTTAACAACACTCGCCGTATAGCTGGTTACCGTGGGCGAAAATGCCGGTGTTAGTGCGCCCCTGCTTAATTTAAATGCTGAAAGGGTTGCCGACGGCGCCGCGCGGGTAATTACTATGGTATAGGTTTCTGTTGTTACCCCATCCGGAGCTGTTACCACAATGGTGATGGTATTTGACCCTACATTCAAATTAACAGGATTTGATGGCGCGCCTGGTTTTACAAACATACCATCTACCGAAATGGAAGCATTGTCTGCAGTTGATGCAGCAGAGATGGTTACAGATGTAGTGGTATTGCTTACTGACGCCGTGTAACTGGTGACTCCCGATGAAAAAGCAGGCGACAGCGTACCTACGCTGACACTAAGCGCCGAAAGGCTTGGGTCAGATGACTGCGCGCGGGTAACGTTTATGGTATACGTTTTGGTGGTAGTACCGTTAGAGGCTGTTACCACCGTTGTGATAGCATTTAACCCTACGATAAGCGGAATGCTCGCGGAAGCCGTGCCCGATGCTACTGCCGTGCCATTAACGGTAATGGTTGATGTTGCTGCTGCTGCCGTTGGCGTCACGGTAATGGAAGCTACTGAACTTGCAACCGATGCGGAGTAGGTTGTTGTTGCCGCAGCGAATACCGGCGACAACGTTCCTGAACTGATAGTCAATGCCGATAAGTTGGCATTCACTGCCGCCTGGCGCGTTACTGTTACGGTATATGTTTTGGTGGTGGTGCCGTCCTGCGCAGTTACAACCGTGGTAATGGTATTTGCACCTACAACCAGCGCGATGCTGCCTGAGGCTGTACCCGAAGTAACTGCTGTGCCATTAACCTTAACTGTTGCAGTTGCATCCGCGGTTACGGGAGTTTCTGTAATAGAGGCCGTGGCGTTTGGCACGCTTGCGGTATAGCTGGTAGTAGCCGCTGCAAAAGCCGGGGATAACGTACCCGCACTAAGCGAAAGACCGGCAAGGTCGGCATTTGTTGATATTGGCCGCGTAACTGTAACTGTGTACGTTTTGGTGGTAGTACCATCCTGGGCGGTTACCACAACGTTAATTACGTTTGATCCATACGACAAGTTAACCGTCCCGGTAGCGCCCGATGCAATGGCCGCGCCGTTAAGCGTTGCCGTCGCAGTGGCATCGGCAAAGGTTGGAACCACGGTAATCGATGCCGTAGCACTTGGTACCGTGGCTGTATAGCTAACAGTTGCTGATGCGAAGACCGGGGTTAATGTTCCTGCGCTGATCGTCAGGTTGCTAAGATTAGCATTTGCTGATTTGGCCCGGGTTACGGTAACAGTATAGGTTTTTATAGTGCTGCCGTCCTGCGCGGTTACAACAATGGTGATGGTGTTTGATCCAACCGCCAGGTTAACCGCCCCGGCCACACCGGACGCAATGTCCGTACCATTTAGGGTAGCGGTTGCTGTGGCGTCTGCAAAAGTTGGCACCACGTTAATTGAACTAACAGCGTTTGCTACGCTTGCAGTATAGGCAAGGGTTGCGGTTGCAAATGCCGGGGTTAATGTCCCTGCGCTTATCGTCAATGCACTCAAATTTGCATTGGTTGATGGTGCGCGGGTTACGGTAACCGTATAGGTTTTAGTGGTAACGCCGTCTTGCGCAGTAACCACCGTAGTAATAGCATTCGCGCCGGCATTTAACGGAATACTTGCAGATGCCGAGCCTGATGCAACGGTAACACCGTTTACCTTCACGGTTGCGGTAGCATCACTTGTAGTTGGCGTAATAGTTACCGATGATACCGAATTTGCTACACTTGCCGTGTACGATAGCGTTCCGGTTGCAAATACGGGCGTTAATGTGCCAGCACTTATTGCAAGGCTGGCAAGGTTGGCGTTGCTCGAAAGGTTTGCGCCATTTACCGTGATGTTTACCGTTGCAGCGTTATAGCCCCCGGTATTATAACCCGTAACGGTATAGTTTTTGGCCGGGCTGGCAACCCCGGGGGTACCGCTTATTACGCCGGAGAGGCCATTAAAGCTGAGGCCGCCCGGCAAAACAGGGCTTATAAAATAGCCGCCCACCGGTTTAATTACTTTCGCCATATTATTGCCGGCATCGGTTACATAAACATTACCAGCGCCATCTACTGCTACGCCGTAGGGAACAGTAATATTTGAGCCGATGGTATACGGGGCACCGCCATATATCGATATTATTTTTATCGCGTTAGCATTTCTATCTGCCACAAAAACGTTGCCCAAATTGTCAACAGCCACGCCATAAACCGAAACAAAACCCGAGCCCAAAACTACAGGCGTTCCGCCTCCGGCTGGTATCTTTTTAACCGCATTGTTGCCAAAGTCGCCTACATACACATTGCCAGCGCCATCAACAGCCACACTAAACGGATGGCTAAAGCCTGAACCGAGTGTAGTGACGGCGCCGTTGCTGGCGGCTATTTTTTTGACGGCATTGTTGCCGTAGTCGGCCACGTAAACGTTGCCTGCTGCATCAACAGCCACGCCACACGGGGTATTGAATCCTGAACCGATAACTGTTGGCGTAGCGCTGCCGCCCCCGGTTACTTTTTTCACGGAATTGCTTCCTGAATCGCCTATGTAAACATTCCCTGCAGCATCGACAGCCACCCCTGTGGGGTTAACATAGCCCGACCCAACAAGAGTTGGCGATTGGCTCCCCGGAGCAAATTTCTCAATAACGTTGGCCGAATTGCTCGCCACATAAATGTTCCCGGCGGCATCAACAGCTATGGCCTCCGGCGAAAACTGCCCGTTGGCAAGCATTACCGGTGTGCGGCTATAATTTGGCAATGCCACCCTGCTGGCGGTTGGCCCTAATGGGCTGATTGCAGTACCTGTTGTATACACATGCGGTGTGGTGTAACTTATTGCCGGTAAAGCCGGGTTGTTCACCGTAATGTTTACCCGGTTAAAATTATTGCCAACAGCATTGTATCCGTAAACAATATAATCCTGGCCGGCAACGCCTGTAGTTGGCGTACCGCTGATAACACCTGTTGAGTTATTGATAGAAAGACCCGGTGGCAGCGCATGATCAACCCAATAACCCCCATTTGGGCTAAAAGTCTTCACTGCGGCATTGTTATAATCAGCCACGTATAAAACGCTGGCGGGTGCCGCAAAAGTGCTCGTTGGCTGCGCCACAATGATACACGATGGCTGGCTAACCGAAGTACTTAGGGTGATGGGCGTATTACTAAATTCGGGGACTTCTTTAATGGCATTGTTGGTGCCATCGGCTATAAACAGGTTTCCGGTACCATCTACGGTTACACCGTAGGCATTATTAAAGCCGGAGCCTATCGAAACAGTCGCTTCGCCACCTGCGGGTATCATTTTTATCGGCCCAACCCCTACGGTTCCAATATATACATCGCCAAAAGCATCGACAGCAACACTCAGCGGAGCTGCATAGTTATTACCGATGGTAACCACGTTATTTGTGCTGGCTAAAATCTCTTTTACCAGGCCGTTGCCGTTATCGGCCACATATAAGTTGCCGGCTGCATCAAGCGCCAGCCCTGTGGGATGGTTAAAGCCAGAGCCAATCGGAATGGGCGTGTTTTGACCAGAGAAAATTTTCTTGACGGCATTATTGCCGTAATCGGCAACGTAAATGTTGCCTAAAATATCCACAGCCACCGCTGTCGGGCCATTAAACCCGGAGCCTACTGTTGTGGGGCTGCCGCCGCCTACCGGGAATTTTTTCACCACATTGGCAGTAAAGTCGGCTACATATAAATTGCCCTGTACATCCAATGCAATACCGCGCGGATTGGTAAAGTTTGATCCAACACTAACGCCTGTACTGTTATAACCGGCGGCGGCCACGCCGCTTGACGAAGGCGACAGCGATGTAATTGCCGTACCTGCAGTGTAAGTTAATGGACTGTTGTTATTGTAAACCAGTGCCGGCGCCGCACCGGCGCTCACAGTAATATTTACGATAAACGTATTTCCGCCCAGGCTGTTATAGGCCGATGCAATATAGTTAAAGCCGTTACGTGCTACGGTAGGTGTGCCGGTGATTACGCCGGTAGTAGTATTAAGTATTAAGCCTGCGGGCAGCGCGGGATAAATATAAAAACCCCCATTGGGGATTATTTGCTTGATGGCGTTATTGCCCGCATCGGCAACCACCACATTACCATAAGGGTCAACCAGCAAACCTTGCGGAGTGCTGAACCCGGTACCAATTGTAGTAACAGCGCCACCTCCCGCCACCATTTTCTTTACGGTGCCCAGTGTACTTTCAGATACAAACACATTGCCAAAAACATCTACCGCTACCCCTGTCGGCGCAATAAACGCAGCACCTAAGGTAGTTGGCGTGCTGCTCCCAGCAGCAATCTCCGATATCAGCTTGGTTCCGGCATCCGATACATAAACATTCCCGGAGCCGTCAACCGCAACACTGTTTGGCGTGGTAAAAGCGCTGCTGAGTGTAACCGTTGCGCCACCGCTGGCCTGTATTTCTTTTATAGCATGGTTGCCCTGGTCCGCGACATAAACGTTGCCGGCAAAATCCACAGCCACGCTTACCGGCGAACTAAAGCCGGTGCCCACAGTCACAACAGAACCTCCGCCGAACGGTATTTTCTTTACCGCATTGTTGTTTTTATCGGCCACATATATGTTGCCTGTAAAATCAATGGCCACGCCAGATGGCGCGTTAAAGCCTGATCCGACTACAGTCGGACTACCGCCGAGCGGTATTTTGGTTATTACATTGTTTCCTTTGTCGGCTATATAATAATCGCCGCCAATGTCCGATGCGACCGCATTTGGCGCGCTAAAGCCCGACCCTACGCTGGCGGTGGTTGCGCTGAATCCAGGCGCAGCTACTGTTCCGGTAACAACCGGCGAACGCGGTGAAATTGCGGTACCTACCGTATAAGTAAGCGGCGTATTGTAATAAAAGGAGAGTGCGCTCACCTGTATACTGGCATTTACGGTTAAGCCCCCGGTATTGTTATAAGCGGTTACTGCGTAATTTGTTGGAGGGCTAACCGTTGTTGGCGTACCACTGAAGACGCCGGTGGTATTATTAAAACTTAAACCCGGAGGCACCGATGCGGCAAAATAACCGCCTGTCGGGATGATCTCCCTTACAAAGCCGTCTCCATTATCACCTGCATAAACATATCCTGTGTTTGAAATGGCTATACCAACCGGCACATTAATACCTGTACCTATACCAACCGGCGTACCATTACCTGCCGGCACTTCTTTAACAGCCCCATTGCCAGCATCAGCTACAAAAACATCGCCCGACAGATCAACCGCCAAACCCTGGGGCTGGTTGAAGCCCGAGCCGACAGCGGTCATGGCGCCTCCGCCTACCGGTATTTCCTTCACAGTATTATTACCCTGGTCGGCTACGTACACATTTCCGGCGGCGTCTACCGCAACGCCCGTCGGCGACAGGAAGCCCGACCCAAGACTCACAATAGCTCCGCCACCTATAGGTACCTTTTTTACCGCTGCGTTACCCTGGTCGGCTACATAAACGTTGCCAGCCGCGTCAACCGCGACGCTGTAGGGGTGCGAAAAACCGGATCCTACTATTGTTGCCGTAGTACTTCCCGGCGCAAATTTCTTTACCTGGTTGTTACCAAAGTCGCACACGTATAAATAGCCGTTTGCGTCTATCGCAATGCCATAAGCCTGGTTAAACCCGGTTTCAACCACAACCTTTGAGGCATTGCCCCCGCCAAAAGGTATTTTCGTTATGGTATTTGCTCCGGCATCGGCCACAAATACGTCACCGGCAGCATTAACTGCAACGCCTGTGGTGCTGGTAAATCCAGTTGCAAGCGACACGGTGCCCCCGTAACCCGGTGCGTTTACGCCGCTGGTTGCAGGGCCAATAGGTGTTATCGCTGTGTTTACCACAACATCTTTGGCGGTGTAGCTAAAGTTTGGTTGCGCCCATGCCCTAAAGCTGGCGGCCATCAGCATAATCAACAATAAAATTGCCGATAATAACATCCGCAGCATGCGGGCGCGCTTTATCGTGTCGCTGATGTAGTCAGTGATGGCAATTGTTAAAAACACTTTTTTAGGTAATGATCTTTTCATTATGTGGTAGTTTTATTTTAATGTTTTAATTGTATTGTCTAAAGGCCCCCGCTTAAAAGGCAGGGCATTTTTTAGGTTTTCTGATTGTTTTGTTCATCCACACCCGGCTGGCGGGTTTCACTGTATCGTTCTGCACGCGGGATGCCGATGGTAATATAAAAGTCCCGCTATTGCATTTGCGCTTTGGGGCTTTTTAGTAAGTGGTGGTATTTGAATAATAAGTGGCAGTAATTTCTTCAAAATCAGTTGCCTTGGTTTTGGATGAAAGGATCATATATCTTCGGAGGACGAATAATTCGTCTTATTCTCTCCCAAGGGTTTAAGTTTACCCACAAAAATAACGGGGGTTCAAATTGCGCCTTTAGGTGCAAAATATCGGTAGGAAAACAACAAGCAAAGATTAGCGTGCCGTAGGTACGCAATC